>ERZ773196.785-NODE-785-length-19257-cov-12.126966_pt1 | contig 19257 bp, 16 predicted proteins | sample MGYA00581009_ERZ773196 | MGnify/ENA primary metagenome ERZ773196 (study PRJEB29015, sample SAMEA2738162) | human oral metagenome | biome: human oral; feature: human-associated habitat; material: saliva | place: China | collected 2243 ... | reverse complement strand
AAAGAAAAAGCCACCTTAGTGACTTATAGATTACTTCGATAATCCTAACAAGGACTTAATCTTATTTTGAATACGGATATTGCGTTGTGCCTTTTTGATGTCTCCTACCCATCTACAGGAAGAATGACAGCCAGAACTACAATCTCCACTACAGGAGCTTACTCCGTTCTTCATTACATAACGAATATCGAATGCAACGATTACAACAATGACCATTAATACTAAGAATGTTGAAATATTCATATAAACGCTCCTTTAGTTAACTATAACTAACACATTAATAGTATACTTCTTTTTTCTAATTTGAAAAGTCAAATGCAATAAAAAATTAAACGTGATGCACTAACATTGCCAAACGTATCAATTTCTCGTCTTTTTCAAAATCGATATCAAATAATTTTTCAATCTGCTGAAGACGATACTTAACGGTATTCAGATGAATATAGAGCCCTTCTGCAGTCTTCTGTTTTGAGTATTGTGAGTTAACATACATACACAATGTCTCGTAATACTTCGTCTCATACTTACAATCATACGCAATGAGTTTTTGTATTTTTAAGTCAACCAATGTATCTAGTGGTAATTGTTTTTCTAATTGTCTACACAAATAGGAATCAATTAGATTCTGGAAGTTTGCCTCTTTTCCCTTTGCCTTACTAGCTGCATATTCTGCCTGTCTAGCATATCCATCAAGATGATAAAGTTTTTCAAACTGCATACTATATCCAACATGAATATTTGGATATTGTTTCAAATCAATATGCTTTGTGCTCGCCAATAAAAGATAACACTGTTCATTCACAATACCACCTAATAGGTTTACATCACTCTTCTGTATCTCACTTAAGAAAGAACGCAATACAGTAATACGATTTGCAATCGTAGTATCAATATATGCAAGCATGTAAGTACCCTTAACGATATAACCCGTCTCTTGTAGTAATTGAAGTCCTAGTGATTGACTCTCTTCATCTTTTTGTAGCAGTAAGGTAAATGCTTGTTCCCGCTTTGATCCATGATTTGTAAGTTGATGACGTAGATAGATTGATGAAGCATCCGCAAGTAATTTAACATCCTCTTCACTAATTTCATTCTCCACCGCAACCGTTAGTTTTCCAATCGACTTCTTTTTTGCAAAAATATCGATTACATAAACATCTCTTTGATACTCCGTATCGAATATACGCAATGGTTTTTGAATACCATTCTCATTGAGAAGTCCTCGTTCTATCAATCGATTCACAAAGCTTCGTTTTAGCTTTGTATCTTGTAAAAACGATAAATATACGTAAGCATCTGGTACCTTAGAGCAGGTTACTAATTGATATGCATCATCCATAATCCAAATCGGATTTTGAATTAACTTCGCAGCCTTTGCCACAAATATTTCAAGTGTTGCACACTCACTCACTAAATCAAATAATTCATCTTTTTTCATAGTTTTATTTTACCATGAATAATGCAATAGTTTTTAGTAGCACTGTTTTGTAGAGTTACAGATATATTTTTTTATACTCATATTTAACTCTGACTCATACTCTTGAATTTTTCTAATAATCCTATCAAATGGAACTAAATCACCAAATAACATATTTTCCATTCTTCGGTAATCATTCAAGAAAACATTCATTCCTTCGTTAGAAGGAACAAGTTTTACTTTACCTTCCATAATTTCGTCGTATTTTGCCCAATTACAACGATAAAATTTCTTTTTAAAATGTATAACAGATTTCAGCATTTCTAAGTGGGTTAAACTTTTCTCTTTAATATCTGTAAGAATCATTTTGTAAACATCATAATAATGCCTTGAGTATCGAAGTGGATAATGACCATTTTTTCTATTTGCCTCCCTGTGAAGTATCGTAATCTTCTCATAGAAAGTTCTTAAACTATCCACTGCAATTACATAAATATTTTCATCAAAAATATCAGGATACACTTCTTCTATATATGTTCTTATTCTATGTCTATTTTTAGGAATTGGTTCAGCCAAGCAACCAATTTCCAAACGAATTATTTGTAAAATAAAACCACCATCAAAATCATGATACTTAGGATAATCAAAACAAATCGTATTACCATCTGTTTCATCTATATAAAATCTCTGAGTACAATCTTTTAGTATCTTTTCAAAATCTGACTGTAAAATAGGTAGAAATACATCTTTGAGAAATACCTTAGTATCTTCATTAATCTTTTTATTAAAGTTACTTTGCTGAGTAATACTTCTTTCTTTATAGGGCTCTAAAGCTTTATATCCTAAAACTCTCCAATCCAAGGCAATGTCAACATCTTCTGAAAATCTTTGAATTAAGTTAAATACTTTAGAAAGACTAGTCCCTCCTTTGAAAATTATTGAATCTTTATATTTAAATTCTTTAAATAAATAGTTTAGAATGATGCAAACCCAAAAATCCTTCTCAACAATAGTTCTCGAAATTTCTAGTTTATCCGCAGTATTCTGTATAACTAGGTCTAACTGATCATTTGATAATTCAAGTAATTTATTCATCTAGAACTTCCTTTATTCTCTTTAAAACCCCTTGTATCCAAAAGGGTAATTTTAAAATATCAAACTTAAAGTTCTCTTGAATTCCACGCAAATATATGGAAAGTCTTTTTATTTCATTCTCTCTAATATTATCTTTACCAAGTGCTTTAATTGCTTGAATTAAAATAGATAATTCCTTTGAATAGCATGTGATATTCCTATTTGTTGTATGTCTAAAAATAATCTTCTTATTTCTGTATAAGTATTCCCTGTATGGACCATCTGAAATATAAATATATTCATTTGGAACCTGTGTGGATAATCCTGTGACATTTAATGCAGTATCTCCTGTAGGCGCTATTGTCCAAGAAAACTTATCGGCAAGTTTATCCGCAATTAAATTACTATCAGGAAAAGAATACTCATTTAAGACTTCGCTGTACTTAGGTTTTGTATATAACCCATCGAGTATTCTTGTAATCTTATTTTGCTCATTTAATCGATAAATTGCTGATTTAACTGTATTCTTTGTACCCAAATAGTAGAAATCATTTATTGAATAGATTTTACCTGGATTTTTCGAGAATAAATTTTCTATTTGATTAACAATCGAAATCATACACACATCCTCCATGCACCCAAAATTATATACTTTTGGGTGCATATTTCAATTACATATTACTTAAAGAATCTTTTAGTTTGATACTCTAAAGAGTATATACATATTGATTTCTTTTATTCCCCATAAGAAAAAGGAGAAATCTTACGATTTCTCCCGAGTGGGATTATTTTGTTGCGTATTCAGCTGCAGCTTCACCACAGATTCTTCCACCTGTTAGAGCTGTCATTAATGTAACACCTTCAACGAGTGGATATGAGTTGTTATAGATTTCTGCAATTTCATTACCAGCAGCGTATAGACCACCGATAACTGTTCCATCTTGCTTAATAACTTCTAGATTAGAGTTAACAAGTACTCCACCAATACCACCTAAGGATACTGGTCTTGCCTTAACCGCATAGTATGGACCATCACCTAGAGATAACATGTACTTGGAATCTTTGCCGTATACTGCATCTGATCCATTTGCGCAATCTGCGTTGTATGCACTAATTGTCTTCTTTAATGCATTGGCATCAACACCCATCGCCTTTGCAAGATCTTCTACTGTATCACCCTTAAACACGGTACCATTTTTAACACCATCTTCTAGTGCAGATCTAAACTCTGTCCATGGTTCATTCACACTAAATAGTGGTAATGATGGTTGGTATCCAACAGCTGTATCTACATTCAATTCCTTAGAACCACCCTGCTCTACTTTCTTTACCATATCATCTGACATGATTGAGAAATAGTATTCACCTTGTGTCGCAGCGGCGTTTGAAGATAGCGCTGTATCATAGTTTAAATCTTCTGGAGCAAATCTAGAACCACGTTGGTTAACCCAGATACTTGTCGCAAGATAAATAGCCTTTGCGATTTCATCTTTACCAGAACCAGGTTCGATTCCAGAGTAGGATGTTACACCATGGTACTGTTGGATTGTCTTACCCTTACCAGCACCAATTGCTTGTGACATTGTTGCGCCATCACCTGTTTGTGTACCTGTTGTAAATGTAACGAGTGGGAAACCAACTTCCTTTTCAATCACATCTGCATTAGCACCGAAACCACCTGTCGCAAGCACAGCCGCATCACATGAAATTTCATATGTTGTATCAGAAGACTTCGCTACAACACCAGTAATCTTATTGTCTTCTGACTTTAGTTCTACTGCAGGGGTCTGATAGTAAATCTTACCACCAGCATTTTCAAACTGCTTTAATAGAGCCTGATAGTAGCCAAGCTTGTTAGATTGATCTGCATATGCATGATATGTTGGGAAGCCATTTGCATGTGCTTTCTGTTCATTACCAACATAGACAAGGTCCATACCGTTTTCTTCTAACCAGTCAATTGTTTCACCAGAGCGGTTAGCGATGTTATAGAACAACTGTCCATCATCCATCCAACAGTTATAGGATTGCCAATACGCAAGAATTTCTTGTGTTGTAAATGTGCCAGCTACACCTGCTTCTTTTTGTTCCTTAGAATTAATCCCCATTGGTCCACCTGCAATAACAGATACACCACCAATATTCGCAGACTTTTCAAGCAAGATAACCTTTGCACCATTTTGTTGAGCTGTTAATGCAGCAGTAATACCAGCACCACCCGCACCAATAACAACTACATCAGCACTTAACTTCTCTGTCTTTGATTCAGATGCTTGTGTACTATCACTACCAAATGAATCAGGATCACCACCAGCAGTCTTAATCGCATTCTTAACAGCTTCCTTAATCGCATCCGAAGTGATTGTCGCACCAGTTACCCCATCTACATTAGGACTGTTCTTTTCAACAATCTTCTTTGGTAACTCTGTAATTGCAGTACCAGCAATCTCAGGTGTCTCTTTATTATCTTTAACTTCTACATTTGTAATCTTTCCCGAAGAAATTGTTGTGCTTACTGTAACCTTTCCGTTACGTCCATCAACTGTTTCCTCATAAGTACCATCTTTTACAGTAGTACTCTTCTTCGCTGAGCATCCAGCCAGTAGCATGCCTACGCTTAAGCATGCCGCAAATAAACGTTTATTCATAGTTCTCTCCCTTTGTTTGCTTGATAAAAGTATCACAAAAAGAGAGTTAAACCATTGTCCATTTTGGACAATGGAAGAAATATTTTTTGTTAAAAATGATTTTTACAGGTTCTGATATCACAACACTCGTAGATTAGCCAATCTACCTGTCCATATCTGTCTATAAAAACTTCAAACCCCTGATTTACTCATCCTACTAAATCTAAAATGATTGTTTCTAATAACAAATATTTCTGTTCAAACCATGTTGCATGAATACAACAAAGGCGAAAGATTTTCTTCCTATCGCCTTTGTTGGTTTCGTTCAGTTTGAAAAACTATGTTTTACTGCTTTGTTGCTTTTGAAAAAAACAATAAATACACCCCAAAAATAAATTTAATGGCTGCATCACTATAAGCAAAGAATACTAAAGGAACATTTGAGAAAATATACCCCATAATAATATTGATAGTACACATAATACCTAAAAAAATCATTGATTTTCCATGCACAAAATAGAATGGAAAAAAATGCAGTGCTGTAGCCAATAACGCTCCCAACCATATCATTCTCCAATTCTCAGTATCGAAAAATGGACCACCTAGAAATGCCATTAGTACAAACAGTAATATTACTGAATATTTAGAAATATTTTTCTGAAATTTGGTTGATGAACCAGTGGATAGTTTGTTAAGTAAGCCTTTATTCATATTAATTGAAAAAAAGCAAATCATATAACCTATACTAAATACCTGCATGTTTATTATTTGTTTTCCACCTATTAAGGTAGCAATTACGATTACTATAGCAATCGCAATTAACCATAAACCACAGGATTTTTTATAATTAAATTCTAACTTTTCATTTTCATATCCTAGCATTAAATTAAAACCTCTTTCTAAATCAAATCTGATATTACGCCTATGCTATATAGAAAGCAAGTAAAAGGGTTATATTACAATATCGTAATAACCATATTACCTTAATCCTCAATTATTTTTGTTATTTTCAATTCATTCATGAATCACGTTCTACAAAAAAGAATCATAGTGTTTTCGCCTATGATTCATATGTATATTATTAATTATTTTAGTGTAACACCTTCAGGCTTTTTAATCTCTTCAACATTGTTGAGATTACGATAGTAGTATTCAAAATGGTCTTCACTTTTCGCCGTCCATTTTTCCTCTTTATTTTCTAATGAAGTTGTAAGAATAATCTTTGCTTCGCTAGGAATAAGTTTATTACCTTCTTTAACCTTTTCCATCACAAGCTTAATTTGAATGTCTACAGCTGTGATAATATCTCTTGCTTCTACAAACATATTACTTTCAAATACACTTGAATGAAATGCTTCGATTAGATCAAGATTGTCTTTTACATCACCGTTAAATTCCAAATATACAAATTGATTATCTTCGGATCTAGCAAACTTATCTGAATATGTTTCATATAGCTTTAAACATTCTTCATTACGGCCAAGTTTAGGGGCCTCTACTTCCCTAACATAGGACCAATCTTCTGCTTTTCTCCACTCGAATTGTTTCTGCTTATTCACGTGCCCTGTATAGGTTACTCCTTTACTTGGTGAATAGATCCTACTACCATGATCTAGTCTGTATGGTGTCCCAAATGTTATGAGTTCTTCCTCAAAAAGAGCAGGAGCTTGAAAATCATCACGCATTCCTTCAATACTATTGTAAACTTCCAAAAAAACCTGCGGTTCAAATTGAATCATCCCCTGGCGAACCTCCATCTCTTCTCGAATTGATCTTTTATCATCGCCTGTATAGAGATATTTACGATAAACTTGACTAACATACTCAACACTTTTTGCATCTCTTAATTCCGTTATAAAAGTATTAACATCTCTTTTCGCATTATTAGATGAACTATGGCAAGCAGAAAGATTTAAAACAAGGATAAGTGTAAGGAACGTTAAAATTACTTTTCTAATATTTTTCATTTCATACCCTCCTTTACTGATAAATTGGATTATCTATTCCACTTGGAATATCTACATGTATACCAGAGTTGACTTTTGAATATGTCACTTCACTAACATATTTTTGATTCTTATAGTAATCACTTTCACGCTCTCCTGTTATTGTTACCGAGACAGGCATGCCATCATCTTTAGACATCTTTAAGTCGATTTCCAACTTACCACTCTTATCATTACTACTAAAACCAAGGGATCCTAGAGAAGACCATATCAATTGCACATCATTTGCATAAAGAAAATCTATATCATCTGTTTCATAATGTACTGTAATCGTATCACTATCTTCACTCAATGTAAGTTGATCCTTTATTGTTTCAAAATAGAGAATTACATCTTGTTGGATTCCAATCGGTTGATTGTATTCCACTATAGAGTAATTACTTGTTGTCCACTGTGTGTCATTCTCGTTTTTCTCATATGAATACATTCTGTCACAATAGTAGTCTTTTACGTTACCATTAAATGAAAGCTTTCCTGATACATGATCTGGTCTTAATTCAAACGTACCTGTAAACTCTGTTTCATATTTATAAACTGGATTTTCTCCTTCTTTTGGATCAATAACATCAGCATACATTGAACCTACAATATGGATTTCCCCATTCTTCATTCGCTCAAAACTCTGAAGAACTTTGTCAATCTTTTCCTCATCTGATAGTTTGCTCCAATTCATTTTTTGCGTATCACAACCCACCGTTGTAGTAATCATCAACAAACATAACACAAACATGTATATTCTTTTAAACACTTTAGTCATGCACTACCTCCTAATCACATTAAACTCCCAAGGTTAATATCATTATAGATTGAATGATAATATATCACAAGAAACGCAAAATGATGCAAGATGGTTAGTCATGCATCCAGCATAACGATTCAGGAAACCCATTCGCAAATTTACTTATAAATATCCTTTATCATTTATTATATTTCTTGGGAACAGCGTAAGGTTTATGACTTCGCTGAAGTTATAGGTGGTGGCACTCCAAGCACAAGCAATCCTGATTATTGGGATGGTGATATTGATTGGTATGCTCCGGCAGAAATCGGTGAGCAGATTTATGTCAAAGGCAGTATTCGAAAAATAACAAGAGAGGGATTGAATCACAGTTCCGCTAAAATTCTCCCAGCACATAGAACAATGCTCTTTACAAGTCGTGCTGGGATAGGAAATATGGCCATTTTACAGCGTGTCGGGGCGACAAATCAGGGCTTCCAGTCACTTGTTTGCCGTGATGATATTAATCCATATTTCATATTCTCGATGGGAAATCTGATTAAGGCAAAAGCAGAGCATGTTGCAGCTGGTTCTACCTTTGCTGAAATCTCTGGTAAGAAACTTGGTGAACTGGAATTTATGATGCCGGAATATACCGAGCAAAATAAAATTGGAGACTTTTTCGAGAGACTGGATGAGGTTATCACCCTTCATCAGCGTAAGCTAGAAAAGCTACAAAATTTAAAGAAATCCATGTTGAACAAGATGTTCATATAGAGAGGTGGAAAGAATATGCCTTTTAATGATGAATTAAAATTTGAAGAAGCTGTTGTTAATTTGCTTCGTTCTGAATGTGGTTGGGAGACTGATGTTATTAAGTATCCTACTGAGGAAGAACTGATAAAAAACTGGGCAAATATTTTATTTGATAGCAATAAAGAAAAAGATGTTCTTAATGGCTGTCCTTTAACGGATGGAGAGATGGCTCAGATTATTACTCAGGTAAATTTATTGAGAACACCATTAGCTTTAAATACTTTTATCAATGGTAAAACAGTATCTATAACAAGAGATAACAAAGATGATAAGTTACATTTCGGAAAGAATGTAAGCCTTAAAATTTATGATAGGAAAGAGATAGCAGGAGGGAAAAGTAGGTATCAAATTGTAGAGCAGCCAAAGTTTAAGACTAATAATACAGTCTATCCTACGCGTCGTGGAGATATAATGCTCTTGATTAATGGGATGCCTCTTTTTCACATTGAATTAAAGAGAACAGGAGTACCTATCACTCAAGCTGAAGTTCAAATTGAAAAATACATGGAAAATGGTGTTTTCAGTGGATTATTTTCACTTGTACAAATTTTTATCGCTATGAATCCAGAGGAGGCTGTTTATTATGCAAATCCTGGAAGAGATGGAAAGTTTAATTCGAATTTTTACTTTCATTGGGAAGATTATAATAACGACATAATAAATGAATGGAGTGCTTTTACAAAGAAATTATTATCTATACCGATGGCACACGAAATGGTGGGATTTTACACTATTCCAGATGATTCGGATGGAGTTCTAAAGGTAATGAGAAGTTACCAATACTTTGCTGCTTCTGCTATTTCTGATAAAGTATTAAGAACCAATTGGACAAGAAGCGAGCAACATGGTGGTTACATCTGGCATACTACCGGTTCTGGAAAGACAATGACATCTTTTAAGGCTGCTCAGTTAATTGCAAATTCAAAGGAAGCGGATAAAGTTGTGTTCTTACTTGATAGGGTGGAACTTGGTGATCAATCACTGATTAATTATAGAAATTTTGCTGATCCATCTGAATCTATACAAGCGACAGAGGATACAAATGTTTTGATTGGAAAACTAAAAAGTGATTCTCCTGATGATGTGCTAATTGTTACATCAATTCAGAAAATGAGTAGAATCAGAGAAGATAGTGATGTTAAGCAAAAGGATTTAGAAAAAATACAGTCAAAGCATATTGTATTTATAATTGATGAATGTCATAGAGACCAAAAAGGGGATATGCATCAAAATATCAAAAAAACATTTTCCAATGCAATTTTCTTTGGTTTCACAGGAACTCCTGATCATGGTGTTACATCGGATATTTTTGGTGATGAGTTACATCGCTATACTATTGTTCATGGAATTAGAGATAAAAACGTTCTTGGTTTTGACCCATATAAAGTTTGTACTTTCGAAGATAATGATTTAAGAGAAAAGGTCGCACTTAAACAATGTAATTGCTCTACAGTTGAAGAAGCAATGTCTAAAGAAGAGACAAGAAAAATATTTTTATATTATATGAATAAGGGTGAAAAGAAATGCCCGATGACAGAAATTGAAAACTTTATTCCAAAAGCACAATACGAAACACAAAAACACCAGAATGCTGTAGTGGACGATATAATTAATCACTGGACTGTGCGGAGTGTTGGATCATTATTTCATTCCATCTTTGCGACAAGTTCTATTTCTGAAGCAATGCAATATTATAAATTGTTCAAAAATAAAAATCATAACCTAAGAGTTACTGCAATTTTCGACCCAAGTGATGATAATACACAGGAATCAATTTGGAAAATGAAGGGAATAACAGATATCTTACTTGATTATAAAGAGATGTTCGGTAAATCTTATGAAATAGGTAATTACGCAAGTTTTAAAAAAGATGTTTGTGCACGATTATCACACAAGAAACCATATCTAAACCTTCCGAAAGAGGAGCAACTTAATATCATTATTGTTGTGGATCAATTATTAACTGGATTTGACTCAAAATGGATTAATACTTTGTATTTGGATAAAAAACTTGAAGGGAAGAATTTTATACAAGCAATTTCAAGGACAAATAGACTTTATGGCAGTGATAAACCGCATGGAACAATAATATGGTACCGATATCCTCATACAATGAAAGAAAATCTTGATAATGCAGTTAGAGAATATTCGGGAGATAGGCCATTTGGCATATTTGTAGATAAACTTGATATTAATATCGATCAGATGAATTTCAAATATGGAGAAATTGCAGAATTATTTGAATCAGTTGGTATTCATGACTTTGACCATAATTATGACGATATTTCATGGAAGAAAAAATTTGCAAAATTATTTTCTGAGTTAAATCAATATCTTGATTCTGCTAAGATACAAGGTTTCTCATGGGATAAATCAATTTATGAATTTAAGAATACTGATGGAAGTTTTTATTCAAAGAAAATACTCTTTGATGAAAAAACCTATTTGATACTTGTTCAAAGATATAAAGAACTCTTTAAAGGAACTAGAATTGAAGGTGGTTTACCATATGATATAGATACACATATTATTGAGATTCAAACTGATTCTATTGATGATGATTATATGAACTCAAAGTTTAAATTATTTATGATTAATCTAAATAAAGGGGATACCGTAGCTAAAGAAAAGGCGATTCACGACCTTCATAAATCATTTGCATCTTTGACGCAAGAAGAACAAAAACTAGCAAAATTATTCTTGAATGATATCGAAACAGGTAAAATTGCAGTTGAATCCGGCAAGACATTTAGAGATTATATTACTTTATATATGTGTAATGCACATAATGATCAAATTCATAGGCTTGCTTCTGGTCTTGGAATTGATGAGGCAAAATTACGGGCGTTGATAAATTTACATGTTGATGAGTCAAATATAAATGCATATGGTCGCTATGATGAGCTTATGAATACTATTGATATTGATGGTGCTAGAAATTTTTTGGGAAAACGGTTGAAAATTGAACTATCAAAAAGACAAGCTCGAATCGAGGCAGATAAATTACTTAGGAGATTTATTTTCGAAGGTGGATTTAATATTGAATAGTAACACAAATGGGAGTTAGAAGATTTCTAACTCTTTTTTATGATTGGGAACAGCATAAGTTGGGAGATATAGGAACTTTAAAGAATGGTATGAACTTTTCTAAAGAGGCTATGGGACACGGTTATGCATTTGTGAATTTACAAAATATATTTGGAAATAATGTTATAGATAATCATAATTTAGAATTTGCAGAAGCATCTGAAAAACAGCTTATAGATTATTCTTTACAGAAGGGAGATGTGCTTTTTGTTCGTTCTTCTGTAAAGCTTGAAGGAGTTGGCGAAGCTGCATTAATACCAGAGAATCTTGAGAATACAACATATTCCGGATTTTTAATTCGTTTTAGAGATGAATATGGTTTAAATAATAATTTTAAGAAATTTATTTTTGCGATTAGGCAAGTTCGTAATCAAATTATGTCACAGGCAACGAATAGTGCTAATAAAAATATCAGTCAATCTGTACTAGAAAATTTGACTTTCAATATCCCGATTAAGGAAGAGCAAAGAGTAATAGGTCAATACTTTTCTGAACTCGACAACCTTATCACCCTTCATCAGCGTAAGCCATATATTCATAAAAAGGAGGATTTTCAATGCTAAATAATATTAAAGAGACAGATTTATTTTATGAGTATTATTCACAATGGATAAAAGTTTATAAGTCAGGAGCAATTCGAAAAGTTACGATGGATAAATATTTACTAACACAAACTTGGTTAGAACGTCTTGCTCCGGAAATGAGAATGTGTGACCTTAACCGACTATCTTACCAACAATTACTTAATAACTATGCAGAGGTTCATGAAAGACAGACAACGATGGATTTTCATCATCAGTTGAAAGGCGCCATAATGGATGCTGTTGATGAAGGATTGATAGAAAGAGATCCTACAAGAAAGGCTATTATTAAAGGCAAAACTCCACGTCCTAAAAAGATAAAATATCTTAATCAATTTGAATTACATAAACTTATATCACACCTTAATTTAAATGCAGAAATAAGTTGGGATTGGTTTATTCTTCTAGTGGCGAAAACAGGCATGAGATTTTCTGAAGCACTTGCAATCACACCAAAAGATTTTGATTTTCAGCACCAATCGCTTTCCATCAGCAAAACTTGGGATTATAAAAGCTGTACAGGTTTTCTACCTACAAAGAATAGGTCTTCTGTTAGAAAAATTCAAATTGACTGGCAGCTCATTGTACAGTTTTCTGAATTAATTAAGGGATTACCAGAAGATAAACCAATTTTTATAAAGAGTCGAGTTTTTAATTCAAGTGTAAATGATTCACTGGAACGTCACTGTAAAGGGGTAAATATTCCAATTGTATCTATTCACGGATTGAGACATACTCACGCATCATTGCTATTGTTTGCAGGAGTATCAATTGCAAGTGTAGCTAGAAGACTTGGACATTCAAGCATGACCACTACACAGAAAACATATCTTCATATTATTAATGAACTAGAAAATAAAGATATTGATATAGTAATGCGTTCTCTTTCCAGTCTGAGTTAAAAAGGCTAAAATTGCTTACGCTGATGAAGGGTGATAAGGTTGTCGAGTTGCTCCAAGTAATCGCCCAAAACTCGCTGCTCGGTTATACTTGGAATAGTTACAACTGTGTTTCCCACAAGTTCTTTATTAAGATTATTTACTGTGCTGCCAGCAGCAAGTGACCTATACTGGCTAAGCATTTGTGGTGTACCAAGTAGATGACAAAGGAAAGTTAAGTCAAAGACTCCATAGGTATTTCTTATAAGCAACCAACCGTCGTGAATACAGCCATCAATGCCCATTATATAGGGCTTTCCGAAACTCATAGAGTTGGAAAGAATTAAGTCACCCGGATGAACTTCTCTCGTTTTAGACAGTCCTTCAGGTCGGATTTTCTCAGCGGTTTTGGTTATGTAATTTCCTTGTGTTGGAGCATCACCAATCTTAACCCAGTTCAACCCATTTGGTGCATCCGTTATGAAATCGTCAATCGGTCTTGGTGAACCTCCTCGTTCTATTTGTACCAATTCTGAGAACTTACGCTGTTCCCAAGCATCAGTGAATCCTTGGAAGCGAATAGCTGGTTTTTGCACATTTTTAGCCATTTTACATACCTCCAAGCAACTTTTTCAGTTCAGCAAGCCCTGCCATATCAAATTTGCTTCCGGTAAGCAAGTCGATCATGCCTGATAGTTCCTTTTCCGTATCCTTTATCTGATCTTCGACATCTGCAAAAGTGGTCTCATACTTTGCCGCCAGCTTCTCTATCTGTGCAATAAAATCACTGATAATACCTTCCGGAAGCTTGCCAAGACCATCGATAAGCGGAGATATCCATTTCTGATCAAGCAGACTGTAAACCTGTTCATCTGATAAAGCCTCGATAGTTTTCTTTGTCTCAATATGAAGTGCTTCGCTCTGATCCTTTAACTGCTTTTTCAGTTTCTTTTCCTCTTCATTATCTGAAGATACTTTTTTCAGAATCGTCAGTACCTGCATATCCACCTCTTTTGCCTTGATCGCCTTCTTCACTTCAGGCCATACGAACGCGGTCTTATCATCATTAACGAAATCTTTATCTTTTTCCTCTTCCGGAAGCTCGTCAAGAGCTTCTTCATAGCCAGAAGTAATCTCTGCGAGCCTATCCTCTATACCTTGTATGGCTGCAAGGCTATCAGAAAGCATTGTCTGTTGAACGAGATCAAAGGGAACCACGTGGCCAACCCAGCCATCCTGGACTTCCTGATCCTTCCCGTCCTTCTTCTTGACAATCATATTTGGATCGACCTGCTTCGTTGCCGGGAAGCCCTCTGTCTGGATGATTTCAAGATCAACAGCGATATGATTCCAGTCATTATCCAGTATCTGATAAGCTTCATATACGTCCACAAGCAGAATGCCGGACAGTCTCTGGAAGATTTCCTTGCTCAGAACCGCTTCTTCCTTGGATATATTAACGCCAGTCATCGCTTGCATCAGCTCAGTATTCAGATATTCATGGAACCCTTCAAACGACGCCTTGTAGCCATTTATAAAGTTCTGTACATCTGAAGAACCAAGAATTGCTGTTTTCAAATCGGCAACCTTCAACGCAGAGTATTGCCCGTTCCTCTTTTCAAACAGAACTTCCTTCAAGCCAGGGAATGCATCCCAGTATGCCGCAAGATCATCAATTTCACCTTCAGGAATACCGCCAAACATGGAAGCATAAATATCCCAGCTTTCTGGCTTCTCTGAAGAATCAACATATCTGGGAATGTTCAGGTTATAATCATTTGCCCGGATTTCATCACGGGAGATCACACGGGAGAACTTCGGGACATCAAGTCGCTTTGTAACAACGTCTGTGATTCGTTTGATGTCTGAAGCGCGAAGTTTATTGTTCTTGCCGACCTTTTCAAATCCTTTGGATGCATCAACGATCAGAACATCTGTCCTGTCGCGTTTCTGCTTCAGCACCATGATAATCGTCGGAATACCTGTACCGAAGAAAATATTTGCCGGCAGACCAATGATGGCGTCAATATGATTGTTTTCTATCAGGTTCTTTCTGATTCCGCCTTCTTCACCACCACGGAACAGCACGCCGTGCGGAAGAACAATCGTCATAATCCCATCGCTCTTCAGATGGAAAAGATCGTGAAGCAGGAATGCATAATCGGCTTTGCCCTTCGGAGCAATGCCAAACCTTGCATACCTGGGATCGGTTTCTTTATCGACCGTGTTCCATGCCTGGCTGTAGGGCGGATTTGAGACGACCGCGTCCACATACAACGGGTCATAAGTACCATTCGGGTCGCTCTCGTCAAAGTAGGGCCAGTCTTCCTCTAACGTATCACCATTTCTCGTTACAATATTGTCCGGGAGAATGCCGCGCATGACCAGATTCATTCGGGTCAGGTTGTAGGTATTCTCCTTCAGCTCCTGGGCATAGTATTTGATCCGATCGCTGTCGCCCATGTAACGGGCAACCGAACGGCCAATATTGATCATTAGAGAACCTGAACCGGATGTCGGATCGTATATTTTGATTTCCGTTCTGTCTTTCATATGATTGGCAACAATTTCCGACATAAGCAGGGACACTTCGTGCGGCGTATAGAATTCTCCGGCTTTCTTCCCTGCATTTGCAGCAAAGTTGGAGATCAGATATTCGTATATGAAGCCAAGTACGTCATAGTCCTGCTTTCCATCCATCGGAATGTCCTTAATCAGATGGATCAGATCGCTGATTGCACGTGTCTGAGAATTTGAGCCGTCTCCAAGTTTGGACAGACCGGTCTGCAGGGTATCAAAAATCTTGTCGAATACCTTTTTATGCGAAGAGTTGATCAGACGGCTGAATGCGGAAAGCGCGTCTCGCACGTCTGCTACGTTAAAGTCACTTCCCTTGTTAAGCCATGTAGAAAACAAGTTGTTGTAGCCAATGAAATAGCCCAGGTTACTCTGAATGCTGGAAATGGATTCGAGATGATCTTTCTGCTTATAATCCATCTCTTCCCACTCGGGCTTGTACTCTTCATGAAGAAATTCAACCTTATAGTCCTCGTCCCAGCCTTCCTTTGCCAGATATTTTTCCTCGCGGTCGGAAAGGAATTTATAGAAAATAAATCCGAGGATATAGTCCTTATATTCATTCGCTTCAATCTTGGAACGCATTTTGTTTGCGGATTCCCAGATTTTTGAGGCCAGCTGTTGTTTGTTCATGTCTGATTTCTCCTTTGTTATTTCGCGGATGCATTTGCGCTGCTATCCTTAGCGTTTTCGTGTGGTACTGTGTCTGGTTCAAAGTCCATGATGTCATCTATCGTACAATCCAGGACTCCACATATCTTTTCAATCGTTTCGACCGGTACGGACTCATTCTTTCCGAGATTTGCAATCGCATTTGTCGTGATGTTTGCCGACTCTCTGAGCTGCGTTTTTGTCATATTCCGATCGATCAGAATATGCCACAATTTATTATATGATCGAGACATCGTTATACTCCTTCTCGCAACACAAAACATGCCGTATTTATCGTACCATGCAGCTTGTATTTTTCCAATAAAACATTGAAAATATCAATACCGTTTTACGTTTTCTTGGGAATAGCGTAAGGTTAGCGATGTGATCGAGAATTATATTGAAAAACAATACTTTCTTAACACAGATAAAAGGTAGAAACCGTAGACAAGAGACACCATTACTCTCATCTACCATTTCTACCTTCTTACCCCATGTAATTTTAAAGCAGATTTTTCTAAAACCCCAAGTTATTTTACATTACTTTTTTACATAACAACTTTTGTACACCCTATTTTTATTGAGTGATTAGTTTATATATATTTATTTATTTTGCAAGTAGGATACGATCATCTGCTAGATTACTTCCTGTATTTGCGTGGAAGCGTTCCATTAAGTCATACACTGACATGTTTTCTCTTTGCTCACCTTTGATGTCTATTACAATATGACCATCATTCATCATGATTGTACGATCACCAACTTCTAAGGCCTGCTGCATTTGGTGAGTTACCATCAGACATGTAATATGATGCTTACGAACAATTTCTTGTGTAAGCTTCATGATCTTTGCGGCTGCCTTTGGATCTAGTGCTGCCGTATGTTCATCTAGTAGTAATAACTTTGGTGGTACAATTGTGGCCATTAATAATGTTAGAGCCTGGCGTTGACCTCCAGAAAGATTTCCTACCGGTGTATTCATACGGTCTTCTAGACCCATATCAAGCATTTTTAATTGTTCCTTGAATAGTTCGCGTTCTTTGTTTGTAATCCAAGAAAATGGTGATTTCTTTTCCTTTGCGCTTAAGCATGCAAGTGCTAGATTTTCTTCGATTGTCATGTTAGGTGCAGTTCCCTTTAGAGGGTCTTGAAATAAGCGTCCAATATAACTTGCTCGTTGATACTCTTTGACATAAGTGATATCAGTATCATCCAGAAGAATTTTACCTTTATCTGGGATAATACTACCGGCAATGGTATTCAGAATGGTGGATTTACCTGCTCCATTTGAGCCAATGATACAAATGAATTCACCTGTTTCAACATGTAAATTCAAATCTTGAAGTACATTTTTTTCATCGATACTTCCTGCATTGAATGTAACGGATAAATTTTGTATATCTAACATTAGTTATTTCCCCTTTCTCATATGTAAAGAAAGTTCTTTTTTGATTGTCGGTGCTGCTACTGCAAGTGCGACAATCAAAGCTGTCACTAGTTTTAATGATTGTACATTGATGATTTTTGTCTGCAATATAATCGCATAAATCATTCGATATACAACATTACCAACAAAACAAGCTGTTAAATTTCGTGATAATGATTTTCTACCATGTATTAGTGATTCACCAATAATCAAGCAAGCAAGTCCAACTACCACAATACCAGTACCAGCATTGATATCGCTTGTCTTATTGAACTGTCCAACGAGTGCTCCACTTAAACCAACTAGCATATTAGCAATTACTAATCCAAGTGTAATCATATTTTTAACATTTACACTAGACGCCGTTACCATCGCACGATTATCTCCTGTTGCACGCAAAGATAATCCTAATCTAGTTGATAAAAATAAACGTAATAGAATCATGCATACAACTAATAAAACAATCACGAATATGCCTGCATACCAACTACCACCAATGTTTGTTTTCTTTAACATTGAAAATACTGTTGTTTGTTTTAAGAGTGATATTTGGCTTGACCATCCCATGACGAATAGATTAACTGTGTATAGTCCTGTGCTTGTAATGATTCCTGAAATAATGGATGGAACACCCATACGTGTTTGTAAAAAGGCTGTAATATAACCTGCAACACCACCTGCAAGCATACCTAATAAGATACCCAAGATTGGATGACCTGCAAATGCACAAGATACAGATATCGCCATACCTAGGACAAAGCTTCCATCTGTTGTTAAATCAGCGATATCTAAAAGACGGTAACTAATAAATAAAGCGATTGATACAAATGCATATAAAGCACCTAGTTCTAAAGTAGTTTGCAAAATACCTAACATAGAATCCCTTACTTTCCTGTTGTTTCAACTGTTAACACTTTTCCGAAATCTGCGAAAATATCTGGATTTACACCTAACTTCTCTGCTACTTCTGTATTTACAGTGATGATACCACCATCTAGTGTGATAAATTCTTCTGTCTTTTTGAATCCTGGCTGTAAGACTTCATATGCAAGCTTAGCTGTCTTTACACCAGCATCTGTATAATTCACTCCACAAGCCGCAAATGCACCTGATCTAACAAAGGAATCTGCTCCTGCATAATGTGGAATATTCGCATTCATAAATGATTCATAGATAGCAAGTTCAGAAGACATAATTACGTTATCTGTTGGTGTAAATACTGCATCTACTTTACTTGCGATAAGAGATGATGCGGCAGCGATTACTTCTTGACTTGTATTTGCGGTTGCTTCAATATATTTAATTTTCTTTTCATCTAAAATCTTTTTTACTTCTGCAATTGGTTTTTGTGAGTTTGCTTCTGAATTTGAATAGAGTAAACCAACTGTCTGTAAGTTTG
>ERZ773196.774-NODE-774-length-19520-cov-3.486617_pt1 | contig 19520 bp, 16 predicted proteins | sample MGYA00581009_ERZ773196 | MGnify/ENA primary metagenome ERZ773196 (study PRJEB29015, sample SAMEA2738162) | human oral metagenome | biome: human oral; feature: human-associated habitat; material: saliva | place: China | collected 2243 ... | reverse complement strand
ACTACCCCACATTCAGACCTATATTGCTGAAAATTTATTTATCATTTTGATTTTTCACAGCCTCAATGAATCTAATATATAGCTTTTATCAAAAGAGGCTTCCGTAATGTGGAAAGCCTCTTTTTTGGAGTTCGTTCGGAGCGAGTATTGTACTTAGGTTCAATATCATTCTTTGTCCTGCTTTTGAATTATTAAATCGAATAATAAATTTATGTTGAGTTGTCGATATATAAGAAAATAAGTTTTCTGATTAATAAATATTGTTTAGTTGAGGAGGAATTTTTATGAAGAAAAGAATAATCACTGCTTATGTTATGACTTTAGTGTGTATGTGCCTATTATCTTTTTATGCGTCTGCATCAAGTTTTAAGAATGATAGTAGTATTACTATTAAGGATGAATATCAATATAATAATTATTTTACAAAACATATCTCATCCTTGAATTCAGCGGTTTATACAATGCGTTCTCCATACATTGTAGAAGAGGCTAATATAAGAAATGTGGAAGTTCAAGTTAATTCTAATGCAAAAGTGAATTTGACTCTTCAGTTAACAAATAGTGAAGGAGTTAGTGAAAGTATAGATATAAAGAGAAGTGGGACATTTTATATAACAGGGAAACTTGTTGGAAAAAATGCAAAAGGAGAGTGGAAAATAAGCGTTATATCTAAAGGATATGGTTTTGGATATGGAAATAATGGAAATGGAAACATTAATATTAAGGTAAATTATAATGTGAGTAGTACGTGGAGGTGATGTAATATGAGCAATACAGTGTCAGAGATGGCTTTTCATGCACTTGCAAGAGAAAAATTAAATAGATATTTGCGAGGAGAAAAAGAAAAAAATAGATATACAGACGTCCAATCACAAGCAAAATATTGGAATGGTCCGGAAGATGGGCCGTATGATGTTTATACTGACAAGTGGTTGGATGGGACTAATCGACATGGTGAAGAGGATAAATTGATACCTATTTTCGATGAAGTGAAAAAAGTGGTTGAAGATTACTATGCAGACATTTACCTCAACCATCAAGCAGGAGAACATTGGCATGATGCACAAAGATTGGAAAAGCAAATTCAAAGTTTTTATCCTCGTGTTAAAGGGCCGGATAGATTGAATTTCATATACTCGGTCAATGTTTATGAAAAAGAAGTTAGAAAAAAAATAAGGAATATTATCAGTGAGACACAGCCGGATTATAGGCCCGGTCTTCCCTATGATCCTACTCACCTAAGAGAAGTGCTTACTAAAGAGCGACAAGAAAAAGGTTTTAGCTTTTCGGTATAGAGTCCTTCATAGGTTAAAAGTATATTTGCTTTATTCATAGAAGCACTAGAAATAAATATTTAAAACGATCAAAAGCAGGGCTTTGCGTGGATTTTCATTCCGCATCCCTGCTTTTTTTCTTGTCACTCCGAAAAGAAAGAAGTAAGATAACGAGGAATAAATTGTAGAAATCATGACACGAATAGTTTTTCGGAAAATCATTTTCCGAAAACGAAAAAGGGAATCTATGCATCATTTTTTTGTAGATAAAAGTGAAATTATAGGAGAGGAAATCAAACTCTATGGAGATGATTTTCATCATTTACAGAAGGTTCTTCGAGGGAAAATAGGAGAAGAAATTATTATTTCCTCCGGGGAATCTGTCGATTATCACTGTAGGATTCAAGGGTATGGAGAAGACCATGCCGTTCTTACTGTTTCTTTCTTGGAGGAGGTGCATGAACTTCGAACAAAGCTTGTTCTTTTACAGGCTCTTCCTAAAGGAGAGAAGATGGAACTTATCATCCAAAAGGCGGTGGAACTGGGTGTATCGGAGATTATTCCCTTAGAGAGTGAAAACAGTATTGTTAAGCTGAGGGGAGATAAGGCGGAGAAGAAAAGACTGCGCTGGCAGGGGATTTTGGAAGCTGCGGCAAAGCAGTCGAAGCGCTCCGTCATTCCTGCGGTTTCTCCGGTTTCTACATGGAAGGAAGCGTTTTCCTTAGTTAAGAATGCGGAAATAAAACTGATACCTTATGAAAATGCAAAGGGAGTCGGCTTTACAAAGGAAGAACTTCTACGGGTAGAAGAACTGGGGCAAAAGTCGGGTGGTACGATTGCTCTTTGCATCGGACCGGAGGGCGGATTTTCCAAAGAAGAGGTGGAAGAGGCGAAAAAAGAAGGATTTCTTCCCATTAGCCTCGGAAAGAGAATTCTACGTACGGAAACGGCGGCAATAACGACTTTAAGCCTGATTATGATGCACCTAGAGTTTGGCGAAAATAAGGAGAGAAAATGAGAAGCATTTATTTGGATAACTCGGCAACAACAAAGGTGTATCCGGAAGTTGCGGAACTGATGTGTAAGACTATGCTTGCGGATTACGGAAATCCGTCGGCAAAGCATACCATGGGGGTTGAAGCGGAGAAGTATTACAGAGAAAGCAGGGAAGAGATTGCCGAGACCTTAAAGGCAAAGGCAAAGGAAATTCTCTTTACTTCGGGCGGTACGGAGTCCGACAATATGGCGCTTATCGGGGGCTGCTTTGCCAAAATGAGACAGGGAAAGCATATCATCAGCTCTGCAATCGAACACCCTGCTATTTATAAGACCTTGGAATTTTTGGAGAGTCACGGTTTTGAAATCAGCATTTTACCGGTGGATGAGAAGGGACACATTTCCCTTAACGAGCTGGAAAAAACGCTCCGTGACGATACCGTTATGGTAAGCATCATGACCGTGAACAATGAGATGGGAGCGGTAGAGGATATTCACGCGATTGGAGAGCTTATTAAGAAAAAGAATCCGAATTGTCTCTTCCATACCGATGCCATACAGGCCTATGGGAAAATGATTCTTCATCCGAAGAAGGACTTCGTGGATCTCCTTTCCGTAAGTGGACATAAGCTGCACGGTCCGAAGGGAATCGGCTTCCTTTTTATTGATGAAAAGGTTAAAATAAACCCGATTATTTTTGGCGGCGGACAGCAGGGAGGACTTCGCTCCGGTACTTTAAATATTCCGGGAATTGCCGGCATGGGACTTGCTGCAAAGATGGTGTATCAGGATTTTCCGAAAAAGATAGAGAAACTTTATGAACTAAAGGACTATTTTATTGAGGAGTTGGAGAAGCTTCCGGAGGTGAAGGTCAATTCCGAAAAGGGAAAGGCTTCCGCTCCGCAGATCGTTTCCGCATCTTTCTACGGAGTGAAGGCGGAAGTTCTGCTTCATGCCCTGGAAGAGAAGGGAATCTATGTCAGCAGCGGTTCAGCCTGCTCTTCCAATCATCCTGGAATTTCCGGAACTTTGAAAGCCATCGGCCTTACTGAAAAGGCGCTGGACTCGACACTCCGTTTTTCTTTTTCTTTCCTGACGGAAAAGCACGAGCTTAACGATACGATTGCTGCTCTAAAAGAACTGCTTCCCGTTTTACGGAAGTTTTATAAGGCGTAAGGGGAAGAAAGGAAGGAAGAACGGTTCAGATATACCGCTTTTCTTCCTTTAAACAAAGTGCTTTATTTATGGATGGAATGGGAATAGTGCATAAACGACAAAGATAAACAGTGCAATGACGGAAAAGGAGTCGGAAATGGTTTGGAGGAAAATATCGGTAAAAACAAAGGAAGAGGCCGTTGATATCTTGTCGGCTTATTTATTTGACCGTTGGGAAATTGAGGGCGTAGAAATAGAGGACGGTAAAGGACTTACGGAGGAGGAGGCAAAGCAAATCTTTGCGGATATTCTTCCTGAGGAAAATGCAGGGAATGGAGAGGCGAGCCTGTCCTTTTATCTGGAAATTTTACCGGAAGAAGAGAAAATAGCGAGAAAGGCTCTGGTAGAGAGGGAATTCATGGACGAAACCGTGGATCACTCTTATACTTTAAACAGCAGCAACATTTTCACGGAAGAAGAATGCAGGGAGATTCTTTCGGATTTAAAGAGAGAGCTTAGCGAAATGGCGGAGTACACGGAGATTGGAGAGGGCAAAATTTCCGTTTCCGAGACGGAAGACAAGGACTGGATGAACGCCTGGAAGGATTTCTTCCACAGCTTCCGTGTGGGGAAGATTCTCATTAAGCCAAGTTGGGAAGAGGAAGAGCCGAAGGAGGGAGAATTTGCAATTTCTCTGGATCCCGGAACAAGCTTTGGAACGGGACAGCATGAGACAACGAAGCTCTGTCTTCTTTCTTTGGAAAAATATTTGAAAGAAGGAGACCGTGTTCTGGATTTCGGTACCGGATCGGGAATCCTCGGCATTGCTTCTTTGAAAATGGGAGCAAAAGAGGTTTTCGCCACTGACTTGGATCCCCTTAGCAAAGCGGCGGTTAGCGAGAATCTCAAAGTAAACGATATTTCAGAAAAAAATTTTCAGCTCTTTATTGAAAATATTCTTTCGGAAGAGGAGAGTGCGAGAAGCTTACGGGAAGTGCTAAGGAAAGAACCCTTTGATATAGTTTGTGCCAATATTCTGGCTCCCGTGATTGTTACTTTGACGCCGCTTATCCCCTCTTTTTTGAAAAAGGGCGGATTCTTCATTTCCTCCGGTATCCTTTGGGATAAGGCGGGAGAAGTGCGAAAGGCGCTGGAAGAAGAGGAGAGCCTGGAAATCCTCGAAGAATCTGTAGAGGGAGAGTGGCATTCCTTTGTAGCAAGGAAGAAATAAAAAAGGGAGAGAAAGAAATAACATGTATTAGACCCCCAGTGCAGTTAACGGCACAACAAAAACTCCATCCTCTCTTATAACTCTCTGTCCATTTACTATCCTCTCAACATTTTATTTAGATATTATAGTACAGTTCGAGAGATTAATGAAATTCAACTCGAGAGATTTTAAGATTTAAACTCGATAGATTCGCGAATTTCAAGTCCGAGATTTTTATGCATTATTCTCTTTCCGAATCAGAATCGACTCCACCTCATTCACCGCCTTTTCCACCATGGCATCAATCTCCGGGAAGAGCTTTTCTTCAGATTTTCGAATTTTCTCTACAATAGGCTTTGTTACAGGATGCTTAGCTACAAAGATGGTGCAACAGTCTTCATAGGGCTCAATAGAGGTTTCATAGGTTCCGATTTGCTCCGCTACATCCACGATTTCCTGCTTATCGAAGGCAATCAAAGGGCGGTAAACCGGAAGCGTGCAGACTTCATTGGTACAAACCAGACTTTGCAGGGTTTGCGATGCGACCTGTCCTATGGATTCTCCCGTGATTAAGCCGATACAGCCATTTTTATAAGCTAAGGCTTCTGCAATACGCATCATATAGCGGCGCATGATAATCGTTAATTCCTCGTGCGGACAGCGGTCGTAAATCGCAAGCTGAATTTCCGTGAAGTTTACGACATGGAGCATGATGGGTCCGGTATAGGTGGAAAGCTGTCTTGCGAGGTCCATAACCTTGATTTTTGCTCTTTCACTGGTATAGGGCGGTGCGTGAAAGTAGGTGGCTTCGATTAAAGCGCCTCTTTTGGCAACTTTAAAGCCGGCAACGGGCGAGTCAATTCCTCCGGAAAGAAGGAGCATTGCTTTTCCGTTTGTACCAAGCGGCATACCGGAAAGCCCCGGAATGATTTTCCCATAGATATTGATGAACTGCCTGATTTCTATGCGAAGCTTCACTTCGGGCTTATGCACATCCACCCTTGCATTCGGGAATTTCTCCAAAATGCTGTGGCCGAGCTCCATTTCGATTTCCGGAGAAGTCATGGGGTAGGATTTTTCCGCGCGCCGGGACTCGACCTTAAAGCTTACAGGCTTGTCACCGTAAGCGGCACGGAAGTAGGAAAGCACGGCTTCTTCCAAAACGGCAAAGTCTGCGGAGTAGGGAATCTGTACCATGGGCGCAATACCCGCAATGCCGAAAACATGTTGAAGTGCATCCATACATTCTTCGTAGTCATAGCTTTCCGACTTGACATGAACATAGATTCTGCCGCGCTCCCGGGCTACATAGTACTCTCCCGTAGCACGCTTTAATTTCATGCGAATATCTTTTGCAAGAGCATCTTCAAAGACATAGCGGTTTTTTCCTTTCGTGCCGATTTCAGCGTATTTAATTAAAAATGCTTGGTACTCCATACTGCTCCTTTTCTTTTACTACTTTGCAAAATAAGATATTTTGCTCTTATTCATCATACCCGATAAACGAGCTGTCGTTCACTTCTCTACTCTCTTTTCTTTATCAACTGACAAAATCTTTACTCTATTCTACTATCCCCAAAATGATGTATCGTTCTCTATACATCATATCTATACCAAAAAATAAAGTGCATGAACCATGCACTTTTTAAAAACCTTGTAAGGTTTTCCTCTTTCCGTTAAGATACAGGAAGTTAGGCTTCTATGATATAGGGCTTTAGTGTATCTACGATTTCGTCCAATTTATCCTCATCCGCATGAATGTTTAAATCGATAGGCTTGGATAAATCCAAAGAGAAGATACCCATAATAGACTTAGCATCAATAACATAACGACCGGAAACCAAATCAAAATCAACATCCGTAAAGCGAACAAGGTCGTTTACGAAGGATTTTACTTTATCAATAGAGTTCAGGGAAATACGAACTGTTTTCATTAGATAATCCTCCTTTTTTATGATGGTTTCATTGTAGTGAGGAAGCATTTTAAAGTCAAGTAAAGATAAGGGAGAATGGCAAAAAGATAAGACCATGCTAAGTAAGGGAGAATAGTAAAAAATAAAGTGATTCTATGTAAGGAAGAAAGGGATAAAAGATGGAATTAAAAGGACTGCGCTTTGCCATGCACAACTTAGGTTGTAAGGTTAATTCTTATGAGGCGGAGGCGATGAGCGAAGCAATCCTAAAAGAAGGGGCAACTCTTGTACCCTTCCATGAGGAAGCGGATATTTACTTAATCAATACCTGCTCCGTAACGAATATTGCGGACAGAAAGTCGAGGCAGATGATTCACCAGGCGAAGGAGCGGAATCCGGATGCCCTTGTGATTGCGACAGGCTGCTATGTGGAAGGAAAGAAGGAGGAACTGAAAAAAGATAAGGGAATCGATATCCTGATCGGAAACAGCGGGAAAGGGAAAATCGTAGAACTGATTAAAGCCTATCGGGACGCCATGCTGGAAAATGACGGCAGAATAGAAGATGATTTGTCTCCTATTAAGGAAGAAGGAAAGTATGAGAATCTTTTTCTTTCAAAGCCCTTGGATAGAAGCCGCGCCTTTGTGAAGATTCAGGACGGTTGCAATCAGTTTTGCTCTTACTGCATTATCCCCCATGTAAGAGGAAGAATTCGGAGTAGGAAGATAGAGGACTGCCTTACGGAAATCGAGAGACTTGGACAGGAAGGCATTTCCGAAATCGTGCTTACGGGAATACACCTTTCTTCTTACGGCTTGGATTTTCAAAATCTTTCCTATGAATATGCCAGTAGAAATGAAGAAAGTGGAGAGGCCCTCCTTTCTCTCATCGAAAGAATTGGAGAAATCCCTTCGATTAAGCGGATACGTCTGGGGAGTTTAGAGCCTAGAGTCATTACGGAGAACTTTGTTTCCCGCCTAAAAGCGGTAGAGGAGATTTGTCCGCATTTTCATCTTTCTCTGCAAAGCGGAGCAGCCAAGACTTTAAAGGAAATGAATCGGCACTATACAAAGGAAGAATTTAAGGAAGCGGTAGACTGCATAAGAAGAGCATTTCCGCTTGCGGCGATTACTACGGATGTTATCGTGGGCTTCCCCGGAGAGACGGAAGCGGATTTTCAGGAGTCGAAGAACTTCATTTCGGAAATAGGCTTCTATGATATGCACATTTTCAAATATTCCCGCAGAAAGGGAACCCGTGCGGATGAGATGCAGGGGCAGATTACGGAAAAAGTGAAGAAGGAACGCTCGAAGATTCTCTTAGACCTTGCACTTCAGGATTCGGAAAAGTTCAGAGAGCAATTTATAGGGAAAAGGACGGACGTTTTGATAGAAGAAGTGCGTGAGATGGAAGGACAAAAATATTACACCGGCTTTAATAAGGAGTACATCCGATTCTATATCCCTGTTCAGAAAAACAATTCTATATATGAAAGCACTTCGCTTCCGGGAACTGCCTCTATTACGGAAAATAGTTCTTTAAGGAAAGAGGGTGTAAGAGAAAAAGATAAACAGGGCAGAGTGGAAATCGGACAGATTTATCCTGTTCTCGCAACAAAAGCCATGGAAGAAAGCCTGCTCGGAGAGTTTCTTTCCGAATAAAGCAAAGTTCATAGGAAATTCACAAATCCCTCGGGAAAATTCTTGACATTCTTCTTCCCGGGGGGTATATTATGAACATGTGTTAGCACTCGATATATATGAGTGCCAACAAATTCAAGAAGGAGGAAGGTGGTCTTGTGGATCAGAGAAAGCTTATTATATTGACGACAATAATTAAGAACTATTTAGAGACCGGTGAGCCGGTAGGATCCCGAACCATTAGCAAGTACTCCGGACTGAATTTAAGTTCAGCGACGATTCGGAATGAGATGAGCGATTTGGAAGAGATGGGCTATATATCACAGCCTCATACTTCTGCGGGTAGAGTTCCTTCCGACAAGGGCTACCGCTTTTATGTGGATCAGCTTATGGCAAAGCAGGAGAGGGATTTATCAGATGTCCGAAGTTCGATGTTTGACAGGATTGAGAAGCTCGAATCCGCTTTACAGTCTCTGGTTAGAAACATAGCGAGCGATACCCATTATACGGCACTCGTTTCCGGCCCCAGGATGGAGAAAAACAAGATTAAGTTCCTGCAGATTTCTTTGGTGGAAAGAGGAAAGCTTCTCTTTCTTCTAATGTTTGAAGGAAATATCATTAAGACGATGACGGTAGATATGGATGAGGATTTGGAGCAAAATGCCATTCTCTCCATCAACCTTCTTTTAAACGATGTTCTGGGAGGGCACTGTGTAGAGGAAATTACGGAAGAGTATATCCGTGCACTGCTCGACAGAAGTAGACACAGAAAGACGATGGAGATTCTTCTTCGAGCTTTAGAAAGTATGATGCGTACGGACGAGCAGGATGTGGAAATCTATACCTCGGGCGCCACGAACATTTTCAAGTATCCGGAACTTATGGATTCGGAAAATGCATCCAAGCTGATTTTTGCTTTGGAGTCCAAGGAAGAGCTCGCAGGGATTTTGCAGGAGACGGAGAAGAAGGATGAGGACAAGAAGAGTATCCAAGTCTATATCGGAAAGGAGAGCCCGTTAGAGGATATGGCGGACTGTGCGCTGGTTACGGCAAAGTACAGGCTCGGAAATGGAATGCACGGTACGATTGGGGTAATCGGACCGAAGAGGATGGATTATGAAAAGGTACTGGATACCTTGAGCAGATTAATACAGGAAATGGGAGAGATTCCCTTGCAATAGGAAGGAGACGTTGTGTCAAAGAAGCATAATGAAGACGAGAAATGGAGGAGGCAGTCGCACGAAGGCGGGCAGCATGAAAGCGAATACAGAGAGGCGGCGTCTTCCGAAGAAGTAAAAACCGCGGAGGAATGCAGTACGGAGAATGACCCCGGGAATGCCGGGGAGCAGGAAGTGCCTAGCGAAGAACAGACTTCTTCTACACAGGCTTCCGGAGAGGATTCGGAGGAGGCTTCTTCCGGAAAAGAAGATTCCGGAAAGGCGGAGAATGCGGAGCTTTTGCAGCTGAAAGATAAATATCTTCGCACCTTGGCGGAATACGAGAATTTCCGAAAGCGTTCCGAGAAGGAAAAGGCACAGATGTTTGAGCTTGGCGCAAAAAGCATTATCGAACAGCTTCTTCCCGTAGTCGATAACTTCGAGAGAGCTTTGGAGCATATCCCGGAGGAGGAGAAAGAAAACTCTTTTACAAAGGGTGTGGAAGGAATTTATAAGCAGATTCAGAAGATGTTTTCGGACTGCGATATACAGGCGATTGAGGCGGTAGGGCAGAAGTTCGATCCGGCACTCCACAATGCCGTTATGACGGAAGAAGAGGGAGATGCGGAGGAAGATACCGTAACTGCCGATTTGCAAAAGGGCTATACCTATCGAGGAAATGTGGTCCGCCACTCCATGGTAAAGGTAAAGAAGTAGGGCGAAGATCAAGAATCGATGTGAAGAAAAACCGATGTAAAGAAAAACTGCTGTAAAGATGAAGTAGTGTATTAACAGACGAATAAGCTTTTAAAAGAGCTTTTTCCATAAATAAAGCAAGAAATCAAATTTAGAATAGAAAAAGGAGAGTAAGAATATGGGAAAGATTATAGGAATTGACTTAGGAACAACCAACAGCTGTGTAGCCGTTATGGAAGGCGGAAAGCCCGTTGTTATCCCGAACGCCGAAGGGATGAGAACCACGCCGTCCGTTGTGGCATTTACCAAGACCGGAGAGAGACTTGTGGGAGAACCTGCAAAGAGACAGGCGGTAACCAATGCGGACAGAACCATTTCTTCCATTAAGAGACATATGGGTACCGATTATAAGGTTTCCATTGACGGAAAGGATTATACTCCGCAGGAGATTTCCGCTATGATTCTCCAGAAGTTAAAGACTGATGCGGAGAGTTATTTGGGAGAGAAGGTAACCCAGGCGGTGATTACCGTTCCGGCTTACTTTAACGATGCACAGAGACAGGCAACAAAGGATGCTGGTAAGATTGCCGGACTTTCCGTAGAAAGAATCATCAACGAGCCGACAGCGGCAGCACTTGCTTACGGTCTGGAAGATGAGTCCGAGCAGAAGGTTATGGTTTATGACTTGGGAGGCGGTACCTTCGATGTTTCCATCATCGATATCGGTGACGGGGTTATCGAAGTGCTTTCTACAAACGGTGATACGCACCTTGGCGGTGATGATTATGATGATCGTATTACCAAGTGGCTTGTCGATGAATTTAAAGCAGCGGAGGGCGTAGACCTTTCTCAGGATAAGATGGCTTTGCAGCGTTTAAAGGAAGCGGCTGAAAAGGCAAAGAAGGAGCTTTCTTCCGCAACGACAACCGATATCAACCTTCCGTTCATTACCGCAACGGCTGAAGGCCCGAAGCATCTTGATATGAAGCTTAGCCGTGCCAAGTTTGAGGAGCTTACTGCAGATTTAACGGAGAGAACCGCGATTCCGGTACAGAACTCTCTTCGTGATGCGGGCTTAACGGCTTCCGAGCTTGGAAAAGTGCTCCTTGTCGGCGGTTCCACCAGAATGCCGGTAGCACAGGAGAAGGTAAAGCAGTTAACCGGAAAAGAGCCTTCCAAGAATCTGAACCCGGATGAGTGTGTGGCTCTCGGTGCTGCAGTACAGGGTGGAAAGCTTAGCGGAGAAGCAGGAGCAGGCGATGTTCTTCTTCTTGATGTTACTCCGCTTACCCTTTCTATTGAGACCCTTGGCGGCGTAGCAACTCCTCTTATTAAGAGAAATACAACCATCCCGACCAGAGCATCTCAGGTCTTCTCTACTGCAGCGGACAACCAGACTGCCGTAGATATCAATGTAGTACAGGGTGAGAGAGAGTTTGCAAGAGACAACAAGAGTCTCGGTCAGTTCAGACTGGACGGCATTCTTCCCGCACAGCGCGGTGTACCGCAGATTGAAGTTACCTTCGACATCGATGCGAACGGTATCGTAAATGTTTCCGCTAAGGATAAGGGAACCGGCAAGGAGCAGCATATCACGATTACTTCCGGCTCCAACATGTCCAAGGAGGATATCGATAAGGCTGTTAATGAAGCTGCACAGTTTGAAGCTGCCGACAAGGAAAAGAAGGAAGCTATCGAGGTAAGAAACGGAGCGGATTCTATCGTATTCCAGACCAAGAAGGCTCTTACAGATGTGGGAGATAAGATTTCCGACAGTGAAAAAGCCGGTGTAGAAGCTGACTTAAAGGCTTTGGAAGATGTTCTTTCCGCTAATCCTCTGGAGAGTATTACGAAGGACGGCGCCGAGAAAATCAAAGCAGCGCAGGAGAAACTGATGCAGTCCTCTCAGGCACTCTTTACCAAGGTCTATGAGCAGGCACAGGCAGCCGGTGCAGCAGGTGCAGGAGCCGAAGCGGGTGGCAGCGCAAATGCCGGACAGAGTGCCGGAAGCGGTAGTGCGGATGACAATGTGGTAGACGGAGACTTTAAGGAAGTTTAATTGAAAAAGGATTTCCCGAGCCTTTCGTTCGGGGAAGTAAGTAAGAACTGTTTCGTAGGTATCGGATGCTTCGGTACCTACGAAATATTGCGTATGATAAGGATTCCCCTTCGGGGGAAAAGAGAATTGGATATGAGTCCCCTTTAGGGGAGAGGAAGAGAAGAGGATACATTAAAATGGCAGAAAAGCGTGATTATTATGAGGTGCTGGGGGTAGAGAAAAATGCCGATGACAGTGCTATAAAGAAGGCGTATCGGCAGCTTGCAAAAAAATACCACCCGGATGCGAATCCCGGAGATGAGACTGCCGCCGCAAAGTTTCGGGAAGCCTCGGAGGCCTATGCGGTTCTGTCTGATCCGGATAAGAGAAAGGCGTATGACACCTATGGCCATGCGGCATTTGATGCCAATTCCGCTGCAGGAGCAAGTTCCGGCTTCGGAGGCTTTGACTTTAGCGGAATGGATATGTCGGATATCTTTTCGGAGTTTTTCGGCGGCGGATTCTCCGGTGGAGGTTTCTCAGGAGGAAGAGCTTATGGGCGTCGTGCCAATATGCCGGAAAAGGGCGACAATATTCGCGTAGGAATACGGATTACTTTTGATGAAGCAATAAAGGGTGTAAAGAAGAATATAAAGATTCGGTATAAGGAGACCTGTAAGACCTGTAATGGTTCCGGTGCAAAGCCGGGAACGGAGAAGACGACTTGCCCAAGATGTAACGGTGCAGGACAGGTCAGAATGACACAGCAAAGTTTGTTCGGTATGATTCAGCAGGTAACGACCTGTCCGGAATGTCACGGAACCGGATCTGTTATCAAGGAAAAATGTCCCGATTGTAAGGGTGCAGGCTATATCAATACCGAAAAGACGATGGAGATTTCGATTCCGGCAGGAATTGATGACGGACAGGCAATCAGGAGAAGCGGCGGCGGAGATCCGGGGAGAAATGGAGGACCGAGAGGCGATCTTCTTGTTGAGGTTTCCGTAAGCGACCACCCCTTCTTTAAGAGACAGGGCATCAATATTTACTCTACGGAAGCAATCAGCTTCCCGAAAGCTGCCCTTGGAGGAACAACGATTGTGAAGACGGTAGACGGACCGGTTGAGCTGAAGATTGCTGCCGGAACGCAGTCGGAGACGCGTACTCGTTTAAGAGGAAAGGGAGTTCCATCCCTGCAGAATCCGAATGTGCGCGGTGACCACTATGTCACACTGGTAGTGGAGACACCGAAGAAATTGAATAAGAAGCAAAAGGAAGCTTTAAAGGCCTATGCCGAAAGCTGCGGAGAAACAGTGGAATAAGCTAAAGTTTAGCTGAAATGGATTGTACTTGGATGTCCGATTTTTTAAGAGGGAAAGAGAGACGGAAGATAAACCCGGACGCTCTTTCCCTCTTATATTTTGAAAATAAATTGTTGTTTTTCCTAAGTGAATTGTTGACGTTGCTTATTATATAAGTTTCTATCATGCCGATATAGATAAGTGGAGAGTAATGAATCAAGATGGAGGAGGAAAGATGGACAAGAAGTCGGATATTACAATGGATATTCATTCAGATTCCCCTGTTTTTAGGGAAGATAAGAAGAAAAAACAGAAGGAAATGAAGGCAAAAAAAGAGGAAGCAAAAAAAGAAAAAGGGATGAAGAGTAAAAGTCTTGCCGGAAGAATTTCTGCAATTCTTTGTGTTGCCATGCTTTTGGTTTTCGTTCTCATGAATATTTTACTTCTTGCTGCCACAGGACGTTCATTTGAAACCATTAATGAGGATTATCTTAAATCAACTACTTCTTTAAATGTGGAAAGAGTGAAGAAATCCATTACCCTTGCTGAAAATACCGCAAGAGCGATAGAAGATCATTTGGAAGAAATGTATACGGTTAAGGATACGGGAAGTCCTACGGAAGTGAGTCTTCTAAAAGATTCCCTTCGCCTTACTCCGTATCGCGCATTTGAAGAAAAATATCTCTTGGATTCGGTGTGGGAAATGATTCGCCATGATGATCATATCATGGGAGCGGGAGTATTCTTTGAACCGAATGCTTTTCAGAATGATCTGCCGGAATATGCCATGTATTTGGGAAGGGATAACGGCGATGAAAACAAACGTTTTTACAAGTTTTTAGATTATAAATTTTATGGAAACGGTGCGGAAGAATACTATACCAAAGTTTCTACGGAAAAGAAGAGTCATGTAGTGGATCCGTTCGTATCCAGTATAACCGGAGAGACGATCTTTGTTCTGGTCGTTCCTATTCTCTATCAGGATGAGTTTAAAGGAGCTGTTGTAGTGGATTTAAACATTACGATGTTTAATACGCTTGGGAAGGATGATTCCGGAGAGCAGGCGAAGACCTTCTTTGACGTTCTTAACCATGACGGAAAATTCGTATACAGCTCGAATCCCGAGGCAATGGGAAAAAATATTTCCGAATATGTCGGAGAAGAGAATTTTAAACAGAATATTCAAAGTAATTTTGATAAGCTGGAGACTTTCCATGTAAAAGATAAGTCCAGAGTTCGCTATTTTTCTCCGCTTAGTATTTCCGGGACGACATGGTATGTCCAGTCGGCAATGAGCATGGATGTTTATAATGCAGGGAAAAATCAGGTTATCTATACTTTGATTTTTGCGGAAGCGGTTATCTTTGTGTTGATACAGCTCGTTATTTTTATCACGATGAGAAAATCCTTGAAGCCTCTCGGAAAGCTGGCAACGGAAAGTGATAAATTGGCCAACGGAAACTTTGATATTTCCCTATCCTATCCCTATCAGGATGAAATCGGTCGCCTGATTCAGAGCTTTAATAATATTATTAAGCGTCTGACCTATGTGGTTAGCGATTTACAGGCAAAGCTCGGCGCATTTTCAAGGGGAGACTTTGGAGAGGAAATGAAGGAAGACGAAAATTATCAGGGGGATTTTCACCCGATTCTGCTTTCTTTACAAGAGATTTCCAGAAGTTTGAACAGTACACTGAAGGATGTCCAGGGATCTTCTTCTCAAGTAAGTAACAGTGCGGGACAAGTGAGTGCCATGGCACAGCGAATTTCCGACGGAACGGCAAAGCAGGCTTCCTCTATTTCGGACTTATCCGATACCATGGAGGGAATTACGAAGCAAATCCGCCATACGGCAAAGCAGGCGGAGAAGGCTCAAAAACTTGGAGTACTCAGCGGATCTCATGTGGAAACCAGTAATCAAAAAATGACGGATATGCAGAGCGCCATGGAAGAGATTACGGAAAAATCCAAGGAAATCAGTAAGATTATTAAGACCATTGACGACATTGCTTTCCAAACCAATATTCTTTCCCTGAATGCAGCGATTGAGGCGGCAAGAGCGGGAGAAGCGGGAAAAGGCTTTGCGGTAGTTGCCGATGAGGTGGGAAATCTGGCTAAGAAATCCCAGGAAGCGGCACAAAATACTTCTCTCTTGATTGAGGAGACTATTGGAGCGGTACAAAAGGGAGCGAGGTTCACGGAGGAGACAGCGGAGGCCTTGCATTCCGTGTCCGACAGTACGAATCAGGTTAATGATTTGATTCTGGAAATTTCGAGAGCTTCGGAGGAAGAGTCTGAAGGAATCAGCAGGATTAGTGAAGGAATTCAGGAGATTTCCGCGGTGGTACAGGATAACTCCGCAACCGCGGAGGAGAGTGCCGCAACTTCCGGAGAATTGTCTACGCAGGCTAATTTCATGAACGATCTTGTGGAAAAATTCAGATTGAGATAAGAGAAAAATGCGGTAAAGAGAAGGGGCCTAGACGGAACCTCTTCTCTTTTTTTCGAAGCCCGTTGCGTAAAGACTGCACTTTGTAAAGAGTATCGCTCGGGAGGCATATGATCCCAACAGCTTTCTAAAAAGATACAAGAATTTTTCGAGATTGTGAAAAAAAAAACTAAGTGACTTTCTTAAAGAAATATGTATAATAAAGAGCGTTGGGAAGAGTATTAAAGAAAGAAGGAGAAGAATATGGCAAATTTGGATTTAACAAAGTATGGCATTACAGGAACAACGGAAATCGTACATAATCCCTCTTATGAAACCTTATTCAAAGAGGAGACGGCGGATTCATTAGAGGGCTATGAGAAGGGTAGAGTCAGTGAATTAGGTGCAGTAAATGTAATGACCGGAATTTATACCGGACGTTCCCCCAAGGATAAATATATCGTAATGGATAAGAATTCCAAGGACACCGTTTGGTGGACCAGTGAAGAGTATCCGAATGATAACCATCCCGCATCGGAAGAGGCATGGGCTTATTGTAAAGAGCTTGCGAAAAAGGAGCTTTCCAATAAGCGTCTTTTCGTAGTGGATGCTTTCTGCGGTGCAAACAAAGATACCAGAATGGCAGTTCGTTTCATCGTGGAGGTAGCTTGGCAGGCACACTTTGTGACTAATATGTTCATTAAGCCGTCCAAAGAGGAGTTAGAAAACTTTGAGCCGGACTTTATCGTATATAACGCTTCCAAGGCAAAGGTAGAGAACTATAAGGAGCTTGGACTGCACTCCGAGACTGCCGTGATGTTTAATATCACGAGTAAGGAGCAGATTATCCTGAATACCTGGTATGGCGGAGAAATGAAGAAGGGGATGTTCTCCATGATGAACTACTATCTGCCGCTTAAAGGGATTGCTTCCATGCACTGTTCTGCCAATACCGATTTGAACGGAAAGCACACTGCTATTTTCTTCGGCCTCTCCGGAACAGGAAAGACAACTCTTTCCACCGATCCGAAGAGACTCTTAATCGGAGATGACGAGCACGGTTGGGATGATAACGGGGTATTCAACTTTGAAGGCGGATGCTATGCCAAGGTCATTAACTTGGATAAGGATTCCGAGCCGGATATTTACCGTGCGATTAGAAGAGATGCTCTTCTTGAGAACGTCACCGTAGATGCAAACGGAAAGATTGATTTTAAGGATGGAAGCACCACGGAGAATACTCGTGTGTCCTATCCGATTAACCATATTGAGAAGATTGTACGCCCTGTTTCTGCAGCTCCTGATGCGGAAAATGTTATTTTCCTTTCTGCAGATGCTTTCGGTGTTCTGCCTCCGATTTCCATCCTCACTCCGGAACAGACCGAGTACTACTTCCTTTCCGGCTTTACGGCTAAGCTTGCCGGAACGGAGAGAGGCATTACAGAGCCGACACCGACCTTCTCCGCATGTTTCGGACAGGCATTCCTCGAACTTCCTCCCACAAAGTACGCTGAGGAGCTCGTTAAGAAGATGAAGAAGACCGGCGCTAAGGCATACCTTGTAAACACAGGTTGGAACGGTTCCGGAAAGAGAATTTCCATTAAGGATACCAGAGGAATCATCGATGCTATCTTAAACGGCGATGTAGCAAAGGCGGAGACCAAGAACATTCCGTTCTTTGATTTTGAAGTGCCGACATCACTTCCCGGTGTAGACCCGAAGATTCTGGATCCGAGAGATACCTATAGTGATGTTAAAGAGTGGGAAGACAAGGCAAAGGATCTTGCAGGAAGATTTGTGAAGAACTTTAAGAAGTATGAGAATTCCGAGCTTGGCAAGAGTTTAAAGAATGCCGGCCCGAAGTGCTAAACCTCATTTTGAGAAAATACTGCTGATTTGTACAGAGGAAATGGATGAGATAGGAGACTGTCTTGTCCATTTCTTTTATGCTAAGCAAGTATCTGAGATGAAGTTTGTGACAGCATGCTTAGCGAGTATTAAGTATGCTGTATCTCGCTCATAACATGGGAGGTTTCTTGCGAAAATTTGTAGATATTCTTAATACGACTTTTCCGTCTGAAGAAGCTTTGCTATAATGCAGGAAGAAATGCAAGGGGAGGAAAGAAATTGGACAGTAGAAAAAGACGTACAGCCAGGAGCCGCAGTTTTAGCAGAGAAAAAGAAGATTTTCCCAATTTGGATATTCCGCTTAGAAGAAATGAGAAGAATAGGGAAAGAGATGGAAAAGGATATAGAGGAAAAGAGAGGTATCAAGAAGAGGGGGATTATCCTGCGCTAAGAAGAGGAAAGAGGAGGAAGACGCCGTTCAAGGCGGTCCTGATTTCCTTTTTGTTCTTAGTCGGTATTTTTCTTCTTTGGCGCTTTATTTCCCCTTATTTTGGAAAGAAATACCGTACAATTGCCATCTTCGGTTTAGACAGTCGAGACGGAAACAAAGAGGCGGGGGCTCTTTCCGATGTCATTATGATTGCGAGTATCAATAAGCGAAGCGGAGAAATTAAATTGTGTTCCGTTTATCGTGATACGTATTCCGAGGTGGACGGAAACGGAACTTACCATAAGATGAATGAAGCCTATTTTCTTGGAGGACATAAACAGGCGATAGCGGCGTTGGAGCGGAATCTGGATCTTCACATTGATGATTATGTGAGCTTCACCTGGGCTTCCGTAGCAAAGGGGATTTCCGCGCTTGGGGGAGTGGATTTGGAGCTTTCCGATGCGGAGTTTTACTATATCAATGCTTTTATCACGGAAACGGTCGAGTCTACCGGTATTCCTTCCGTGCATCTTACCCATGCAGGGGAAAATCATCTTGACGGTATCCAGGCTGTAGCCTATGGAAGACTTCGTCTTATGGATACGGACTTTAATCGAACGGCGAGACAAAGAAAGGTTTTGACTTTGGCTATGGATAAGGCAAAAAAAGCCGGGCCCGTGAAAATGATTTCTCTTGCCACGCAGGTTTTACCGGAGATATCGACCAGCATGAATATGGCGGATTTTACGAATCTCGCAAGTCAGCTGGGACGTCTGCATCTTGGGGAAACGTCGGGATTTCCCTTTGCTAGAACTACGATGAAGCTTAAGAAAATGGATGTGGTTATTCCGGCAACACTGGAATCGAATGTAGTCAGTCTCCATGACTTTCTTTATGGAGAAAAGAATTATCAAGCTTCCAATACGGTAAAGAAGATCAGTGAGCACATTAAAGAAGTTTCCGGTGTGACAAAGCCGATGGAAAACGCGGAAGAAGCGGGAACGGGCGGAGGAAGTATAAGAAAGAAGGATAAAAAGAAGGAAGGAAAGTCTGAACAAAACAAGGAGAAGGAAAGCGTAAAAACGACGAAAGAGGAGAAAAAGACGGAGGAAGACAGCTCCATAAAAAAGAGTACGGAAGAAACCGAGGAGTCTTTCATAGAGACAAAGAAAGACTCGGAGAAAGAGCACGAAAAGCAAAGTAAAGAAGAGAGAGAAAAGAAATCGGAAAAAGAAAGTATTGAAGGACCGGGAGCGGAGATTGGAAAAAATCCTGGCGGCTCTTTAGAGGAAAATGAAGAAAATCCTTGACAAGAAAAGAAAGTTTTTGTATTATTTTTGAGTCGCCTTTTTTAGGGCGATTCAAAACTTAGGGCTATCGCCAAACGGTAAGGCAACGGACTCTGACTCCGTCATTTCAAGGTTCGAATCCTTG
>ERZ773196.773-NODE-773-length-19582-cov-3.698059_pt1 | contig 19582 bp, 17 predicted proteins | sample MGYA00581009_ERZ773196 | MGnify/ENA primary metagenome ERZ773196 (study PRJEB29015, sample SAMEA2738162) | human oral metagenome | biome: human oral; feature: human-associated habitat; material: saliva | place: China | collected 2243 ... | reverse complement strand
GGAAGGAAAACGTTGTACCCTTGTGGAAGGAGGAAACCTTGCCGGCTCCGTTTCCAATGTCTTTGACTGTATGAAGACGGCAGTGCAATCGATGAAGATTCCGTTTCGCTCGGCCATTCTTGCTTCGACTATTAATCCTGCAAAGGCTCTTGGGGTAGAGAAGACAGTCGGGAGCATTTCCGTAGGAAAAAAGGCGGATTATCTTCTTCTCGATAATGCGCTCAATATAAAAGCGATATACCAGTCGGGAAAAGCAATTCCGGTGAAATAGAAAGCAGACGAATCGGGGATGCTTTTATTACGAAAAATATATTGCAAAAAGGGAATGAATCGACTAGAGTATCTAGGGCAAAACGGGAGGTGTAGTAGGGGAAATATTTTTCTTATGTAAAGTAAAGCACAGTACCTTACCGAGGAAAGTTGAACTAAGAAAAGGAGAAGCTATGAAGGGTTTTTTGAAAGAGTTTAAAGAATTTGCATTAAAAGGGAATATGATTGATTTGGCAGTAGGTATGATTATCGGTGCCGCTTTTACCGCATTGATCAATAAGATGGTAAGCGATTTGATTATGCCTCTTATCTCTCTTGTTACCGGAAAGATTGATTTTGAAAATATGTTCATTCCTCTTGCCGGACAGACTACAAAAGTATACAGCGAAGCCGTAGCTGAGGGTGCCGTGTTTGCTTACGGGTCTTTCATTACCGCTGTAATTAACTTCCTCATCATGGCATTTGTGGTTTTTGTTTTTGTGAAGCAGATGAACAGACTGAAAAAGGACGCACCGGTTAAGGAAACCGAAAAGGAGTGTCCATACTGTAAGACCATGATTCCCATCGAGGCAACTCGTTGCCCTCACTGCACCTCCAAGCTTGCAGGATATGCAGAGACGGTTTAACAGTTTTTTTGAGAATAGAAATTAGGAATCGTGGGTATAGGAAAAAATAACGACAGTCGGACTTAGGGGCAGTTGTGGGTTTTCCGTATCCGCGATTCTGTTTTTTTCTTGACCGGTGGTCATGCGGTTCTGGTAAGATTTGGAGGGACTATGAAGGAAAGAGAGCGGGAGAGGATTGCAACGAGGGCGGCTGTCATCGGTATACTGGCTAATCTCTTTTTGTTTATCGTAAAATATGCGCTTTCTCTCCTCTTACATTCCCTAAGTATCGCTGCGGATGCTTGGAATAATTTATCGGATATGGGAAATTCGCTCATCAGCCTTTTTGCCGGAAAAATTTCCGAAAAGAAAGCGGACAAGGAGCATCCCTTCGGGCATGGCAGAATCGAGTATTTGGCGGCTTTTTTGGTCAGTACCCTGATTCTACAGCTGGGCTTTCAAACGATTCGTACGGCAGCTTTTTCCCTGGGAAAGAAAGAAGAGTTGACGCTTTTTGTACCGGCTCTTTGGATTCTTCTTCTATCCGCTCTTGTTAAAGTCCTTTTATTTTTTTATTTTCGTGTTGTGGGAAGGAGAATTTCCTCTACTCTTTTTAAGGTAACGTCTACGGATGCCTTTTTCGATTCTCTTATGACATTTTCCACCTTGGCCTCCACTCTGATTTATTATAAGAGCGGTTACAATATCGATGCTGTACTCGGTTTGCTTCTGGGAATCGTAATTCTTTTTAACGGGGTGAAGATGGCAAAGGAAACCATTACGGAAATTCTCGGTAAACCGATAGAGGAAGAATTCTTTGAAAAGATTAAGAACACGATTCTTTCGGAAAAGGAATTTTATGCCGTGCATGACTTTCTTTACCACCCTTACGGTGCACAAAATGCTATGGGAAGCATTCATGTTCTATGCGATGGCGGAAAAACGATTGCCTTTATTCATGAAAAAGTAGATGATATGGAAAGAAGAATTAAAAAGGAATTCGGTTTTTCCTTATTGATTCATGTGGATCCTATCGTGTCGAAAAAGCTGGAAGTCTGGCTTCAAAACATTGTGGAACGAGTTCTTACAAAATATAGTGTGGAGGGAAGCTTTCATGATATCCAATTCAAAAAGGAAGGAGAGCGAAAATCGCTGTACTTTGACCTCCTTTTGCCCTATTCTGTAACGGAAGAAAAGGCTGCTCGGATTATGGAAGAGATAAAGGCTTCCGTAAAAGCGGAAAAAGGAATGGATTGCGTTATAGAATTGGACCGTCCCATAGTGGAAAAAGAATAAGCCGGGGAGGCAAGGGAAATGTATGAATTTAAGGAACGCGTGCGGTACTCCGAAGTACGCGAAAACGGAAAAATGGATCTTTTGGGAGTGGTCAATCTTTTGCAGGACTGTTCCACCTTTCATTCTCACGATGTGGGAATGTCAATAGAGAGGGTTCTTGCATTAAAAAGAGCTTGGCTATTAAGTGCTTGGAATATAGAGCTCTATGCGCTTCCGGCACTTTACGAGGAAATTACGGTGGGAACTTCGCCTCACTCCTTTCGCGGAATTTTCGCTTATCGAAATTTCTGGATAAAAAATCGAAAAGGAGACTACTTGGTCAAGGCGGACAGCGAGTGGTTCTGCGTTGACACGGAAAAAGGAAGACCGCAGAAAATCACGGAAGAGCTGGTGGCTCCTTTCGGAGAGCCGAAGGATGAATTGCATTTACCGCCGTTGCAACGAAAAATCAGTTTTCCAGAAGAATGGACAGAGGGAAAAGATTTTCTTGTACCGAGGGAATATTTGGATACTAACCACCACATGAACAATGCCCGTTATATTGCCCTTTCCGAGGAAATTCTTTATCAAGTCAGCGGAAAGCCCGCCTTTTCTTTTTCGGGGAAAGGAAGCGAAATAGAAGCGAATAAGCAATCGGAAGAAAGAAATGAAGGGGAAGGAAAGAAGGCGAGATTCGGAATTCGCGCCGAGTATTTGAAGGCGTATACCTATGGCGACCGCATTTTCCCGAGAATTGCAATAGAGGACAATCGGAAATCTGTCGCTTTTTACAATCAGAATAAGGAGCTGTGTTGCCATGTTGAAATTAGGGAAATCGCAGAAATGTAAGATTTTAAGAGAAAAAGACTTCGGTGTTTTTGTGGGACAGGAGGGAGAAGAGGGAATTCTTCTTCCGATACGTCAGGTTCCGAAGGGGAAAAAATTGGGAGATGAGATTACGGTCTTTGTGTATAAGGATTCCAAGGACAGGCTCATCGCTACAACGAAAAAGCCTTATATAGAGGTAGGGGAAATCGGAAAACTCAGAGTCAGTGACGTGAACAATATCGGGGCATTTATGGATATCGGGCTGGAAAAAGACATTTTACTGCCTCATCGGGAAATGCGATACGCCTTAAAGAAGGATATGGAGGTAGAGGTCTATCTCTACGTTGACAAGACGGAGCGTCTTGCGGCGACCATGTATACGAAGAAAAGAGAAGAGGCAAAACATGTCGGTCAGGATGAGCTGAATACTGCCCGTTATGAAAAGTGTGCAGAGCTGATTGAACATATTTTAGAAGAAAAATTCGACGGGCATCTTCCTTATACGGATAAAACGGTGGATCCTGAACAGGTGAAGAAGGACTTCGGTGTTTCGAAAGCGGCTTTTAAGAAGGCAATTGGAAAACTTCTCAAGGAAAATAAGATTAAAATCACAAAAACAGCCATCTTTAAATTTTATCAGGATGAGAAAGAATAAAGATAGCGAAAGCTTGAGGGAAAAACGGGATTTTCTGCCGTAGTATAAAGAAATTTTATACTCTTTTTTACGGCTTTGCTTAGTGTTTTCCACTGAATTTAACCTCGATTTAAGAGAAAAAATTTAGTTAAAATGTCAATTTCATAGGAAATACCTTATAACTTGTACAAATTTGTCCCTTGAAATTCGGAACTTAGCCAATAGCCATTTGGGAAGAAAAACTATACAATAAATCCTGTCTTAAAGAAAGTGCAAGAGACTTTTTGACCGTTTATGGTAAAAAGGAAAAGACAAATTATATTTATAAATAAGCTATTGCAGTATGGATCTGGGATACTTGTTTAGTAAGCAGAAGAAGGAGAACAGGCATGGCTAGTGTTCAGTTAAAAAATGTAGAGAAGAAATATCCCAACGGCTTTGTTGCCGTTAAGGACTTTAATTTGGAAATCGAAGATAAGGAGTTCATTATCTTTGTAGGACCCTCAGGTTGCGGTAAGTCCACAACACTTCGTATGGTTGCGGGCTTAGAGGATATCAGTTCCGGTGATTTGTTTATTGACGGAAAGAAGATGAACGATGTTGAGCCGAAGGACAGAGATATTGCCATGGTTTTCCAGAACTATGCTTTATATCCCCATATGACCGTTTATGACAACATGGCTTTCGGACTGAAGCTTCGTAAGGTTCCGAAGGATGAGATTGATAAGAAGGTACATGAGGCGGCAAGAATTCTGGATCTTGAGCATTTGCTCGATCGTAAGCCGAAGGCTCTGTCCGGCGGGCAGAGACAGCGTGTGGCTATGGGACGTGCCATTGTGCGTCGTCCGAAGGTGTTCCTTAGGGACGAGCCTCTCTCCAACCTGGATGCAAAACTACGTGCGCAGATGCGTGTAGAGATTGCCAAACTTCATAAGTCTTTAGAGACAACCATTATCTATGTAACACACGACCAGACCGAGGCTATGACGCTCGGTACCAGAATCGTTGTATTGAAGGACGGTATCATTCAGCAGGTGGATACTCCGGAAAATCTTTATGATACCCCTTGCAACAAGTTCGTTGCAGGCTTTATCGGATCCCCGCAGATGAACATGATTGATGCGGAGTGCACGGAAGACGGCGGACAGGTTAAGCTGAGCTTTGCCGGAAACTGCATCACTTTAAACGAGAAGAAGGCTTCCGCACTGAAGGACAAGGGCTACATCGGAAAGACGGTAACTTTGGGAATTCGTCCGGAAGATCTGCATGATGAAGAAGACTATCTTGCACAGCACGCGCAGTCCGTTATTTCCGCAGAAATCCGTGTATACGAGATGCTTGGTGCGGAGACACTCCTTTACTTTGATATCGGAGACGCTTCCTGGACAGCAAGAGTGAATCCCAAGACTAAGGCAAGAACAGGAGATACCGTTCGTTTTGCCTTGGACGAGAACAAGATTCATATATTTGATAAAGAAACAGAAGTAACGATTACAAACTAGAAGAAAGCTTTGTAAATATTTTATAAAAATAAAAAAGAGATTTGTAGAAAAAGACAGGAAAGGAAGGCTTCTTCCCCTGTCTTTTTTTAAAAGTGCTTGAAAAGGGATATAAAACTGATTATATTAAATACAGACAGGGTATTGCGCAAAATGAGGAAATAATGTGCATGGACAGGGGTGAAGATGGGCGAACGAGGATGGACTGAGGAGATTTCTTACCCTTCCAAGATTGTTTTAATGGAAAAAGGATGGAGTAGAGATGATTTCAAATCAGGTTTTACAAAGTACGATTGATTCTTTAAAGGGAATTGCAAGACTGGATATCGCCATTGCCGATATTGACGGGAAGATTCTTGCCACCACATTTATAGAGGATAAGGATCTTTCGGATATGGTGGTTTCCTTTTCGGCATCTCAGGCCGATTCTCAAGCTGCCGGCGGCTATCAGTTTTTCAAGATTTTTGATGAGCATCAACTGGAGTTTGTGCTTATTGCACACGGAGACACGGATGATGTCTATATGGTCGGAAAGCTTGCCGTATTGCAAATTCAGACCTTGCTGGTAGCTTACCGGGAGAAGTTTGACAAGGATAATTTCATCAAGAATCTTCTCTTGGATAATCTTCTCCTTGTAGATATTTACAATCGGGCAAAAAAATTACACATAGAGGTCGGCGTTCGCAGGGTGGTGTTCCTTGTGGAATCGCACGAAACTGTGGAAGGAACGGTACAGGAGGCATTGAAGGAATTTTTCTCTTCGGAAGCAGGGGACTTTGTCACTGCCGTGGACGAGAAAAACAGTATCGTAGTGAAGGAACTTTCACCGGAAGATACGTATACGGAAGTGCAGAAGATTGCAGACAGTATGCTCGATATGCTCTCTTCCGAAGTGATGCTTTCCACAAGAGTTTCCTACGGAACCATTGTGAATGAGATTAAGGAAGTTTCCCGTTCCTATAAGGAAGCGAAGATGGCTCTTGAAGTAGGGAAGATTTTCTTTGTGGACAGAAAGATTGTAGCTTACAATGCACTGGGAATCGGCAGACTGATTTATCAGCTTCCCATTCCTCTTTGTAAGATGTTTATCAAGGAAATTTTTGCCGATGTATCACCGGATGATTTTGATGAAGAAACCTTGGAAACGATTGCGAAGTTCTTTGAGAATAATTTGAATGTTTCCGAGACTTCCAGACAGCTTTTTATTCACAGAAACACTTTGGTTTATCGTTTAGATAAGCTGGATAGGGCTACAGGGCTGGATCTTCGAGTATTTGATGACGCTATTACCTTCCAGATTGCCCTTATGGTTGTAAAGTATATGAAGTATATGGAAAATTTGGATTTTTAAGAGGTCTTTTATGAAAGAGGGAAGGCGGAGGCGCGAGTTTCCGCCTTTTCGTATGTTTTAAAGAACGACGGCTTTTTATAAGATTTACAGTGGAAAAGGGACGACCATATCGTAGAGAGGAAAAATATGGAAGTAGAGGAAAAGGAGTATCCGTCTGAACTGGAACAAGATAAGAAAACGGATAAAAAACGAAATTTAAGTGTTGAACGGAGTAGGAAAAATGGCAGGACGGCTCTTTTTGTGCTTTGCCTCTTTGCCATGCTCTTTTCTTTTGTGCTTGGCGGAGCGGTAGTTTACATCTATTACTTCAGCTATCCTGCACTGCATTTTTTAAAACAGGAAAATAAAGAGGAAATCAATCTTTCCAGAGTCAGTAAGAAGCTTGGCGATTTGCAAGACTTAATCAAGGAAAGTTATCTTTATACGGAAAATGGAAATGACGCGGAGAATGGAATCTATAAAGGCTTTTTAAACAGCCTTTTGGAAGAAGATCCGTATGCGGCTTACTACACAAAAGAAGAGATTGAACAGGCCGAGAGGCAGCAAAAAGGGGTGTATCAGGGAATAGGAGCATCAGTAAGCAAAACGGATGAAGGGGTAAAGGTGGAGTATGTTTACCCCGATTCTCCCGCAGAGAAAGGCGGCCTGAAAGCGGGGGACGTCATTGTAAAAGTAGACGGAATTTCCGTGAAAGACTTAAGTCTGGAATATATTGTGCAAAACTTGGTGCAGGGTCTTCCGGGAAGTTCGCTGGAAATGATTGTGCTTAGAGACGGTTCGGAGCTTAGTTTAAGGTTAACCAGAGGAGAGGTGGTTATTCCTCCGGTGGAAAGCGGAGATGCTCAACTTATGCTGAAAGACAGCGCTATACCGGAAGGGCAAATCGGCTATCTTTCTTTAAGAGGTTTTTATGAGGAAGCCGTTACGGAATTTATTTCCCGGTATGAAAAGGAAATAGAGGGCAAAAAGAAAGCGTTGATTATTGATCTTCGCGGAAATCCCGGAGGGGATGTGGAGGCGGCCACGAAGCTTCTTGACTACTTCCTTCCGGATCATCTGCCAAAGCCGGAAAAGAAGACGGAGGGCTCCGGAGCAATACAGTCCAAAACGGATAGAGAGTTTATGGAGGGGAAAACCCTCATGCTTTATACGGAAGACAAACATGGAAACGGTAAGGAATGGTATGCAAGTGATGGTCATGAAGTGAATCTACCGATTGTAATTCTCTTAAATGAGAATTCCGCTTCGGCCTCCGAACTCTTTTCCGGCGCTATGCAAGACTACGGCAGAGCGATTGTTGTGGGAACACAGTCTTACGGAAAGGGAATTGTGCAGACGATTCGTTCTTTTCCGGACGGTTCGGCTGTAGAGTTTACCACCCATTATTATTTTACTCCTGCAGCAAGGAATATTCATAAAAAAGGAATCACACCGGATATTAAGGCGGAAATCGCGGAGGAGGACAGTGCAGTCTATCAGCAGGATAGAACAAAAGACAGCCAGCTTAGAAAAGCGGCGGAAACTCTTTATACTAATTTTATACATGACTGATATGGCCTATGCTATACTTTCTCTGCATTAGTTTCAGGCGGACAGTTTACTTACTATTTTCGGGGTGACCATGCTTTTCTTTATCGTAAATCCTTTATCCGGTAAGGGGTACGGCTTAACAATTTGGAAAAAAATATCGGAGAACAGTCGAAGCTTTTTAGAAAAAGAAGGCTTTCAGCTTTTCTTTACGGAAGGGCGAGGAAATGCGAAAGTCATTGCCAGAAAGCTGACGGAAGATTCTCCGGAAGAAAAGAAGATTGTGGTAATCGGAGGAACAGGGACATTAAACGAGGTGGTGGACGGATTAAATTTGGACGGGGATAACATTTCCCTGGCCTTCTTACCCATTTGCAAGGAAAATGACTTTGTTCGCGGTTTAGATAAGATGTATAAGAGGCCGCTTAATATCGAGACACTTTTAGAAAGTAAAGAGTGGAAAGTGGATTATGGTATTGTGGAAGGCCGAACGAGGCATCGTCGCTTTGTGGTAGGAGCCGGAATGGGCTTCGATGCGGCTGTGATGAATGAGCTTTTGGCCGTGCGCTCCGATATTTGCCCTAAGGAAAAAAGAGGGAAAATGGAAGGGGGAAAAGGATTTTTGCGTTTTCTCTGTAAAAAATCCGGAACCCTCTCCTATCTTTATGCTTTTTTAAAAGGGCTTAGAATGGCAAAGCAGTGCAAGGGAAGCATTATATTAGACGGTGAAGAGCGAATGGAATTCAGCCATATCCTCTTTCTTTCCGTTCATAATCATCCGTATGAGGGACCTTATGTTCTGGGAAAGGGTGCCTCTTGTGAAGATGGGTATCTGAATCTTTGTCTCGTGAGTACTAAACATAAACTTCGCCTTCTTCGTATCATGATAGCTTCTCTCTTTGGAGGACATCAGTACCTTCCGGGGGTGCATTGTTATCGATTTAAGACCGCGGAGATTCATATGGAAGTTCCGCTTCCTATTCATGTTGACGGGGAAAATGTGGGAAAACAAAAGGATATCAGCTTTTCTTGTTGCAGAAGGCGACTGAGAATCAGGATTTAGAAAAGAGGATGCTATGCGTGTAGGATTGGGATATGATGTTCATCGTTTAGTCGAGGGAAGAGACTTGATTTTAGGGGGAGTAAAGATTCCCTATGAAAAAGGGCTCCTCGGGCATTCGGATGCGGATGTACTTTTACATGCTTTGACGGATGCTCTTCTTGGCGCAGCGGCACTTGGAGATATCGGGAGACATTTTCCGGATACGGACGAAAGGTATCGGGGAATTTCCTCCCTTATTTTATTGGAAAAGGCTTACACTCTTGTAAAAGAGCGAGGCTACAGTTTGGGAAATGCGGATATGGTGTTGATCCTGCAGAAGCCGAAGCTAAAGGAGTATATTCCTTCTATGGAGGAAAATATTGCCGGGGCACTTTCCTGTGAGAAAGAAAGGATTTCCGTGAAAGCGACAACGGAAGAAGGCTTAGGTTTTACCGGACAGGGGGAAGGTGTTTCGGCTAAGGCCATCGTACTTTTGGAGAAGAGTAAAGACTGAGGGAATGGATGTTTACGCCGGCTTCGTCACAAGGGACGGCTTAGCGGCTTAGAAAATTGCAAGTTTACCCGGCTTCGTCACAAAGTTGACACAAAGTTTTTATAGGATGAGCCGGAAAGAGAGGGAAGTGTAATGAAGAAAATATTGGGGATTATCTCTTCTGCACTGCTTTTTGGCTTAGTGGCAGGAGGAATGATGGTGGGCGTGAATTACCTTGCCCAGGAACGGAATCTATATTCTATTGCGGGGGAAGCTGTGCCGAAGCAGGAAAAAAAGCAGGCGATGAGTTCTTCCGATATTACGGAGGCGGAAAAGAGGGTGCAGCCTTCCGAGACGGTAATGGCTTCCGGAGGAAGTGAAAAAACCGTTTCCGAAGTGGCTAAGGACGCCATGCCTTCCGTCGTTGCGATTACGAATATGATGCGCTATCAGGAAAACGGTTTTACTATCTTCGGAGAAGTGCAGAAGGAAACGGAGCTTCCGGCCAGCGGTTCAGGCGTTATCGTAGGGCAGAATGACACCGAGCTTCTTATTGCGACGAACAATCATGTGATTCAGGACTCCAATTCCCTAACCGTAAGCTTTATCGATAACAGCACGGCGACGGCACAGGTGAAGGGAACCGATGTTACGGTTGACATTGCCCTTGTTTCCGTAAAACTTTCGGATATTTCTCCGGAAACAAGAGAAAAAATCAAAGCGGTGAAGATTGGCTCATCCGATGATATGGAGGTCGGTGACCAGGTTGTGGCCATCGGGAATGCTCTCGGCTACGGGCAGTCCGTGACAACCGGTATTATTTCCGCGAAGAACAGAGATGTACAGACCAAGGATGGCGTATCCAAAGGTCTCATTCAGACGGATGCCGCAATCAATCCCGGAAACTCCGGCGGGGCACTCCTTAACATGAAGGGAGAGTTAATCGGAATTAATGTTGCCAAGTATGCGGATACGGATGTAGAGGGCATGGGATATTCTATCCCGTCCTCCGCTGCGGAAAGCATTCTTTCTTCTTTGTCAACCTTGACGACCAGAGACAAGGTACCGGAGGGTGAGCAGGGAGTGCTTGGCGTGCAGGTTAAGGATATTGATGCCCAGACTGCGGAGAGTTTTGCTATGCCGAAAGGAATTTATATCTTTAAGGTATTGAATGACACCGGTGCGGACAACAGTCAGATTCAAGAAAGGGATATCATTACGAAGCTGGACGGGCAGGGAGTTTACACTACAGCGGACTTAAAGGCTCTTCTTTCCAAGTATAGAGCCGGAGAAGAAGTGAAACTGACCCTGATGCGTCAAGATGGCTCCGGAAAGTACAATGAAGTGGAGGCAACGGTTACCCTTGGAAAGGCAGTTGCTTTAAACGGAAGTGCGGGCAACGGAAATTCCTGGAACAATAACGGAAACAGCGGAAATGCTCCTTCGGAAAGCGGATCGGAAGACTCTCAAGGAGGATCCTCGAATGGCGGAACATCGGAGTATGGAAACAATAATCAGGGTAATCATAACGGCAATAACAACAATAATAACAACAATAACGGAAATGATAACGGCAGTAATAACAGAAATAATAACGGTAGCGATGAGGGAAAGAGTGGAGACAACAATCCCTTTAAGAGTTTCCAGGATTTCTTCAACGAATATAAAAGGTAAGAGGCGGGACTCTTACACACTTTCTATAGAACGCTTATCCTGAACGTTATTATGCACGGGATAGACTGTGTTTTGCATGTGATACGGAGTATAGGGAAAAGCTTCCGAAGGATTTAGCTTCGGAAGCTTTTCCCTTTCTTGACTAAAATAGGGCGAGGATATAAACTACAAAGAACGTTAGGGCTTAAGAAAAGAGGAGTTTATGAAGATTTATAATACCATGTCGAAGGAGAAGGAGGAGTTTGTTCCGATTGAGGAAGGAAAAATCAGAATGTATGTCTGCGGACCGACCGTATACAATCTGATCCATATCGGAAATGCTCGTCCTATGATTGTGTTTGATACCTTCCGCCGTTTTATGGAGTACAAGGGCTATCAGGTAAAATATGTTTCGAATTACACCGATGTAGACGATAAAATCATTAAGGCGGCAGTAGAAGAAGGCGTAGATTGTCAGACGATTACGAAACGCTATATTGCCGAGGTGGAAAAGGATATGGCGGACCTCAATATCGAAGAAGCTTCCGCTCATCCGAAGGCAACGGAAGAAATTGACGGTATGATAAGTCTTATCGAGGACTTGCAGAAAAAGGGCTTTGCCTATGCGGTAGACGGTACAGTCTATTATGATACGACCGCTTTTAAACCCTATGGGAAACTTTCTCATAAAAATATGGAAGATTTGCAATCCGGACTTCGAGAACTCAAGGTTTCCGGTGAGGAAGAGAAGAAGAGTCCCACCGACTTTGTACTTTGGAAACCGAAGAAGATGGGAGAGCCGTATTGGAATTCTCCTTGGAGTGAAGGAAGACCGGGCTGGCACACGGAGTGCTGTGTTATGGCACCGAAGTACTGCGGAGGAGCTTTAGACATTCATGCAGGCGGAGAAGATCTTATTTTTCCGCATCATGAAAATGAGATTGCCCAGTATGAGGCGGCACACGGGGAAACTTTTGCCCGTTACTGGATGCACAATGCTTTTATCAATATTGATAACAAGAAGATGTCGAAGTCGCTCGGTAACTTCTTTACCGTGCGGGATGTGACATCTCAGTTTGATCCCATGGTTCTCCGCTTCTATATGCTTTCCGCGCACTACAGAAGTCCGCTGAATTTCTCTAAGGAGCTGATGCAGTCCGCGAAGGCCTCTCTGGACAGAATCTTAAGCTGTATCTTTAGACTGGAGGATTTGCTTCCCCGCTTGCAAGAGAAGGCGGTTTCCAAAGAGGAAGAGGAGAGCTTAAAGAAGGTAGACGAATATACCGCATTGTTCTCCGAAAAGATGGAGGATGATTTAAATACCGCGGATGCCATCACCCAGATTTTTGAACTGGTGCGTCTTGCCAACTCTTCGGTGAAGGAAGACTCTTCCCGTGCCTTTGCCGAAAAAATGAAGGACTCTATCGTGACGCTCATGCATGTCCTCGGTATTCGCACGGAGAAAAAGGAAGAGAAGCTGGATGCAGGCCTTGAAGAGAAGGTCAACGCTCTCATTGCAAAGCGCCGGGAAGCCAAGAAGAACAAAGATTTTTCCGAGGCGGATCGGATTCGTGATGAACTGCTGGAGATGGGAATTGCCTTAAAGGATACCAGAAACGGAGTGGAATGGCAGAAGATCTAAGGGAAAGCCTTGCCTTGCAAATCCCCCCCCTAAGCTTAGCTTATGTGGGGGATTCTATTTATGACTTTTTTGTTCGGGACAGACTGATTCGGGAACTTTCCGGTTCTTTAAACAAGATAAACAGTAAGAAAAAGGACTTGGTTTGCGCGAAAGCGCAGTCGGATGTTATGGAATATTATCTTGCCAATGAGCTTCTTACAGAGGAGGAGCTGGCGGTTTACCGCAGGGCGAGAAATCATAAGTCGCAGAGTCGTTCCAAGAACTCCGGAATAGGAGATTATCGCCGTGCCACGGGTTTTGAAGCGGTGCTCGGGTATTTACATTATCAAAATAAGGAAGAAAGACTGAAGGCACTTATGGAAGCCGGTCTTTCCTTCCTTTTAGAAAGAGAAGAGGAAAAATGAGAGAAGAGGGATATACCCTTGTGGGAAGAAATCCGGTCATGGAAGCCTTTCGGGCAAAGAAAACCATTGATCGTCTGTTTGTGCAGGACGGACTGAAGGACGGGCCGATTTTAAGCATCTTACGGGAAGCGAAAAAACAGGATACGGTAGTCGACTTTGTAAAGAAGTCGAGACTTGATGAAATCAGCGGGGGAGAGCTGCACCAGGGCGTGATTGCCTATCTGGCTGCATTTTCCTATGCGGAGCTTCCGGAGCTTCTTTCCGTTGCCAAGGAAAAGGGAGAGGCGCCCTTCTTCTTTTTATTGGACGGCATCGAAGACCCGCATAACCTTGGCGCCATGATTCGTACGGCGAATCTATGCGGCGCGCACGGAGTCATTATTCCGAAGAGACGCGCGGTAGGGCTTACCGCGACTGTCGCAAGAAGCAGTGCCGGCGCCCTGAATTATACGAAGGTCTGTAAGGTGACGAATCTTGTACAAACCATGGAGGAGCTGAAGAAGGAAGGGATGTGGTTCGTCTGCGCCGACATGGCGGGGGAAAGCATGTATAAGCTGAACCTGAAGGGACCGATAGGACTCGTTATGGGAAATGAGGGAGAAGGTGTTTCCCGCCTTGTGAAGGAAAACTGCGATATGCAGGCGTCCATCCCGATGAAAGGTGATATCGACTCCTTGAATGTTTCCGTAGCCTGCGGCGTGCTCGCCTATGAGATCGTAAGGCAGAGAATGATGGGGTGAAAAGCTAAGGCTTAGGAAAGCGAGATGGGAGTGAACTAAGCTATTAAGCAAGTTAAGATAGAGAGCAAGTTAAGATAGAGAGCAAGTAAGATATAGAGCAAGTAAGATATAGAGTAAGTAAGATATAGAGTAAGTTGAGGTTTAGGGAAAGGAGAATGCCTTGAAGTCAGAAGGAAATTACCGCGTTGTGGAGAAACTGTGGTTTTTTGCACTCCTCATGTTTGCCGGCGGCTTTTACGGGGGCTATACCTTTAGCCTTCGCGGAAAGGTTTTTGCCAATGCACAGACGGCGAATCTTGTCATGATGATGCTTTCCTTCGGAAACGGAGATTGGAAAAAGGGATTATATGCTTTTGTTCCTTTGACGGCTTATATCGTCGGGGTATGTATGGCGGAATTTGTTTCCGGGAAAATGAATCAAAAGAACAAGAGCCTCTTTGAAGAGAAGCTGCTTCTCTTTGAGGCCTTTGTTTCCTTTGCAATCGGTCTTATGCCGTCTTCCGTACCGGATCGTGTTCCGCAGGTCGCACTCAGTTTTATCTGTGCGATGCAGTTTACTGCCTTTAGACAGGCGGAGGGGGTGAATATGGCGACGACCTTCTGTACAGCACACGTCCGGCAGCTCGGGGTGAACCTTGTAAAGGCGGTTAGGGATAAAAATGAAAATGCGGTCGTTTTATTCAGAGGACACGCTGTCATGCTCTTTTCCTTCTGCCTTGGTGCCTTTATGGCAGTCTTTTTAAGTCATATCTTCAGCTTTTATTGCATTTGGCTGGTGGCGCTTTTACATTTATTTTTGTTCTACCATACGAGAAGAGAGAATAGCGTGATAGACAGTGCTGCATGACAGAAATACAAACGGCATGGAACACGGAGTCATGAAAGGGATAGAGAAAAAAACAAAGGGAAAGAAAGAGGAGAAGGGATATGCACAATTGGGAAATTGACGGAAAAACAAGACTCTACGGTCTTCTCGGGAGTCCGGTTTCGCATAGCCTGTCTCCTTTTATTCATAATGAGGGCTTTCGACGCCTTTCCCTGAATGCCCGCTATCTGGCTTTTCCGGTGGAGGAGAAGAATTTGGAAAGTACCTTATCCGCTCTTCGGAAAATGGGCGTGGGAGGGCTTAATTTAACGATGCCTCTGAAGGAGGCGGTACTTCCGCTTTGCGACAGCCTTTCCAAGGAAGCAAGGCTCTCCTTTTCGGTAAATACCCTTATCTTTTCGGAAACGGGAGAAATGACAGGCAGCAGTACGGACGGCATCGGTTTCTTCCGTGCTTTGGAAGACACAAATGGCTCTGTACAGGGAAAGAGGCTCTGTCTAATGGGACTTGGCGGTGCAGGAAAGGCCATCCTCTCTCGGGCGGTCTACACTAAGCTTTCGGAAATTCGACTTTTGCAGAGAGCCTCGTCCATTGAAAAAAACAGGGCATTCATAGAGAAAGTGGAACAAGAAACCGGGAAGAGCATTTTCCTTGGATCCTATGAGGAAAATTTTGCAGAATTTCTGGAAGAAAGTGATATTCTTGTGAATTCTACGAATGTGGGAATGGGAGAAAAGGCGTCTCTCATTCCGGATGAAAAACTGCTCCACAAAAGGCTTTTTGTGGCAGATTGCATTTATCATCCTGCGGAGACAAAGCTGCTCTCACAGGCTAAGAATAAGGGACTTCGCTATATGAACGGCCTCCCCATGCTTTTCTACCAGGCAGCGGAAAGCTTTCGGCTTTGGACGGGACAGGAATTTCCGGAAGAGGGAGTGCTTAAGGTGTTAAGAGAAAAGATTGAAAAGAAATGATTAGTGAAAAAGGGGCTGTAAAAAATCAAAATATTTTTCTAAGCAATATAGGTCTGAACTTGGGGCACGCTCTCGCTAGCTTCGCCTCGTAACGGATACTAAGCGAAAAACTGCGTTTCTCTTGTTTTTCGCAAGTACCGACGGGCTCAGACTACCCCACATTCAGACCTATATTGCTGAAAATTTATTTATCATTTTGATTTTTTACAGCCCCCATTTTCTTTTGGGGCGTTTTTTTACAGCCCCTTTTTATTTATAACAAGTATTGTGCGCAAAGCGTGCGATACTTGTTTTCTGTTCCTTTCTCTCTTCGGGAAAAGAAGAGAAAGTGTAAATCCTAACTAAAATATTTACTAAACTTATTGACTCATTACTAGTAAAATGATACCCTTTCTGTAATAAAGTATGCCTGTAATATGTACTTTTTATGGGGTGGGAAAATCGTATGGAAAGAATAAAAAAACGCTGGGAAAATGAAGAACTGATTATGATTGGCAGGGAGGAAGCGGTGGCGGACTTCCACCATAAAGCGGAACAAGTTCTATCTTTAAACGGAGAATGGAATTTTCTTTATCTGGAAGCACCGGAATACGCTCCGGAAGAGTTTTTTACGGAAAACTATGAGGATCGGGAATGGAAAAAGATTCCCGTACCTTCTTGCTGGCAATTTTATGGCTATGGGCAAAAACACTACACGGATTTGTGGTACCTTTTTCCGATAAATCCACCTTTTGTCCCTTCCGATAATCCCACGGGAATCTATAGAAGAAGCTTTCACTTGGAGAAGAAGGAAGCGGGAAAGCGGTATGTGCTCCGCTTTGACGGAGTAAGCAGCGCCTTTGATGTTTGGGTGAACGGAAGACATCTGGGCTACAGTAAAGTGAGCCGTCTCGGGTCAAGTTTTGATGCTACTAAGTATTTGCGGGAAGGGGATAATCAGATTTCTGTAAGAGTATATCAGTGGTCGGACGGAAGCTATCTTGAGTGTCAGGATATGTGGTGGTTTTCAGGAATCTTTCGAGAGGTAAGCTTAATTTCCATTCCGGAAAAAGGCATAGAGGATATTGCTATCTTTGCGGATTTCCGGCATGAAAGCGGATCCGGAAAGCTTCAGCTAAAGGTGGAATTAAGGAGAGAACATAGCGCTTTGCAAGAGGCACGTTTCTTAGAGGAAGAAACTACTTTTAAAGAGGATGTCACCCTGGAAGAGAAGAGTAGCTTACCGGAGGGCGGCTTTATTGCGGTTTTTCTGAAAGATAAGAAAGATACTCCACTTTTCCACGAAAGAGTCTGCTTCGCTAAGGGAGAGGACGGAAGGTTCAGCGTAAATTTTGTAAAAGAGTTGGAGGCTGTTCACCCCTGGAGTGCGGAAGATCCTTACCTATATGAGCTTGAGATTGCCCTGGAAAGGGACGGCGCAATTGTGGATGCTGTGACGATGCCTGTCGGATTCCGTAGTATAGAAGTAAAAGGAGAGAACTTTTTAGTAAACGGAAAAGCTATTTTACTCAACGGTGTGAATATGCATGATTTTTCTCCGACCGGAGGGCTTACGGTAGAAAAAGGGGATGTGGAGCAGGATCTCCTCAGAATGAAGCGCTGCAATATCAATGCCATCCGTTGCTCCCATTACCCGAAGGCGAGCTGGTTTTACTCCCTTTGCGATCAGTACGGATTTTATGTGATTGATGAAGCGGACTTGGAAACCCACGGTTTTGAATGGATCGAGCGTTATGAGTGGCTGAACGACCTTAAAAGCTGGGAAGGGGCTTTCTGCGACCGTGCGGTAAGAATGGTGAAGGAGCATAGAAATCACCCCTCGATCATCATGTGGTCACTCGGAAACGAGTCTTCGGTCGGACAAAACTTTGTAAAAATGGCGGAAGCGATTCGCGCACTGGACCGGTCCCGTCTTATTCACTATGAGAGTGATGCCAAGGCGGACATTGCGGATGTGTATTCCACGATGTATACGCGTCTTGACGGAATGGTGAGAATTGCGGAAGGAAACGATGCACACGGAAAGCCTCATATTCTCTGTGAATACGGGCACAGCATGGGAAACGGACCGGGAAATTTAAGAGAGTATCAGGATCTTTTTGAGAAATATCCGCGTCTTCAGGGCGGATTTATCTGGGAGTGGTATGACCACGGACTGAAGGAAGTGGGGAAAGAGGGACAGACCATCTATTGCTACGGAGGGGATTACGGCGACGAACCCAATAACGGCAATTTCTGTATCGACGGATTATTACGACCGGACGGTCATCTCTCCAGCGGACTCTTGAACTATAAGCAAGTCATTGCACCTTTGGTTCTGCAAATGTTAAATGCTGCTGAGGGAGTATTTACGCTTCGGAGTAAACGGTATTTCCAAGACAGCAGTGATACGGTTTTAGAGTATAGAATCTGGAGCGGAGAAAGTACACTTCTTACAGGAAGTCTTCCGGAGCTTATTGTGGATGCGCAGTCTTCGATGCGCTTTCAGATTCCGGAGATTCCGGAACTCCTAAAACAGCAGGAAAACCGGGGTTTTGGAAAAGATATTAAAAAAGATATGGGAAAAAAGATGGAAAAGGATGCAATCTATATTGATTTCCGCATTTTATATCGAGAAGAGAATACCTTTGCGAAGAAAGGAGAAGAGCTTTCCCGGCAGCAATTTGTTTTGAGGGAAGAAGGCTACAGCGGTGCAGAAAGAGATTCCGAAAGGGAAAATCTCGGGGAGAACAAGTTATTTCTTGCACCCGCAGAGAAGACTGAGCCGGTCAAGTCTGTCGAGACTTCCGAGATTGCCGAAACTTCCGAGACAGCCGAGTCAAGGGAAATTCGCGTAGAAGAGAACAATACCGCCCTCTCCTTTAGCAATGAAAACTTTGCAATACAGTTTAATAAGGTAAACGGTAAGCTTGAGAAACTGAGTTACAGCGGAGAAGACTATATTACAAGCGGTCCCGTCCTCAATATGCTTCGGGCAAATATTGATAACGATATGTATAAGGTCAAGGATTGGAACGAAAAGTACTTTATCTATAAGCAACAGGAACAGCTGGAGGGCATCCGCTACCGAGAGGAGCCGTTTGGCTACAGCGTTCTTGTGAAGACGCATTTCTCCGCCCTAAGCATGGCCTTCGGCTTCAAAGGAGAATATCACTATAAGATCTATAGGGACGGTGCCGTGGAGCTTCATTTATCCATGAAGGGCTTCCAATACAGCAGCTTTGCGCCGGAATTTCTTCCGAGAATCGGTGTTGAGCTTTGTGTAGCGGGAAAGCTTTCCGAAGTATCTTGGTACGGTCTCGGGCCGGAGGAAAACTATCCGGATATGCAGGAACATACGCGAATCGGCATTTATGAAAAGCAGATTGAAGAAATGCATGAAGACTATGTGATGCCGCAAGAAAACGGACATCGCGGAGGAACGCATTGGATTACCTTGGGGCACGGCGAAGAGAACCTGCAGATTGTGAGTAGAGAGCCAATCGGTTTTGACGCACATCATTACACGATAGAAGCCTTGGAAGAGGCAAAGCATTTAGGGGAGATTTGGAAATCGGAAGAGATTATTCTGCACCTGGATGCAAAGCATAGCGGTGTGGGAAGCAATTCCTGCGGGGAGGAGCAAATTTACCGGAATAAGACAAGAATCAATGACTACCGCTTGCAGCTTCTTTTTCAAAAAATAGAGAAAAAGGAAGCATTTTCAGCGTACAGGAGGGTAAGAGAAAGGATGTGCTTTCGGAGTGCCGAGCCGTGCTAAGAGAAAGGATGCGCTTTCGGAGTGCCGAGCCGTGCAAAGAGAGAGTATGCACTTCCGAT
>ERZ773196.772-NODE-772-length-19638-cov-3.267528_pt1 | contig 19638 bp, 16 predicted proteins | sample MGYA00581009_ERZ773196 | MGnify/ENA primary metagenome ERZ773196 (study PRJEB29015, sample SAMEA2738162) | human oral metagenome | biome: human oral; feature: human-associated habitat; material: saliva | place: China | collected 2243 ... | reverse complement strand
ACAGCTCCCAGGCCGTGAGGTTGATCAGAAGGCCGGCATGATTACCAAAAACTTTGACATACATCCATTCATCGCCGGAATTGTCTAAATTATCGTAAACAGTCCCTTGCGGGATAACGTTGTTGCTCGGCATCGCTTCGTTGGTGCGCATCAAACCCGGAACAAAGCCGCGAAGCGCATATTTACTGCCATTAACTTCCTCAAAAAGATACAGGTCGGAAGCCGTAAAGCCGCCACTGATGGGACTTGGGTAAGCGGCAGAGTTTTGAACCACATTAGAACCAGTATAAAATGCATTTGGTGCATCCCCTTTGTAATCGCGCATGGCACAGCAATTAAAATCGGAGTAGTTATTAAGACCAAAATATCTTCTTTCTCCGTCCACACCCAGCCCCAATAGGTTTTGATGCTCATCCGCCACCGCCAGGCTTGGAAACTCCCCAAAATAAAGTACAGGGCTGGCGGACGAATTGCCCGGACTCAGCAAAATAAGGGCAAAGGCACGTGCATGACCTACTAAAACCCATTTCAATCTGAAACTATTGTCGGAATAATAGGCGCTAGTAAACCAAACTCTATTCGAATCACGCCAAACATACTGAACCGCCTTACCCGCTGTAGCAGATGTCGGCTCCAAAATCCCACAGACATCGGCATAACGATTATTTACATCGCCGCCTGCCAAATACTTCGTATCATCCACCCCCAGCCACCACTTTGTCGCCTTCGGGTGCGTGCTGCGGAAGCAGGCTTCTTGCGTCTTTTCAAACGCCATTTCCCAGCCCAGCCCGTCCTTGCGTTTATTACCCTCGCCATAACCGGTAACCAAGCAGGCTTTTAAAATCGTTTTAATGCTGCCTGCCGCCGATTCAACCTGCGGCGCACCCTCGTCATCCCAGCGGTAAACCTTTACCGGCACACGTTGCGTATCAAACATTTCAGACGGCCTTTCTTTTTACTTCAATGATTTAAAACCCCATTAAAACAAAAGCCCCGAAAATCGGGGCTTGGCATAGTTGCACTCACTTGCTTGTTTCTATTTTGTTTTTCAGCGGAAATAAGTAATTTTCGCCTGATTTCCGCTTGCATCGACGGAGCAGCTAAATCGCGCACGCAACATAGCCCCGAAACTGTTTTGCGAATCGACATATCCGCTTATTTCAAACGTCCCATCGGCATTTTCACGTCGTTGCCACCCTCCGAAATCAGCCGAAGAAGGCGATTTTAAAATACCCGTTACCGCGCTTTCGCAGGCTGATTGCGCCTGATATACACTCGGCTTGGATGACGTACCGCTGTTTTTGAATGTAAACCAAAGCATCGGGATGGAAACCAGAATCCCGGTGCCGATCAATTTCAAGAAATCAGACCCTCCGCTTTTTTTATTTTTCTGTCTGAGCTTTTCTCTTTCTTTCGCTTTTTCGCTTTCTTCTTTGGCAAGATCGGGATTTTCGGCATGGAGGATTTTATCGTATTCCGCCTTTGCCGCCGGATTCAGCAAATACTCGCGACACCATCTTATCTCATCCAATTCAAGTTCCTGTCGCTCCGCAGCACGCCTCAAAGCCCGTTTAATCTCTTCTTCCGTTGCAGATGACATAATCCCAAGAAGTTTGTAATAGTTTTCCATTTCATTCTCCATATTTATTTTAAATAATGTATTCTAAAACAAACGGCATAAAAAAGAAACAAACGGCATAAAGGCCGTCTGAAAGTCCTATTCAGACGGCCTTATCTCTTATTCGGCCACTGTATTGCCGCGCAAACACGCGGTAAAACCATCGCGGCCGTTTTGCTTGTCCGGCGAAGGCTGGACACTGCGCAAAATCCAAACAGGCAACGGCGTGCCGTAGGTATTGAAGCGGATACAGTTCTGCACCGACCAACCGCCGCCGAATGCGGCCGCCTTGAGCGTGAAATAAGGCTTGCCGGTTGCCGGATTGGTCGGCGCAAGATCGGTCAAGGTATCGCTTTTTGCGACCAAGCCCAGCCGTTCGCCGTAAAGCTCAAATTGGGTTGCAGTAACGAATTTAATCAGCCAGCGCTCGGTAATCGCGCCATTACTGGCCAATTTAATCGGGTAGTCTTTGACATTGGTACGCGCCAAAATAGGCTCCCCGCGTTGCGCGTCACTCCACACATTGTCCCATGCCTGTTGCGAAAACGGCTCGGTAGCACGCACCAGCAAATCACCGCCGATCAGGGCGGAGGACACAAATGTATGCTCCTTCGGATAATTACGCCCAATCGCAAACTGGAGTTTCAGACGGCCTGAAATATCGACGCCGGTCACACGGTTTTCCTCCTCCCACGCACAAACGGCAGTCAGCGGCAGGGTATATTGCGACAAGTCCAACGGCTCGGCAAAAGTAATGCTGCCTGTCTTAAGGTCTGCCGTGTATTTCTCAGCGAGGACGTGTTTGCCCTTGCTGTCGACCAAGCAGAGGCGGTCGATATTTTGACGGTTGAGCGTGATTTTTTGAGCGGCGGTAAACGCGCTGCCCAAATCCTGCTTGAGGCGGTTGGAAATCACGATCATATCGCCCTTTCGGAATACGGGGACGCGGCCGTCGGCAGGCAGGCGCACAGCATCAATGCCGATAATAGACGAATCCAAAGGCAGGTTGTCTTGAGTAACAGCGTTGTAGCGTAAATCTTCAGGGTAAAAACCCTCATCGCGCTTGATTTCGTAGAATCCTGTCTCGTAGTCGATTTTGCCTGTGATGCCGCCGGTAATTTCGCCTGCTGCGTTGCTTCTGCCGACAATTTCGCCATTGCCCGCGTAAACGGTAAAGCTCTCGGGCTTAACCGGCGCGGCAGGCGTGCGGCCTGCATAACTGAATGTCTTGACTTGGGGCAACCGGACGACACCACCTGTTACCTTAAGGCTTTGGAATTTAATGGCCGGATCTCGAATGGAAACATTACCGTTGATATATAACGTGCCAATATTTTCTCCACTGCCTTTAGTCTCGCTCCAGTTTTTATAAAGCGTACCACCGTATTCAACAATTTCAGTCTCGCCGTCCGAGAAAGACCATGAGTTAAAGACACAGGCGCTGCCCTGATCAAAGTCAATTAAAACATTAAATGACAACCCACCCGCCAAACGTCCACTCCGGGCTTTAGCATGAGAGGAATCGGCAGACAGAAACTCCACATCCCACTTTCCAAAAGACATATCAACGGTCTTTTGAGCGGACACATTTTTTCTTTGTGCAAACCAAGTAGCCTCTAACGTCGAATGAGTCTCAACAGCCCATGCCAACGCCTCAACCCTTAATACCGATTTCGGAATAATGAGCTTTCCGCCATCCCAGCGAATGCCCTGTACGGCGTTTTTACCTACCCGCCAGCCACCGTTGAATGCAAACAAACTGATGCGGCCCGTACCCGATTTAACTACTTTACCCAAATAAATAGCCATTAAATCCCACCATTAAAATGTTTCTCTAAACGCCGCGCCATACCAATTCGGAACTGTATATTCGTTTTTTTCGGAGACGCTCCCCTCCAGCTTAAGACTAAAAGTAGCTTGATTTGGCAAGGAATCTTTAAACATAAGCTCAAAGTGTGTACCCTTATCTCCCAGCGTCATACCATATCCCGCGCCGCCGACCACGCTTGCGCTTATTTTGAGCGCCTCCTCGCAGGTGTAATCAACCGCATTGCTGTTGATGTAACGAACGGTCGTTATAACTCCGTTGAGATAATCCACTGCTCCTTGGATATCACCCGTCAGATTTCCGTTACCATCATCTCGGGCAGTTTTTGCACCATTGTCGGTCCACGTTAAAACAAGCGTACCCGGCTTAATAGGGTGTCCCAAATCATAAGTACATTTACTCTCTGAGGCCTTCGGCGTTGCCACTACCCCTGTTTTCCCGCCATCGAACGAGGCGAATCCGGAAATGCCGCCCCACTGGAACACTAGACGGCTACCGATATCGGGCAGAACAGGTAAATTGAGCACAACCGACCCCGTCGCCGATGATACTGTGCCGACAGCTTTCCCTGCCTCATCACGCAATATACCGTCGCCCGAATCTGAGAGCAGATACCAAACGCCCAAAGCCATAAACGACACTTTCAGACTGCCCAATACGGGAGTCGGCTTCAGGAGCGGCGCAAATGATGTACCGTGATTGGTTTCTTTAATTTCCACCGCGAAGGCATATCGCGCCGCAGATGAATTAGCGGCAGGAATTGCCGTTACCGTATGATAGCCATCAGGTAGGCCGGACAGGCGACCTTGTGCATAATCGACACTGATTAAATTGTCGCCGCTTTTTAGTTGCCCCAAAGCGTTGTCTTGATAATTCCCTATTTTCACGCTACCCGGTAGCAGCGAACATGGAAATATCAAAGTCCCATTGCTGACACGGCCGGAAAAAAGCTGCTTTTCCGGCGCAGCGGCGACCCATGCTTCGCCGGGAACCGGGTATTCATCCGCATAAGGCGTCTCGACTGTCGAGGTCGGTACAAGCTTTTCGTAAATGCTTGACACCGTCAGCGTGGCATCTCCTGCCGAAAGGCCGTCAGATACAGGTTTTACGCCATAATACGCAGCGGAATCTGCAACTTGAGTTTCCAAAATCTTAACTTTAGGCGCGGCATAACCTTTGACCGGATAATCGACACCGTCAAAATCTCGGGTCAAAGGATTGCTGATTTCCATTTTGACTACACGGCGCGGCACTTCCTCGACCTCACCGTTTGATTTTGGAATCTCAAAAATGCGCACTTCGTCCTCGATGTTGATAATGCGGAAATACTCTGTGATACGGCGCGTCACATCTTTGGTTTTTTCCTCATATTGCAGGCAATAACGCTCGCCAACCTTCGGCAACGAAGCCTCTACGCGCTGATATGCCTGCACGAGGCGCACCCCCGCCAAATGGCGACCCAATAACGTCATGCGACTTTCCACCGTCGGCACGGAATACGCCTCAATGCGCGGCATAATATCCGCGCGGCTCTCGCCGTAGTTGCGCGCTTTGAAAGCCAAGAAAGACACGTTTTCAGAGGTCGGCGGCTCGGTAATGACAAAATGACCGCCATAAAGCGGCTCGGAGTCGTTACGCAGGACAGCGGGGTAAAGCAAGCGCGCGTCCAGGCTGCCCATCGTGCGGTCAACGTCGGAAACAGGCGGGAAAATCTCGTTATCCTCGCCCGTCAGCGGCTGCCCCACCATCAAACCGCCGCCGTCAGGCGTATCGGTCATGCGCTGGCTGGGGTAAATCTGCAAATCCTGCTGCGTCAGGCGCGTTGTTTTTTCCATGTTTGAAACCTTTTTAAATCCTGTTTAAACCTACTTTCAGACGACCTTAATACGTAGGCAATGGCAAAGAGCAGGGCTGTCAAGCGGATACGTTTTCATCAATCCGAAAACCGGCAGCCCGTTTGAGAACGACAAAGTGCCGTGGAGACCGTGGCAGCACGCTATAAAAATAGCGGGGGTAAGGTACAGGAAACCCTACAACACCCGCCATACATTTGCCACACTCAACCTCATGGCCGGAGCCAACCCCATGTGGGTAGCCCGTCAGATGGGATACAGCACCATGAAAATGCTACTTGAAAACTATTCCCGCTGGATTGACTTGGCCGACAAACAGCGTGAAAAGTCCAAAATTGAGCAGCTTCTTAGTGGAAAATGTGCCAATAGTGTGCCAAAAAACACAGAAATGGAGATAAGTATAGGATACTTATCGGATATCTTGGTGATGGAACACGGAACCGAACCCGCGTCCGTTTGCCGAGCCAGATGGTAACGCCTTGGCCTTGAGGGTATGGATTCGACGATTTGGCCGAATCGCACATCCGGCACTTGGCTTCTTGGTTAAAAAGCGCGTTCATGGAGTCCCTGCACCCTTACGGTCCACGACTCCTGAATGGCATTCCTCATGGTTCCACTCGCCTCAAGCCACCCCTCCAAGAGGGTTGGCGTTGGCGCGCAGCTTTTTCGCCAAGCCAGGGGTGCCACGTCGCAGTTCTTCGCTCCTGCCCGACCAACCCCCGCACGATTGACGGCAGACGCCGACTTCTTGTTGGAGAATGAGTAATACTGTAGAATGCGGTACATTTACAGTGGAGTCAGGAGAGGCTATGGTCAACAGCAAAACCGCCACGCTGACCTTTCGGATCGATCCGAGCTTGAAGGAGGCATTGCGCGTCGCAGCTCACGCGGAGCATCGCTCCATCGCGAACATGATCGAGGTCTTGATTCGTGGCTACTGCGAGCAGCGAGGCATTGCTATCCTCGACTTCAAAACCGAGAACAAGAGTGGAGAGCGTTCATGATCAAGACGATTAAGCAGGCCTGCCGGTTCAATCCGGTCATTCAAGACTACCGGATGAGTCAGGGCATCGAGAACCTGGCCGATCTGATTCATGACGCGGGTGACGGTCGAGAGTTCTTCTCGCGCAACTTCGTCTCGCACGGCATGGAGCAACTCTTCCGCGAAGGCCTACTGCGCCTGTCCGGTAAGTCTGATCAGGCCGTTTTCGAACTAACACAAGCAATGGGTGGCGGTAAGACGCACATGATGATCGCACTTGGTCTGCTGGCGCGACATCCACATCTGCGTCCGGAAGTCCTTGCCACTGACTTGAGTGATCGCGTGGATTTCGGTCAGGCCCGCATCGCCGCTTTCAACGGTCGCAACAACCCCGACAACTACATCTGGGGCGAAATCGCGACGCAGCTAGGCGAAGCAGAGGCCATTAAGCCCTACTGGGTCAATGGCCCCAAAGCGGTCGACCAACGTCAGTGGAAAGAAATCATTGGGGACAAGCCCACGCTGATCTTGCTCGACGAGTTACCCCCCTACCTTGACAACGCCAGCACCCAGGTGTTTGGACAGGGCACGCTCGCCAACATGGTGGTTTACAGCCTCAGCAGCTTAATGAGTGCAGCGCTTGAGTTGCCCAACTGCGCCATCGTTGTCGCCAACCTTTCCGGCAGCTACAAAGTGCAGACCAAGGCTCTCGGGGATGCCATTTCCAATCTGCAGCAGGAAACCCGCCGCCAGGCAATGACGATCACGCCGGTGCAACTGGCCGGTAACGAGATCTACGAGATCCTCAAGAAGCGACTAATTGACGAACTTCCCGACGAGCGCGTCATCGCCGACATCGCCGACGAATACGCCCAGCAAATCAAGAAGGCCGAAGATGGGGGCTACATCGTCGCCGCCAGCCTGGAACAGATTGCCGAGCAAGTTCGCGAGACCTATCCGTTCCATCCCTCATTCAAGCATCTGGTCGCCCTGTTCAAGGAGAACGAAGGCTTCCGCCAGACCCGTGGCTTGATGCAGTTCACCGCCCGGTTATTGAAGAGTGTTGCGGAACGGGAGGCAGACGACGTTTTCCTCATCGGCACCCAGCATTTGGCACTCAATGACGATCAAGTCAAAGACGAGATCGAACGCATCGCGCCAAAGTTGATGCCAGCGCTCACCCGCGACATCGCCGACAACGGTAATGCCATCGCGGAAACCATCGATGACGAACTGGACGGCGATGCCGCTCAACAAGTGATGACGCTGCTATTGGCATCGTCCTTGTCCCGCGCAGTCGGTGGGCGGATTGGCTTGTCCGACAGCGAGATCATCGAGTTCCTGGCCGCGCCCAACCGCAAGGCGGATGAATTTCTCCAGGCGCTGCAACGACTCCGTGAGCACGCGTGGTATCTCCACCGCGAGGATCAGCGTTTCTTCATCAAGGAAACGGAAAACCTCTCGCGCCAAATCGAACGCAACGCCAAGGAAGTACCGCAGCCCAAGGTTGACCAGGCGCTCATTAACCGACTGACTGGCATCCTGCAGCCCGAGCGGCGCAACGCCTATCAGGATGTGCAGGTACTACCGAAGCTAGACGAGCTGAAGCTCGGTGGCCCACGCACGTTGATCGTCATCAAGCCGGATGGCAAAGTGCCGCCCAGTGAATTGCAAAACTTCTTCGACTACCAACAGGAGAAGAACAATCTGCTAGTGTTGAGCGGTCAGGATAGCCTGCTGGCCGATGCGGTCGAAGAGCGGTTGCGCGAGCTGTACGCCATCGAGCAGATCCACAAGCGCCTCAAATCTGGCGACACCTTGTTCGAGGAAGCCCGGGATCGCTTTGAAGAAGCGGAAGATCGCTTCGGCAAGGCACTGTCGGCGGCCTACAACCGCCTGTACTTCCCTTCAAACGATCCAGTGGACGGGCGCGACGTGCTGGCCGGGGTCACCATCGACCAAGGGCTGAAGCTCGGCCAAGGCGATCAGTCTGCCGAGACGCAAATTGAAAGACTGCTGGCCAGCCCGCGCGCCGATTACAAGCTCGTGGCACAGCTGTGCAAGGACAACTTCGACGAATGCTTCGCGCAGGCCGAGGAGTACCTGTGGCCGTCTGGCAAGGACAACCGTCGCACCCCTTGGAAGGATGTCGCTACGCGCGCCAAATGCTCGCCTATCTGGCCGTGGATGCCGGGTGCCAGTGGCCTGGATACGCTCAAAACTGAGGCTCTGAAACAAGGTCGCTGGCGCTTGGGCGAGGACGGCTACATCGAGAAGGGGCCCTTCCCCAAGGACAAGGCTACCGTTAATGTGTCCGTCATCAACGTCAAGCCGGACACCGGCGAGACGGTGTTGAGTCTCACGCCGCGCCACGCAGGTGACAGTCCGGTCGTCTACTGGTCGACCAAGGCCGACGTTTCCGACAAGGATAACAAGGTCGAGGACTTGGACAACTTCAGCTCGACTGAGGGCACCTTGTACTTCTGGGTCAAGGACACCACTGGTCAGCATGAAAGTGCAGCGGCTACTCGCTGGCTTGCCGACCTCAAGATCCGTCATCAGGTCGAGCCAGCGGCTGACAAGCGCCGTGTCACCCTGGCCGCCGCACCGCATGCTGACATCTACTACACCCTGGACGGTTCCAACCCCAAAGACGGCATCCGCTACGACGCGCCGTTTGAGATCGGTTCCGCAAGTTGCCGCCTGCTGGTGTTCGCCCGCGCACGCGAGGCTAACAAGACAGCGGATTTCCAGATTCCTGCCAGCGGCGACAAGACAGTGCAGATCGTCGACAGTAAGCCCGCGCGCCTGCAAAGCAAGCGTGTTGCTCTCGACACGACCGACCGCGTCTTCAGCGTCATCAACCGTTTCCGCGATCAGCCGGGCACGCGCTTCAAGGGTGTGCGCGTCGAAATCGGTGAAGGCGAGAACACCGTAACCGTGCGCTTCCAAGAGCGCGAAGTCACCGCCGCCATCATCGAAGGCGTCGTCAACAGCTTGCGCGATGTGCTCAAGGAGCCCGATGCCCCGCTCAACATTGCCATTGCCGACGGCATCGCCTTCGATACCGGCTTTGCACTCAAAGAGTTCGCCAAGCTCGCCGGGATAGAGCTGAAGCCGGGCGACATCAATCAGGAGGAATGAGGATGGCCAAAGTTGCAGGTAACACACCATCGCCCAAGGCGCGTGCGCAAGTGCTGCACACGCTGGGTTTTGGCGTGCCTGCGACTTCTGATCCTCATCACTTCAAGGTCGTTATTCCCAAGGCCAGCACGGGCAAAGTTCAGATCAGTGAGCACCTCGGCTTGCAGTCGGCAAGCAACGACAACGCGGTGATCGACCGCGTTCTACTGGATCGCCCGCGCTGGACCGCCATCCGCGCCGAAGTTCAACGAGCCTTCAACGCTCGTCTGGCCGCGCACGGCATCAAGCCTGGTACGTGGAAGGTCGGCGACAACCCGGTGGATCGCTTGCTCGGCAAGGAGTTGTGCGTACTGGCCTGGGCTGTCGAGCAGATGGAGATGGAGAAGATTCCCGTCGCCGTGCGCAACTGGTTGGCGCTGCGCCCGGAGGAACGCTGGTGGCTGTTTGGCATGACGGCCATGAGCACCGGCGGGGTGATGGATGCGGGCAAGGGCTGGCGCGCAGCGCTCAAACACGCCTTAGGCGATGTGGCGCAGAGCGAACTGTTCGCTCCTCGTGCCCGACGCGGAAAGCCGGAACAGGAAGTTGCCCAGGCCTCATTAGGGCTGTTCGGAGACGAAGCGCCATGAACGCCGTGCCCCCGCAGCCGAAGATCTACCACATTGCCCACGTAGATCGTCTGCCCTCCATCGTGGCTGACGGTTTCCTGTGGTGCGATGCGGAGGTCATCAGGCGCGCGCCTGCCGGCACGACCATCGGCATGAGCAGCATCAAGCAGCGGCGCTTGAACGAGCTTCACCTCAGCAGCCATCCCGACCTTCACGTCGGCGACTGCGTGCCGTTCTATTTCTGCCCACGCTCAGTGATGCTCTACCTGATCTATCAGGGCAACCATCCGGAGATGGCCTATCGCGGCGGGCAAGGGCCGATCCTGCATTTCGAGGCTGACCTAAACGCGGTCGTTGCGTGGGCCAACGCGCAAGCTGCGCGCTGGGCATTCACGCTGTCGAACGCGGGTTCATGCTTCTTCGAAGACCGTAACGATCTGGCCAGCTTGAACGAGATCAACTGGACTGCCGTGCAGGCCCGCGACTGGCGGGCGCACAAGGAGGGCAAGCAAGCCGAATTCCTGCTGGAGCAGCGCTTCCCCTGGCATTTGATCGAACGCATCGGCGTTCAATCGGCAGTCGTTTATAACCAAGTCGTCAACACCCTTCCTGCGCATGGACACCGGCCTCCGGTCGAAGTGCGCCCGGACTGGTATTACTGAATGAGAGGAGCACAGCCATGATCGAGTACACCTCGGGCGACATCCTCCAGTGTGAGGCCGACGCACTGGTCAACACCGTCAATTGCGTCGGCGTGATGGGGCGTGGCATCGCCTTGCAGTTCAAGAACGTCTTCCCCGAAAACTTTAAGGCTTATGAGGCCGCCTGCAAACGCGAAGCCGTGCAACCTGGTCGCATGTTCGTTTTTGAAACGGGGCAGCTCACGTTGCCGCGCTTCATCATCAACTTCCCGACAAAGCGCCACTGGCGAGGCAAGAGCCGTATTGAAGACATCGATGTGGGCCTTGTCGATCTGGTTAATGTCATCCGCGCCAAGGGCATCCGCTCCATTGCCATCCCGCCGCTGGGCGCAGGACTGGGGGGGCTGGACTGGAACCAGGTGCGCCCACGCATTGAGCGCGCACTGGCAGACCTTGCCGAAGTGCGCGTGCTGGTGTTTGAGCCCAAGGGAGCCCCTGCCAACGACAAGATGGCACACGTGCGCGAGGTACCCAAGATGACGGCGGGTCGCGCCGCCTTGGTGGAACTGATGCAGCGCTATCTTGGCGGCCTACTTGACCCCTTTGTCACCCTGCTGGAAGTCCACAAGCTGATGTACTTCATGCAGGAAGCAGGCGAGCCGCTGCGTCTCCAGTACGTCAAGCATCACTACGGCCCTTACGCCGAGAACCTTCGGCATGTGCTGAAGGCGGTGGAAGGTCATTTGATCGCGGGTTACGCCGACGGCGGCGATGCCCCTGACAAGCCGCTCACACTGGTGCCCGGTGCGGTTGAGGACGCCAAGGACTATTTAGATCAACACGACATCAGCCGCGCCCGTTTCGAGCGAGTAACCAAGCTGGTCGAGGGATTCGAGTCACCTTACGGGCTAGAACTCCTGGCCACAGTGCATTGGGTGATGAGCCGCGAGGGTGCCACACAGCACGAAAGCGTAGAACGTCAGGTCTATAGCTGGAACGCACGCAAGCAGCAGTTCACCCCGCGCCAGCTTGCCATTGCCGAAGAACGGCTGCGTTCCCATGGCTGGCTGTCACCGGACGCGGCTTCGGCCCATTGAGGATTCATCAGGAAATGCAAAAAACAACAATCACTCTCACGCCCTTGGCCCTGAAAGATGCGCCCGCGCTAATCGAGTCGGTTTTTCCCGCCCAGAAGGTGTCGTTCGAGGCACAAAAGGAGCGGAAGGCAAATCTTGGCCAAACCCTGACCGGGCTGGGCTCCTACTGGAAGGGGCGCAAGCCACTGATCTTGGTGCGAGCCATCGTGCTTGGCACTCTGCTACCGCCCACTGACGACGCGGAAGCCGATCTCGCCATCTTCGAAAAGCTGATGGCCTTCGACGATGAAGGATTGGCCCGGCGGGCATTGGCTGCTAACGCGTTCTCGGTGTCCAAGCTCCAGGAGATGATCCCCATCTCGGACCCGGAGCGCTACTTTGGCGGACGTGGTTGGCGACGCGACATCACCGATGACGACAAGCTGGTGCTGTACCGCCAGGCGCTGGCCACCCTGTCAGGTTACGAAGAAAAGGCCAGCATCAGCAAACGCCCCGAAGAACTGGATCAAGACTGGCTCTTCGCCCCGGTGTGGGCAGAGGTCAACCGTCACTATGCTCATCTCGGTTTGAGCGTGCAGTCCTTGCCCGAACTGGTGGAACAGCTGGGCGTATTGCGCTACGGCCACCGCGCCCGCGTGGGCGACACTTTTAGCGGCGGCGGCTCCATCCCTTTTGAGGCTGCGCGCATCGGCTGCGACGTGTATGCCTCCGACCTCAATCCCATCGCATGCATGCTGACTTGGGGCGCATTGAACATCATTGGTTCAAGCCCGGAGCGACGCGTAGAAATCGAGAAGTCACAGGAACGTGTTGCCAAGTCGGTGGATGCGGAGATTACGAAGCTGGGCATCGAGCACGACAAGCAAGGCAATCGAGCCAAGTCATATCTTTATTGCGTAGAAACCCGTTGCCCGGAGACGGGATGGATGGTTCCTCTGTCTCCCTCGTGGGTGATTTCTAAGAGCCGGAACATCATTGCTCGCCTGAAACCGGATCACGGCAACAAGCGATTCGATATAGAGATTGTCAGTGGCGTTTCGGACAAGGAAGCAGCGGCTGCTGATCAGGGTACGGTACAAGACGGCGACATGGTCTATACGCTGGACGGAAAGACCTATCGCACGCCCATCAAGACGCTGCGCGGCGACTATCGGAATGCCGATGGCAGCACGGGCAACCGCCTACGCCGTTGGGAGAAGAACGATTTCAAGCCTTGCCCTGATGATGTGTTTCAGGAACGGCTCTACGCCATTCACTGGATCGCCAAGGACTCGCTCACCAAGTCCCGGCAGGAGACTTGGTTTGCCGCCCCGACCGACGCCGATTGGGAATGTGAGCGCCGCGTGGAAACGCTCGTCGCTGAAAAGCTGAGCCAGTGGCAGGATGAAGGACTGGTTCCGGATATGGCGATTGAGCCTGGTGAGAAAACCGATGAACTGATACGCACACGCGGGTGGACGCATTGGCACCATTTGTTCAACGCCCGACAGCTTCTTTTGATCTCGCGCTACTTCCAGCATCGCACGCCGGAAGACTACGTCTTCAACGCCAAGTCGCTGGATTGGAACTCCCGGATCGCCAACTGGATGAACCATTGGGAGAAGACCAACAACGTCTTCTACAACCAAGCGTTGAACACGTTCTACAACTACGGCATCCGTTGCTTTTTCAGCCATGAAGCAGGCCGGTCGTTCGGGTTTGCCAATAGTCCGCTTCCAGAGACCAGCCGGTCAATCAAGTGCCTTGATGCAGCCAAGCTTGAAGACGACGCTGATATATGGATTACCGATCCACCCTATGCGGATGCGGTGAACTACCACGAGATCACCGAATACTTCATTGCTTGGCTGCGCAAAAACCCACCCAAACCCTTTGATGACTGGGTGTGGGATTCGCGCCGCGCACTGGCGATCAAGGGGTCAGACGACGAGTTTCGACGTGGCATGGTTGTCGCCTACAAAGCAATGGCCGATCACATGCCTGATAACGGCATGCAGTGCGTGATGTTTACCCATCAGGACACCGCCGTCTGGGGCGACCTGATCGGCATTTTCTGGGCTGCAGGCCTACAAGTTGTGGCGGCGTGGTACATCGCAACGGAAACCAATGCAGCCATCAAGAAGGGAAGCTTTGTCCAAGGCACCGTCATCCTGATGCTCAAGAAGCGCGCGGCTGGCGAGCGAACTGGCTTTAAACAGCGCCTGCTACCCGCTGTACGGCAGGAGGTGGCGCGCCAGATCGGAACCATGATGCATTTGAACGACACCGTGGCCGCCCACCATGGTGAGCCGGTGTGGGGCGACTCCGATTTGCAGATGGCAGGTTATGCGGCAGCGCTCAAGGTACTGACCGCCTACACACGCATCGGCGACGAGGACGTCACCACCTTTGCCCTGCGCCCGCGCGCACGGGGTGAAGTCACGGTGGTGGACGAAATCGTCCAGCAGGCAGCGGAAACCGCATCCAGTCTGCTCGTTCCAGAGGGCCTCACCGCCGACGCGTGGGGGCGCCTCACTGGCATTGAACGCTTTGTACTGCGGATGATGGACATGGAAACCGCAGGCACGTCCAAGCTGGACAACTATCAGAACTTCGCCAAGGCGTTCCGTGTGACGGACTACAGCCGCGTGATGGGCGACATGCGCCCCAACAACGCACGCCTCAAGCGCGTCAGCGAATACGCTTCGCGTGATCTGACCGATGCCACTGAGATTGGCTTGACGCGCCTGGGACAGCTCATCATTGCCCTTCAGCAGCTGCTCAAGGACACCGAAGCGCAAGTTATCGTCGAGCAACTGCGAGTCGAGATGGCGGACTTCCTGGAAGTCCGCTCCCTGCTTGTGGACATACTGGCCTTCATAGAACGCAAAGCGCCCGAATCTGAGGTGCGCTCTGCCGCCGAGGTATTGGGTGCGCGTCTCAAGAATCTGCGCTTCGGCGACTGAGGTCTTGAGCCATGAGCACCCGGCGCTTTTCTTCGCGTACCCATCGGCTGGATACCAGCTTCCTGATGCAGCATCTGACTGGTGCACGGAGCTACAAGCGCATAGCGGGCTACTTTACCAGCTCGCTGTTCGAAGTGGCTGGCGAGGCGCTGGAGCACATCCCCGAGGTCAAGATCGTCTGTAATGTGGACATCCACCCAGACGACCTGAAAGTGGCGCAATTGCGCGCGAGCAAGATGCTCGGCCGCTGGAACGAGCGCGCCCTGGAGGCGGAGGCACTACTGAACCGTGAGCGCTATCGGCGGCTAGACGCTTTCCTGGCCAAACATGGGCAGGCGGTGCGAATCGCGCCCGATGATATCTGCGGGTTTGTGCACGGCAAAGCCGGTGTGATCACCCTGGCGGATGGCAGTAGGTTGGGCTTTATTGGATCGATGAATGAGACGCGCAGCGGCTGGCAGCGCCACTACGAAATCCTGTGGGAAGACGAATCCCCGGAGGGTGTAGCGTGGATTGAGGAAGAATTCGACTTTCTCTGGAACGCCGCCAAGCCCCTTCCGAAGGCCGTAATCCGCGAGGTACATCGGCGCGGCTACCGCCGCGAGGTGTTCTTCGACGAGATTGACGAAGAGGAGGATCTCGCACCAGCGGCCTTGATCGAATCGCCTCTTTACCGCGAGGGATTGTCGCTGCAGCCTTGGCAGCAGGGGTTTATCACCGAGTGTCTGCGCCACCACCAGCAGCACAAAGTAGTGAGGCTGCTGCTGGCCGATGAGGTGGGGCTCGGAAAGACGCTGTCCCTCGGTACCGCAGCGCTGACACTTTGTTTGTTGGCGGATCGAGAAAACCAGGCGCGCAAGCCAGTGGTGATCTTTGCTCCGGCCACCCTGTGCGAACAATGGCAGACAGAGATGATCGATAAGCTGGCGATCCCCTGTGCGCGCTGGGACACATTGCGCAAGGTTTGGCTGGACACTGATGAACGCGTAATCTCACCTGCAGGCCGCGAGCAGATAGCCAAGTGCCCATTGCGGATTGGGATTGTCTCCACTGGCCTGATGATGCGGGACTCCCTGGAGAAACAGCACCTCCTAGGCCTACGATTCGGTTTGGTCATCCTTGATGAAGCCCACAAGGCGCGCAGTCGACAAGGCTTCGGCAAGGATGCAGGCTCCCCGAATGAGCTGCTAGCGTTCATGCGTGAGATTGCGGCGCGCTCAGATCACGTTCTTCTGGGCACTGCGACGCCGGTTCAGACCCAGCCAGAGGACTTATGGGACTTGATCGGCATTCTCCATCAAGGCAAAGGCAACTTTGTCCTCGGCAATAACTTTGCGCCGTGGCACCGGCCTCGTGAAGTGCTGCCTATCCTTTCCGGGGAGCAAGAGGTCACTGATGTTGGATTTGCTTGGCAACTGCTGAGATCGCCTTTACCACTGGTTGACTCCACCCAAGAACCGCGAGCGAGAAAGCTGTTCAGCGCTATTCGTCAGGACTTGGGGCTTGTCAACGGGGAATGGCAAACCACCAAGACAGCTACAGATCTGACGGAGGATACCCGGGAAATCTTGGAAGATGAGTTGGAGCGCCGAATTTCGGGTGCCACCCTATTCCAGCGAGAGAATCCATTGGTGCGTCACGTCGTATTGCGCAAACGCGTCAGCCTCGAAGAGGCTGGACTGTTGACTAAGGTCGGTGTCGACGTTCATCCAGATCGCCAGCTTGTAGGCGACCCACGTTGGTTCGATACGCTATTTGAAGCCAAGGCCCTGCGAACCAATGAGAACTTCCGTGAAGCCTATCGAGAGGCGCGCTTGTTTGGTAAGGCACTCGGTAAGCGCGGCAAGGGCGGCGGGTTCATGAAAAACCTCATGGAGCAACGTATTTGCTCCAGCATTCAGGCAGGACTCAGTACCGCCAGGAAGCTTTTGGAGGGCCAGACGATCCACCAAGAGGAAGATGAGCAAGAAGGTGATCTGAAGGTTGAAAGCGGCGAAGAGCGCGAGGTTTTGCTCCGGCTGATCAGTCGCCTAGAGCACATTGAGGAAGACCCAAAACTCAACGCTGTTATTCATTACTTGGACAGAGAAAAGTGGCGCGAGCTAGGGGTCATCATCTTCAGCCAGTACTACGACACTGCAAAGTGGGTCGCCGACGAGTTAGCCGCGCGTTACCCAGATGAAGCAATTGGCCTGTACACAGGCGCAGGCCGCAGTCGCTTGTATCAACGTGGCGATAGCGTGACGTGCGAGCGGGAAACGCTCAAAAAAATGGTGGCTGAACACGAGATCCGCATCATGGTTGCTACAGATGCGGCCTGCGAAGGTCTCAACCTTCAAACGCTGGGCACCTTGATCAATATTGATTTGCCGTGGAATCCGACTCGCCTCGAACAGAGGATCGGACGCATCAAGCGCTTCGGCCAGAAGCGCGAAACCGTGGATATGCTCAACCTAGTGAATGAGCAAACCGTGGACGAGAAGATCTACGAACGCCTGTCGGAGCGGATGCGCAATCGCTACGACTTATTTGGATTAGTTCCTGACACTATCAAGGACGAATGGATAGAGGACATCGAGACCCTCGGGGAAAAGATGGACGAGTTCATCAATGCTCAGAAAGAGGCGACGGGATTTGACCTGCGCTATACGGGCACGATGGAGCCACCGGAGAAAGACTGGCGGGATTGTTCCGAGGTACTGTCACGGCGAGACTTCGCAGTACTGATGACCACGGCTTGGACGGGATGACGATGCTGGATGAGTACTCAATAGAACAGCGCGCGAGTCAAATCTTCGATGCGCGCAGCAGGGAATACTTCTCCGAGGTATTGAGCTGCTACACAGCGGGCAAATACCGGTCGGCTGTCGTGATGCTGCGGTCGGGCGTGGTCTGCGATCTACTTTTCAAAATCCAAACTTTCAACGGGAGTGATAATGGCATATAAAAACGGTAACTACTCGGCTTTCCGCGCGTACCGCACCGACGTTGCTGGCCACCTGATGCTGCGACTCGGTCTGGATGCGATCCAGCGCCTTGATCATCCCCTCGACATTGGTGATAGCCGCCTGCGCCTTCTCGGTCGCCACCTTCAGCTCGAACTGCGCGTTTTGGTCGGCGTAGGTCTTGAGCTTATCCAGTGCCTCCTTGGTCTTGGACACATCGGCATCGACCGGCAGCGTCTTGCCTTCCTTTAGTAACTGCTCGTATTCCTTGAGCTTCTTCTCCGCTTCCTGCAGATCGGCCTGGATCTGGAGCAGGTATTCCTTCTCGGCCAGCGCCTTGTCCAGATCAGCGATGGCCTTGTCGAAGCGCGTGGTGTCGGCGTCGAGCGTGACCTTCAGCCCGTCCTTGAGCTTGGCCGTGATGTCGTCGATCTGGCGCGTGGTCTCGGTCAGCGTCCGCTGAATCTCATCGCGCGCCGTGATTGCCGAGCGTGCCGCCGTCTGGTGCGCCTTCGCTTCGGCATCCAGCGTCTGGTTGAGAATCTCCTCGGACTGGCGAATACGGTCGATAGCATCGCACACGTCCTGTTTGCCCTGCGCAGCCTGCACGTCGGCATCCTTGGCCTTCTGCGCCAGTTCCGCGCGCAACTGATCGGCTTAGCAAACGAACAGGCTTGGGCGTAGCCTTGCTAAGTAATTCTGTTGAAACTTCTTGTCCGACATTAAAACAGGCAACCATTTCTTTTTTGGCTTCCTGATTGTGTCCGACTTCTTCGTAAGTCCATACAGTCAAAGGTGTTACGCCGTCTTTAACTTCAGAAAGGAAACGTTTAACAGATGGAACGTTATTTCCTGTTTCTCCAAACCAAATACGATTATCTGCAACTAATTCTTCAAATTTTTCTTTTGATACGCGCCAACATCTACCTGCTGGCGGATTAACTATACGTCCTGATGGCATGGCAATTGGATAATCTGTTGATGGTGAATATGTTTTTACTGACATATCCCCAGATTTGCAAACTCCACGTTGGTCATTATCTGGGTTTTTATACATTGCTTGAGTTTTTTCTGAACGTGGCAATAAATCAGGTCGCCAAATTTCTTTGTTTTTAGTAAATGCAATAATGAAATCATGATTATCTGAAAGCCATTTTGCGTCATTGGACGGGGAATATTTCTTTTGTCAAATCACGTTATTGATGAAATTCTGTTTACCGTAAGTCAGTTCGGTAATTTGGCGAAGCAAAACCTGTTCATCGTCATCAATACTGGCAAAGAAAACGCCGTTAACTCTTTGTGCATGGTCGGGCTTCCATTTATTCGGCTTTGCTACTTGGTCGCTATGCCATTTGCGCGCGATAGCCTCAAGCTGTTCTGTCTGCCTCTGTGCTTTGTCTTGCTGGTGTAGCTTAGGGTCTATCCCTTTTGCTATCAGCATGCGTAATTCTTCGCGCTTTTCTCTTGCTTCTTTTAAGCTGATTTCAGGATAGACACCCAGTCGCATTTTATCGCGTTTGTTGTCGCTTGGCCGGTAGTAACGAAAACGCCAGTATTTGCCGTTTCCCTTTGCTTGAAGATATAACCCTCCGCCGTCTGATAATTGATTCGGCGGTTGTAGTTTTTTGCATTGGCTATTTGTAAGCGGTAGCGTCTGTTTAGGCATTTTTAATCCAGTTTGGGGTAACTTTTAAAAACTCATTAAGCCATTGTTAATAATTGGTTTTATGGATTTTTTGGGTAACTTGTTTAAAAAAATAGGGCTAATTTGCCCACTTTTCGGGCTTGTTTTTGGGGTAATTCCTGAAAAGTTACCCTAAAAGTTACCCTATAAATGATGAAAACTCAAGCATACGCCAGCATATTTGAGGTAATAAAAAAGCCTTGAAACCGTTATGGCTCAAGGCTTTATGCGTATTACAGGATGCTGCTGAAAATTGGGTATGGTGGAGGCGGGGGGAATCGAACCCCCGTCCG
>ERZ773196.769-NODE-769-length-19684-cov-23.235366_pt1 | contig 19684 bp, 16 predicted proteins | sample MGYA00581009_ERZ773196 | MGnify/ENA primary metagenome ERZ773196 (study PRJEB29015, sample SAMEA2738162) | human oral metagenome | biome: human oral; feature: human-associated habitat; material: saliva | place: China | collected 2243 ... | reverse complement strand
AACTTAATGCCAGTCCCTCCGATATCAATCGTTGCAATGGTCATTGCTTTCACCTACAAAAAGGAGCGAGTCCGCAGTTGGTTCTTACTTCTTCGCTCCTCCTTTCTGTTTATGCTTACTGTTTGAAATTAAATTTCTTCTTTTTGAATGAATTCTGTACGAATTTCTTGTGGTGCCAATAGCCCTGAACGAACTGGGTATGGGCGTTCTAGCAAGTCAAGAATGGCTTGTTGTTTTTCAGACAAGCGAACATTTTCTTGACTCATGTTGTAGTATCGAAGGACATAACCTTCTTCATTCTCAGACACCTTAAAGGCTGTTGGGCAGACTTGTGGCAAGTTCAGTGCTGGATGGTTAAAGAGACTACCCGTTGCTGCAACACTCCCCTCTTGTTTTGCAACTTGAAGAGCTGTAAATGGCACCTGGAAGGCTTTGGCACGACGGAAAGCTGAGAAGCGTTCGCCTGCTTGGTGGCATTCTACTGCAAACTCAACTTCGATATCACGCAAGCACTGAGCTTCCGGTGTTGGGAAGTAGCCCCAGTCACCGAGTTCCCCTGAAGCACGAAGAAGGGTTACAGCCATGGTGTCATCTCCAAGGATTTCATACTCGTGCAATCCTTTATTGGATACGGTCACTCCTTTGACATCATCATACAAGCTGACAAAGGCTTGTTGGTGTTGCGGATTTTCAGGATTTTCCCAAGAAGCTGCTGGTTTATTTGGTCTTGTCACAACTTCATAGATGCTTTCAGAATCATTGCTTGGACGAGTGTTATGAGTTTTCACCAAGAGACGGATGCGGTGATCCTTGGCTGTATTGGTAAAGCGAGTTTTAAAGCGAATCTGTGGATTGTCCACAAAGACGGTCATCTCCGTTTCAAGAGGAATGGTTGTCAACTCTTCTGAACGACCTGCATCTCGTTTCATGAACTCGATGATGCCTCTTTGTTCAGCATCCAATTTTTCATCTGCACTGACCGGAATCGTCAAGTCATGTTTGAGCAATACCTTAGCATAGCGAGCATTGTTTTCTAAGACTTCGTATCCTTTCAATTGAGCATAGATTGGCTCAGTACCTTTTGGTTGGAAGTAAATATACTCGTTTCCGATATCTCCACGGTCTTCAAAGCGGATAAAGTCTTCGTAAGCTTCATTTGTAGTCTTGTCATAGACTGTGATTCCTTCATCTACACTCACAGTTACAAACGATGTATCAATCACTCCATTTTGATAAATACCATCTCGGTATTCTACTTGGCCTTCAACCAATTGGAAACTAGCCCAAGAAAGTGGAGCAAGATGAACTGGGATTGTCACGCGCACTTGACGCGCAATATAGGGTTGGCGGAATTTATCCTTAGGCAAAGTATAGCCAAAACTTGCTCCCAAGTCTTCAATCTTGGCTTCAAGGACATGACCATCCAAATCTTCAACATGGTAATCTGGCAAGGTCACGGCTGCCATCTTCTTGTAACCTTCAGTCGGATGCAATTCTTTAAAATCACAAGTCACAACATCCACCACAACACTGACAGTATCAACCTTGTCATGTAAAGCTGTGTTAACAACGGTGAAGAGATGATCGCTTTGCGCATTTTGGGTAGCCAGTTTGCCCTTCCATTCATTAAGAAGGTTGCTCTTGACAAAGTTACCGACTTGGTTGACCTTGGCAAAACGAACTTCCATTTCACGGTGGACTTCGTCAATACTGCATCCACAGATACTATCGTGGGGTGCATTTTGCAAGAGTGTCTTCCAAGCATAGGTCAATTGATCCTTGTGGTTATGTCCACCAGTGATGATGGTCAAAGGTTCCACAACCTGCTCTAACAAGTTGCTATTTTCTTGGAAGGCTTGTTTGAGGTAAACGCGTGAAGAAGAGGTATTGGCAAGGGTGTACCAGCCATCCGTTTCCTGGCTAGTCAACTCACCTGTGACCGTTGATAATTGTTCAGGAAGTGCACTTTCCACTGCTTGGACATATTCGTCAAATGAGCTATGAATAAAGGTCACGTCAGGGAAGAGTTCGTTTGCCACACGAATGGCTTCGCTCAGATTTCTCTGAACAGGCTGGTGGTCACAGCCGTTCATCATCAACCATTGGTTGGTCGATGCATAATCACGGACGTCTGCTAATTTTTGCTTCCAGAAAGTCAAAGCCTCGTCTTTATCCACTGGAATTTCATTCCCGTTACTGTACCAATTAGCAAAAAGAATGCCGAGTACACGGCTACCATCAGCCCCTTGCCAGTACATCTCAGAAAATTGAGAAGTGAATTGCTCATCTTCAAGGACTTGATTGTCAAATCCGATTGGCTTGACACCGCGACCAAAGGCTGCTACGTGAATCCCTGATTTTTGAAGGATTTGAGGAGCCTGCCCCATATTTCCAAAGGTGTCTGGGAAGTAACCAATTTGAGTAGATTTGCCCCATTTAGCACATTCCGCTTGTCCAATCAAGGTATTGCGGACGTTAGCTTCACTGGAAATCAAGTAATCATCCTGCAAGATATAGAAAGGCCCAATCTTCAATTTGCCTTCGTCGATATAACGCTGTACCTTGTCACGGTTTTCAGGGCGAATTTCTAAATAGTCATCAAGGACAATGGTTTGGCCATCCAAGTGAAAACTTTTGAATTCAGGATCATTTTCAAAAAGATCAAAGAGATTGTCAAACAGTTCCACCAATTGCATACGGTGACTCTCAAAAGGTAGATACCACTCACGATCCCAGTGGCTGTGAGAAATAATATGTACAACAACATTTTCCATGAGTAAAACCTCATTCTAACTTAAATTTAAAAATAGATTTGTGATTCTTTACCAGAATCAGTTGAGCGAAAACGTGCTCCTTATACTCAATGAAAATCAAAGAGCAAACTAGGAAGCTAGCCGCAGGCTGTACTTGAGTACAGCAAGGTGAAGCTGACGTGGTTTGAAGAGATTTTCGAAGAGTATTAGCGAATATCCAGGTAATCCAAGACTAACTCACAGAACATCATATTGGCCCATGAGAACCATTCACGCGAGTATTTAGTTGGATCATCTACGTGGAAGCTTTCGTGCATAACACCTGTTCCGCCATCACATGCAACTAGTTGGTCTAGCAAGAATTTTTTCTCAGCTTTGTCTGTAGCTGTCAAGCCTTGAATAGATAGGGCAATCGGCCAGATATAACGATAGAAGGTATGAGAACTTCCGAGACCGCTAGCGTATTCTCCTTGGTAGAAGTAAGGATTTTCAGGGCTCAGAATGGTGCGACGAGTTGCTTGATACACTTCATCGTTCACATCACAGTAACCAAGATAGGGAGCAGCTAACAAGCTTGGTACGTTAGGGTCGTCCATGATGCTAGCATTTCCCAAACCGTCTACTTCGAAGGCGTAAATCTTTTCACCCTTACTGTTGGTAGTGTAGGCGTAGTTTTCGATTCCTTCTTGGATTTCAGCTTGCAGACGTTTGGCATCAACAATAATGCTCTCGCTATCAGCTAGATTCAATTCTGCAAAAATTTCCTGGACATATCCCAAGACAACGACTGCAAACATATTTGACGGAATCAAGTAGCTATATTGACAACAATCATCACTTGGTCGAAAGGCTGACCAGGTCATTCCTGTCACGGCAAAGTCAGGACCAAAACCATCATTTACCAAAGTGTCTTCCTTACGATCGGTATCCCGAACAAAGCGATAAGGGGAGTTCTTATGATCTTGTTCCACCGTCCAAAGATGAAGGATCTCCTTGGTCGCTGTAACAAAAGTCTCATCAAACTGGCTGGTTTCTCCTGTTTCTTTCCAAAGGAGATAAGCCAACTGCAAGGGATAGCATAGCGAATCCACTTCATACTTGCGTTCCCAAATCCAGCCATTGAGGTCTGTATGGTCTGTCTCATGATGCCCCTTCCAGTTCTCCTCAATATTAAAAGAGTTAGCATAGGGATCCTTAAGGATCAAGGTCATCTGACGTTTGACCAAACCTGCAATAGTCTGACGTAAACGAGGGTCTCTTTTTGCCACATGAAGGTAGGGTCTCAGCTGAGCAGTCGAGTCCCGAAGCCACATAGCTGGGATATCTCCTGTCAGGACAAAGGTCGAGCCATCTTCCAAAATTTCAACTGTATTATCTAAGGTATCTGTGTAGCAACGTTCAAAGACATCCACCCATTCAGGGTAATCCTTAGCACGTTCTGCTACTTGATCCAACCATTCTCTGACGATTTCTTTTGAATAGGTCATTTATTTTCCTCACACGTATCGATTCTTTCCTATTCAGTATAAAAGATTTCAAAGGGGAAATACATACGCAAATTATAGCCCTTTTTCTACAAACTTTTCTAGTTTTAAAAATTGCTTTCAGATTCTAGTAGCTTCTGCTAAAATAAAGAAAGAAAAGGGCTTAGAAGCTCTACTTTAATACAGGAGGTCCTTTATGAAGACCGATTTGACTTGCATTGATACCCGCTTAGGAACAGACAATCACCCAGCTTATTCCAACGGCAACACCCTCCCTTACACAGGAGTTCCTTTTGGGATGAATTATTTTCTCCCACAGACGACACATGAACAGGGTGCTTGGTTTTTCAACCCCAACCTTCCAATCTTTCAAGGCATTCGCTTGACTCATCAGCCGAGCCCTTGGATTGGGGATTTTTCTTGGTGTCTCCTCACCCCACTAACAGACATACCGACTCAAGAAGACCTCTATTTTAGACAGAGCAGTTACCGGATCCAAGAAGCTATCTTTCAGCCCCATTATTTAGCCCTCACCTCAGAGCGCTATCAAATCCACACAGAGATGACGCCAAGCCTCTATGGAGCCTTCCTTCGCTTTAGGGGGCCATCTGAACTAGCGCTTGCCTTGCACTGTCCCAATGGACTAACTGAGCTAGAATTCGGAGAAACAAATCTTCACTTCCACATCCTAGATCAAAATCATACAGACCAACAAGACTTTCCGTTCTATCTTCATTTCGAATTTGACCAAGCTATCACTCGAACTCACTGGCTAGGGCAGGATTTGATCCTAGAGTTTGACAGCCCCATACTAGAAGCTCGATTAGGCACTTCCTTTATTAGCCCTGACTTGGCCAAATCTCACCTCCCTAAAGCTAGCTTTGAAGAGATGAAAGAAAAAGCCGGTCGCAAGTGGCAAGAGCTAATGGACCGATTTGAAATTTTAGATACGGGCGGAGAGGATCGAACCTTTTTCGATCACTGTCTCTATCGTAGTCTGCTCTTTCCTCAGACTTGTTATGAAGTGACCCCTGAAGGGAAAGCAGTTCATCGTGACTTCGCCCACAACCGCATTCAAGAAGGAAAATACTTCACTAGTCTGGGCTTCTGGGACCTCTTTCGGACCACCTTTCCTCTTTATAGCCTGGTCTATCCTGAGCTCTATCAGGAATTTCTCGAAGGCTTCCTTAACCATTACCGGGTTACGGGCTTCCTCCCTAAATGGCTAGCGCCAGACGAAAGAGGCATGATGCCTGGGACACTCATTGACGGGGTCATTGCAGATGCCATTCAGAAAGGCCTGGCTCCCGACCTTCACACAGAACTTTTTGAAGCCATGCTAGATACAGCTAGGAAGGAAGACCCAAATGGTCATTACGGTCGACGAGGATCTAAAGAATACAAAGAATTAGGTTATCTATCCACCGACTATCACGAAAGCGTGAGTCATACCATCGACTTCTCCTATAGCGACTTTTGTATCGCCCAAACCGCCCAGCTACTTGGTAAGGAGGATCTTGCCAAAGAATATGCCCAATCTAGCCTTTCCTACCGAACCCTCTTTGATCCAGAAACAGGTTATATCCGAGCCAAAGATAAGAAGGGTCATTTCAGACCAGACTTCTCTCCGATCAGTTGGGGACGCGACTATGCAGAGTGCTCTGCCATTCAGGCAACCTTAGGTGCCCTTCACGACATCGAGGGACTCAAGCAACTCTTTGGAGGAGAAGAAGGCTTTACCCACTACTTAACCCGACTGGCAACCCAAGCACCACATTATGAAGTGACGGGCTATGGCTACGAAATTCACGAAATGAGTGAGATGGCACAAGCTCCTTTTGGGCAAATTGCCATTTCGAACCAACCGAGTTTCCACATCCCCTATCTCTTTCGCTATAGCCAACATCCAGAATACACTAGCATCCTGATCCAAGCCCTTCGCAAGGAAGCCTTCCAGCCAAGCTTTCAAGCCTATCCAGGAGATGAGGATAATGGCAGCCTATCCTCCTGGTATATCTGGTCGGTTTTAGGACTCTATCCAACTTGTCCAGGTAAGCCAGTCTATGACCTAGGGATTCCCCTCTTCAAACACTTGCGCCTTTACCTCCCTCAAGAGAAAAAATGGCTGCATATCCATAGCACAGCCCACACAGCCCAGGCACACTTCCTTCAAGATCTTTCCCTTGATGGGAAAAGAATCGACAGAGTGAGCCACCAAGACCTCTTGAAAGCAGAGAAGCTGGATTTCCACCTCTCTTGGCTCCCTAAGATCTAGAAAACGAAAAAGAATGAAGAGTTGGACACTCCTCATTCTTTTATATTTCATTTATACTACCTAATCTCCAACCTTATAGAGGAAAGACCCTTGTTCCGTAAAACTGTACATCCCAGTTCCAGTCCAGAGACGGTCCTTGCTAGCATCAGAATCATCATGGAAGACGACTTCTCCATTTTCGTCCGTTTGATCATCAATCGTAAGCCCGGCAGGAATGAATTCCATTAAAAATCCACCTGTGATTCCTCCGTAAACTCCTCCCGAAACAGTCCCATAATCCGTCAAGGAGAGACCGTAAGATTCATATTCGTTAGAGACCAAACCATTTTGATCAAAGACCAATTTATTTCCCTTATCATCTTGCCAGACACCAGCTACGCTACTATAATCCCCTTGAGCGATTGCTTCAATATCCATCTTTGTTTTCTCTTTCTTATCACTCGAACTTTCAGCTTTCTTTGCTTCACTAGTAACTGAGCTAGCCTTCGATTGACGAACCGTACTTTCTTTACTTTCAGCCCCTGTCTCCTGCTTTTTCTCACCGCAGGCTCCAAGGAAAAACAGTAGAGCAGAAAGCAATAATAACAAACGATACTTTTTCATCATGAATCTCCCTAATTCAAACTATTCTATAAACCTAATTTTATCCTTTTTCTAGCAAATTGACAAGTTTCTGTTACTATCAAAAAAGAGAGTGGGACAGAAATCGGTAATTCGTTAGAATTCGATTTCGTCGTCCCACCTCCGCACAGTTGAGTAGGGTTGTAAAAGCTGATGAAATCAGCGTAGTAGAGCCCACTCAACCACTGCGTCTCGCTCGACAATCCAAAGACAATTGAGAGGCTAGGACTTTTGTCCCAGCCTCTCCTCTATTTTGATTAATGAGCTAACATTTCCTGTGCAATTTCAAATCCTGTCAAGTCACTTGGGTAGTAAGTAGGCCAATTTTCTAATTCCTTATAAAGAGCCTCTTGACTTTCCCCACCGAAGAAAATGTGGAAGTGAGCTGCCTTATTAGGAGCAATTTGGTGGTCACTGAATTGAACATACTTGAATTCACCCGCATTTGGATCAGTTGCTTCAAAGAGATAACGCACTCCACGATTCCCTTTTGTGTAGGTTAGTGTATGCTTCCCAGCATAGCGGTATTCGAACTTCTTCTCTTCCCCATTCTTATAGAAGGTCATGGTTTTGTCTGTAATGACAATCCGTTCGACATCCGTTTTATAGCCTGTGGTGTAGTAAGCTTTATACTCTTCAGCTGTTTTGGACTTGGTTAATTTAGCTTTGTAGTCAAAGACTTGATCCAAGGTTCCATCTTTTAGATAAGGATACACAGACTGCCAATCACCTACATAGTCTGAAAGAGTTCGGTCCTTAATAGCACTGTCTTCAAAATAGCCATTGGCTACTGTTTTGGTGTCTTCTTCCTCTTCTGGAGCGATTTCTTTCCCAGCTTGAGTTGTTGTTAACTCCAAAGATTTGAGGTTGGCTCCCATGATAGAGATGTAGTCTTCACCATCTTTCATCTGCTCATCTGTCAAGCTCTCTAATGGATTCAAAACAGCTAGATCCACACCGGTTTCAGCAGACAAGGTTTTCGATAAGGATTTAGAAGCATTTTCTTCAAAGTAGATGACCTTGATGTCGTTCTTCTTGATGTACTCTGTCAATTCACTCAAGCGAGTCGCAGACGGTTCACTATCTGGTGACAAACCTGAAATAGAAACTTGATTCAAGCCATAGTCCAGGGCTAAATAACGGAAAGCTGCGTGTTGAGTGACAAAGTTTTTCTGTTTTGCTTCAGATAAGCTCTTCGTATAGCTGTCATCCAATTTTTTCAACTTAGCAATATAGGCATCCGCATTAGCGGTAAAGGCAGCCTTTTTATCTGGGTACTGTTTCACCAGTTGATCACGAATCGTTTCCACCATTTTAATGGCTCTTTGTGGAGAAAGCCAGACATGGGGATCATAGTCATGATGGTGTTCTTCCCCTCCCTCATGGTCATGCTCTTCCTCACCACCTGGTAAAAGTAGCATATTTTCCGTCGCTTTGACAACCTTGGTTTTCTTGCCATCCATTGATTTCAACAACTGAGGCACCCACGTTTCCATGTTCTCATTCTCATAGACAAAGACATCTGACTCTTGAATTTTTGCGCGACCCTTGGCAGACAATTCAAAATCATGGGGTTCCGAACCAGACCCGATCAAGAGCTCCACATCTCCCTCGTCTCCAACGACTTGCTTAGTAAATTCATAGACAGGATAGAAAGTAGTCATGACTTTCAATTTTCCTGACTGATTTTGACCACCACTACAAGCTACTAAAAGAAGACTACAAAAGGCTAACACCAGCCATGCAAGTTTTTTCATAAGATCACCTATTTTCTAAATTTAACAAAAAGATTTGAGAGCAAAAAGAAGGATACAAATAAGAGGGTAATGGTCGCACTAACCGGTGTATCCGGGTAATAAGAAAGAATGAGACCACTGACCATCCCTACAAAACCAATGATCACTGCCAAAAGCATGACTGAACGGAAGGTTTTTCCTAGCTTTAAAGCAATACTAGCTGGCAAGACCATGATGGTAGATACCAACAAGGAACCCGCAGCCGGGATCATCAAGGCGATCGCCACCCCTGTCACGATATTAAACAAGATAGACATGAGACGTACGGGTAAACCATCTACATAAGCTGTATCCTCGTCAAACGTAAGAATATACATTGGACGAATAAAGAGAACCGTCAAACATAAAACAATCGCCGCTATGACAAACAGAGCTAGCACTTGCTCATCGGTAATGGTCAAGGTAGAACCAAATAGGTACTGGTCCAAACTCATGGAGCTTTTACCGCCACCCTTCATGATCACCAAAGCCAAGGCCAAGCCGGTCGACATGAGAATCGCTGTCCCAATTTCCATAAAATCTTTATAGACTGTGCGTAAGTACTCTAGAAATACAGCCGCTATGATCACCACAAGAACTGTCGAAATAGTTGGAGAGAAACCAAGGAAGAGGCCAAAAGCAACCCCTGATAGAGAGACGTGGCTCAGTGTATCACTCATTAAACTCTGACGACGCAAAATCAAAAATACACCTAAGATAGGGGAGAAGAGACTCATAGCAACCATCGCCAACAAGGCCCGTTGCATAAAGTCATATTGAAATAAACTAAGCAAGCTCCTCACCTCCATCTTTCTCATGGACATTAAAGCAACGCCATGGAGAATTTTGTTTTCTCACCAAATGGATATTGCGATCGGCAAAATGACTCACTTCTTCAGGATCATGCGTGATCATTAAAACAGCCTTTCCGTGGTGATGGGCACTGTGGTGCATCAATTCGTAAAACTCATCCTTGCTACCAGCATCCATCCCTGTAGTTGGTTCATCCAACACAAAAATATCTGGATCTGACGCAAACATTCTTGCAATGACAGCCCGTTGCTTCTGACCACCTGATAGAGCTCCTAAAGGTTTATCTCGATGCTCTAACATTCCAACAGCCGTTAAACTAGCTAAAATATGTTCCTCATCATGATGATTCAAGCGACGAAACCATCCTTTGCGAGGATAACGACCTGATTTAACAAACTCATAAACAGAACTGGGAAAACCAGCATTGAAGCTTGCTATTTGTTGCGGAAGATAGGCAATGCGTAATTTTTTACCAGCTACATTTTCCTTAGCAATTTCAACCGTCCCTACTTTTGGTTTTAAGATGCCAAGACTTGCCTTAATCAAAGTAGATTTGGCTGCTCCATTCTCACCAGTCAGCGTCACAAACTCCCCGCTATCCAAGTAGTAATTCACACCTTCTAGAACCGGTTCTCGATCGTAATAAAATGAAAGATCTTTAACAGTAATATAACGCATTAACGAAGATCCTCCAATAAGCGAGATAAAAACTTAGAAATAACCATCTGTTCTTCTTGAGAAAATTCGCTCAAAACTTGATTATAAACAGCCAAAGTATGATCATGATGATGAGAATGTTCCTCAGCAACTGGACGCCCCAAATCTGTTAAACGGTACAAAACGATGCGAGCATCTTTTTCATCTTTTAGAGCTTCTAACATCCCAAAAGAAAGTAATTGTTTAACAGCTTTAGTAACAGCAGCTTGACTAACATTCAGCAATTTAGCAAGCTCAGAATTGGAATAATTATTCTTTGATAATAACATTAAAATATGTTCTTGCGTATTGGTTAAAGAAAAACCACTTGTACAAGAACCTATCAATACTTCATGCTGATTCTCAGAAATAAGTAAAATAGAATTTAAAAACTCATCAATCTGATTAGCGACTTTCATACGTATTTCCTTTCTATTAACCGGTAAATACTTTACCGGTTAATTATAACACAGTGAAGGAAAATAGTCAAAGTGTTTTCAGAAAACAATGAGAATAAATTTAAGGAATTTATTAGTAACTCACCAGTAAAAATTCAACGAATAAAGGAAAAAGACAAGGTCCGAAAACCTTGTCTTTAATACTATACCGGCGGCCGGGGTCGAACCGGCACGTCCTTGCGGACACTGGATTTTGAGTTCCATTCTTGCATTTTTTAAGTAGCAAGGTGTTGATTTAATAGACTTTTGGAACTTTTGGTTTTCAAAAAAAGGGGACTTTTTTCAGAATTTAGTACCTTTTTAGTAACTCATCTTTCTCTCTTAAATAACTACTTCCATAAGCAGTGAGTCGATAATCTTATTTCTTAGTTATTAAATAATACAACCACTAATCTTAAAAAATTTACTTTCTTTCTACATTTTTTAATATACTTTTATTAGTATAATTGGTAAAATCTTAATTAACCAAAATTATGGTTTATCTAATAATCTGATTACCTTTCAGGTTCATTGAATAGGATTAGATAACCAAATCAATGTTGAAACGAATGGAGGGGGTTAGTATTAAAAATTTAATAAGTGATCAAATGTCTAATAGACAAATCGTTAAAGACTTTATCAGTAGTTTTATTAGCTCCTTAAGTGGAAAAGCTTTTAATTTTGCTTTAGGATTAATGTTACTGGACCAAACAAAATCGGCAATGAGTTTTGGAATCAATATGATCATCTATCCTTTAGTTAGTTTGATTTTCTTGGTTCCAATCGGTAATTTAGTAGACCGATACCGTCATAAAAAGATCTTAACTTATAATTTTATCTTTAGGCTTATAATCTTTCTTCTGTTTTATGCTTTTTATTTTTTAACGAATTCATCTACTATCTTATACCTCGTAATCCCATTTGTCATACTCCACTCTATTACAGTTAACATCAATGATACTTGTTATTCAGCCTCTATCCACGAGTTAGTAAATGATACAAAAATTCAACGATTAAGCTCTGTTACACAAACTGCCATTGCTATCGCAACCATGCTTTCGCCAGCTATTGGAGTCATTTTTTATAACTGGTTAGGCTTCTCAGGCTTTATTCTCCTAGAAATCATTGCAAATCTCCTTGCTTTAGGTGTCTTACTTACCATGAAATTCTTCTATGAACACGATGGGCAGGAAGCTGAGATCAAACAGAATGAAAACCATCAACACGGGGTTAAAGAAATTATCCGATTTTTAAAAGAAAATCAGATTGTCAAATATATTATTCTTGTTAGTGTTGTACTGAATTTTTTCTATACTTCCATTAGCATTGGAGTACCATTTGTAGTCAAAGAGCAACTCTTATTAGATAATGCAACAGTAGGTATCCTAGAAACCATGTCTGCGTTTGGAATGTTATTAGCCAGTGTATCTATGTCACTATTGCCAGACAAAAAAGAAAATAACACACTTCTCTCTAATAGAATTCGCATTCCACTTTTTCTTCTAACCATCGCTATCGTTGGTTTGGGAATTACATTTGAAACTAGTAACACCCAAGTGATTATTTCTTCCGTTGGCGGTTTATTTATGGGAATTATCGCATTCACTCTTGTTATTCTAAATATTGTTGTCATGACCTATCTTCAAAGTAGTATTGAAACAAATTATTTAGGAAGAGTAATGAGTACTTTGTTCACACTAAATACGTCTATCATGCCGATAGGTACCATTGTATTTACTTATCTATTTCAAAAAGAAATAAACGGAGGTCTGATATTCATATTTGGAGGAATTTCTCTCCTGATCTATACGATGATAATGTTACCTCGAATCTATAGAATACTCCAAAAAGAACATACTTATTGAAAATGAAATAAAAAGTAATTCGAAAACAAAAAAGACAAGATTGAAAAATCTTGTCTTTTAATCTATACCGGCGGCCGGGGTCGAACCGGCACGTCCTTGCGGACACTGGATTTTGAGTTCCATTCTTGCATTTTTTAAGTAGCAAGGTGTTGATTTAATAGACTTTTGGAACTTTTGGTTTTCAAAAAAAGGGGACTTTTTTCAGAATTTAGTACCTTTTTAGTAACTCATCTTTCTCTCTTAAATAACTACTTCCATAAATAGTGAGTCGATAATCTTATTTCTTAGTTATCTCATTTGTCAAATTAAGCTAGACAATTTCACCTGACTCAGAAAAACTTGATACGGAGTTTGGTAGTTCAAGGACTTCCTTGGGATTCGATTTCGCTTATCAAGTACAGAAAAAACAAATTAAACTATAGTCCGTTAAAAATTAGAGGTATAGTAGTTAGTTTACATATCTATCAAGTGTCTATAGTAATAAACTTCATTATTAAAATAAAATGTATTAGTATAAAAGCAACTATCTCAACTTGATTGATTACTATAATACATCCCTACTAATATCAAAAAGCCACTGTTTCCAGTGGCTTCATAATACCTTTCGCTCAAAAATATTTACGTTTTTACCAACAAAGCTACACACTCAGCGGTTCGCTGTTACCTTAAATTTCGTTATGAAACAAGTTTATTTCTTTCTAACGTCCTCAAGAACCTCATCGCCTTTCAACTCAAAGACTCTGTGATTCTATTATTTGTAAAACTTCTTTCATATTTTCAACTTTCCATTGCGCTTTGTCATTAAAAAATGGTAATCGGCTATCATAATAACCAATAGTTGCAATTCCGGCGCTAGTTGAAGATTCAATTCCAGAGTATGAATCTTCAATTGCAATACATTGTTCTGCTTGCAATTCTAACTTATGTAGCGTTGTTAAATAGATAGACGGATTTGGCTTACTTTCTACAAAATTCTCTCCGCTAACGATGACATCAAAATATTTTTTTATGTCACACCTTTCTAAAACTTCATTAATATGCTCATATTTTGATGATGATGCTACAGCTAATTTGATTCCGTTTTTCAATGCATAGTCAATAATTTTTAGAATTTCTTTTCTAAAAAGTAAAGAATAATCAATTTTTTCATATCTCTCATCACTAAAAGAAGCATATTCTTTTTCTATAGTTTTTATATCATATTGTTTCCCAACAAATTGCTGTAAAAGCCTATAAAGATTAAAATATGATTTACCAACTAATACCAATAGCTCAGAATCTTCGTAACTAGATTTTGGATTAAGGTGTTTGATAAAATCTTTCTGTATTAGAAAATCTTGGTACTCTGTATCAACTATAACTCCATCCATATCGAAGATTATACCTTTCAAATTCATAAATCCTCCTTTAAAATCAAAATCGGTTTGTGAAAGCATTTTTGTCCTAATTTCAAATTGAGTTCACTGTCAACACTTTAATTTCTATGGTATTATAATGTGTTCTAATTTGGAAAATCTTGAAACTCCAACTGCACTTCTTTAAAAATTATGTTTATTATATCCCGCTCATCTTTATCTAGATTGTGTTCGGTAATCAAATTGTCTTTTAATTTTAATAAGCTAATTTTATCATCTCTTGTCATTATTTCAAATAAAATTGCAAATTTAAAACTATCTCTTTCTTCTTTAGTCCAGTTTTTTATATTACTTACATCATAATCATCTAAAAATCTAACTAAATTTGCCTTTGAATAAATTGTCTGACCTAAAAAATAATCTGTAGTTGTATTAAATATATTAGCCAGTTTTACTACATTTTCTAGCGTTGGTTCTGTTTTTTGAGTTTCCCAATGACTATATGATTTTTGGCTAATTCCTAGCATATTAGCCAGTTCTACCTGAGTTAATTTGTGTTCCTGTCGTATTTTCTTTAAATTTTCACCTAAAAAAGCCATAATTCACCTATTTTTCTGTTGACAATATTACCCAACAGGTATATAATGTGTAATATACCCGTTAGGTAATAAGAGGCCCTTGCTATTCTTTCTTCGGGGATTGTATAAAGGAGGTAACCGCCTATGATTGTATTAAAAAGTCTTTGATAATCACGACAAAATCAAAGACTTACCAAATTTCTATATAACTATTATACCACACTTTCCGTTAGAACGGGGGAATATGGATATAAATAAACTTGTTTCCTTGGTTGACGGTTTAAACTCTGTCAGTACTGCTAAAAAATGGATAACCTTGATAAAGGAAATTAGTGGTCATGAGTTTAAAAAAGTTCAAGCAAGGAATAGTAGGCAGTTTGTGAGTTTTTATAATTTCACTGATAATGATGTTGAGGATTTCAGGACAATTGCTTATTTGAAAAATGAGATGCCATTAAAAGATGCTATAAGGGAAACTTATGGAGATATTCATAAACATAAGGAGTACACCCTTACTCAGCAACTTGAAACCCTTAAACAAGATTTTATTACCTTGAATGATAATTTTAAGAATTTGTATTCTAGTAATAAAGAACTTCAAATGAAATTTCAACGATTGGAAAAAGAGAAAGAAGAAATTCTTTCAACACTTGAACTACTTCCATTTGGTGCTTGGGAAAAAGCTCGTAGGAAGTTCGGCAAGTAGGTTTGTTACGGTCAGCGAGTATATTACCGCAGACCGTAACAAATCGTAAGCGCAGACGAACAACAAAGAGCTTTTTCTAGGTTGGTGAGGGTGTGTAGTAACACCACCCTCTGCAAGTCAAGTGTATCATCGAGAGAATGCAGTATTATCAAGGCTTTTCACGAATTTTAAGGTGGTGAAATTAGGCAAAAAGTTGAGTCAAAATTTATGGCAAAAAACGAGAATTTACGTTCTGTTTTTGACTGGATTCAAATCCAGTTTAATACATTCGACTTTTCACTGGAAGAGATAGTTGAAGATATCTTACTTCTTGATACAGAGCTATTTATTATAGATAAGGGCAGTCTTAAATACTATGAATATGACTCTCAAATAAACTATGGTAATATCCGTATCTACTATGGTGATGAAGAAAATTCTTTCATGCTTGTCATGTCAGGACAAGCTTTAGAATTCTATCGAGATATGGTTTTAAACCCAAAAGGACTTTCTGAACGACACTTCTTGGATAATCTATATTCCAATTATAAGTCATTTTCAGTAAGAAGAATTGATATCGCAATAGACGATTTTAATGAAGCTCCTTACTTCACTCCAAATCAACTTGCTAAAATTTGTAGAAAAAATCGGTTTCTATATGGCAAAAGTAATTACTACATTACATACGGAGACGAGAAAACGGGACAAACCTTATATTTAAGAAAACCTAATGACGATGAAAGACTTAGAATATATGATAAACGCTTAGAACGAGCTTCTAAGCTCGGTGTCAGCAAGAGATTTATCGAAAATTGGATAAGAACGGAGTTAGAACTTAGGAAAGAGAAAGCCCACTACTTCATTCAAGAATGGCTCAAGTCCGAAATAGACCTTCTAAACTTTACAAAGGGATATCTAAAGGATAAAGTGAAGTTTTATACTGATAGTCAATTTTCAAAGCCTCTAAGGTCTTGGGAAAAATTCTTAGGTTCCTCAACTCCAGTTACTATTACTATTTCAAAAACAAAGACAGAACTAGAAAAAAAATTAGATTGGTTTGTCTTTAAAGGTTCTGGAACCATTCTAATAGCGTATAAATTTCTCTACGAAAATGGATTACTATTTGAACAAGAGAAAGAGAACTTTGAAAAATTACAAACTCTTGAATATTCCCCAGAGTTAGCAAAACAACTTATAGAGAGGGCAAGTTACTTCAAAAGAGAGGACTTGATTCCCAAAATTAAAGAAAACATAAAAAGGAGAAATTAACTATGGCTAAAATGTTATCTCAAAATGACTGGAACTTTAATAACATTGGAACTAAATTTGAATTGGATGAGGTACTTCCAAAATTTGAAACAGAAGTCAGAGCCGATGAAAATGGTGAGATTATCAAAAATAGTGATGGAAGCGAAAGAAAATTTAATACACAAGAGATTATTGGTTGGAAGTATAACATCACTATCAAAGATGGCCAATTTAAGAAGAAATCAACACAAGTATCCGTTGATAATCCTGAACCATTAGTTGATAATGATTATATTCAGACAATGGATGAAGTCCCTGTTACATTTGAAAACCTTCGAGCTTCAATGATTGGTAAAACGATGTATTATAAGGCTGATGCTATTCACTTAGTAGATGGAAAACAGAAATAACTACTGAATCAGGGGGGTTAGTCGCTCCCCTTAGTTTATAAAATAAATTAAGGAGAACCAATGATTAAAACAGTAACAAAAGATGATTTGATTGAACTTGGATTCAGCCCTGGTACTGCAAGAAAAATTATACATACTGGGAAAGTACTATTAGTCAATCGCGGCTTTCCTATCTATAACAATAAACGAATTGGAACAATACCAGCAACCATAGCCGAAGAACTATTGGGAATAGAGCTACGGAAAGAAGCATAGAATATGGCTATTCGTAAAAATAAAGATGGTTCTTGGATTGTCGATGTTTCGAATGGTATTAATGCTGTCACGCTTAAACAACGTAGAATAGTTAGAAAAGGCTTTAAAACGAAAAGGGAAGCACTGGAAGCCGAGCGATACTTGAGAAGCGTAGAACTAAAAGAGAAAAGCTTTAGCACCAAAATAACAATAGATATGCTTTATCAATTGTTAAAAGAAGAGGATGAAATTAACAATAGAAAAAAGAGCTATATTGATACTCAAGAAAACAATTATAATAAACATATCAAAGACTATTTTTCAAAAGTCGATAATATAGATAAACTAACTTATGAAGATATCTATCAATTTAGGGAACATTTACGAGAAAAGAATGCTAGAAATTCTGAGAAAAAATTAAGTCCAAATACTATTAATAAAATCATAGTTCTATTAAAGAAAATACTAGATGTTGGATTAAGAAAAGGATATTACAAGGAACATCCGGTAGGTTTATTAAAAAAATTACCGATAGAAAAAAGAAAAATGCAATTTTGGACAGTTAAAGAATTTAAACATTTTCTTTCTCTATTCAAAGATGACGAATATAATCTTGAATTACTATTTACAGTACTTTTCTTTACTGGCTTACGACTTGGAGAAGCGCTCGCACTTACTTGGAAAGATATTGAATTTTTTACAAGTACAATACATGTTAGTAAGTCAATGTACGTGAATAAAGGTGAAGAACACATTAGTTCTACAAAGACAAAATCCGGTACTAGAAGAATCATTATTAATAAAAAGCTTATAGAAACACTAGAAGAATGGAAAAAAGAACAGAACGAAAGACTAAGAGAATTTTCAACTGATACTGAGAAACTCCAAATCTTTCAGAATAGTCCAATCACTCTAACAAAAAATTCTATTGAAAAACAATATAAAAAGATTCTAGCTAGAGATAGTTCTTTAAAGAGAATAAGAATTCATGATTTTAGACACTCTCACGCTTCTCTTTTAATAAATCAAGGTGAAGATTACTTAATTGTAAAAGAAAGATTAGGACACGCTTCTATAACTACAACAATTGATACGTACTCCCACTTATACCCAAGTAAACAAAAAGATTTAGCAGACAAGCTAGATAATCTATTATAAAAAGAACAGCAAAAACAAGTGCTGTTCTTTTTATTTATACAAATTGAGTGGAATAATGATATAATATTAACATTCAAAATAATACAGGATAAAATAAAAATGGATAATAAAGAAAATAGAGAAATAAATGAAATTTTACCGACACTTACAAAAAATTTGAACGTTACTCAAAATATCCCAGATTCACTAAACTATCATAAAACCATAGCTAGAAGAATGAATGAACTAAAACTTGGCACTAATAACTTGAATTTTATAGAGGATTATAAAAGTATCTCTGATAAAGTAAAAGAACTTAATACTAATCCTATAATTCCGAGTACGGTTGAACCCTATAAAACTTTCTTAGAAAAAATAAAAGAACTTAATGCCACTACTGTCATGCCAAATTCTGTTGAACCATATAAAACAATCGTCGAAAGTATAAACGATTTGAAGATAGCTAGTAACAACTTGAATTCATTAGAGGCCTATAAGAGTATCTCTGAAAGAGTAAAGGAACTTAATCCGAATCCATTTGAACCTTATAAAACTTTCTCAGAAAAAATAAAAGAATTTAATACTTCTAATAATATTCCAAGTTTAATAGAGCCGTATAAAACAATCACTGAAAGAATTAATCCAACTATAAACAGTTTAAAGACGCTTGAAGCGACAAAAACCCTTGCTGAAAGCATTCCATCACTCAATAGTATTACAGTATCTGAAGCAACTAAAACACTTGCTAATTCTATATACAACTTTTCTCCATCACTTTATAATCTTAAAAGTTTTGAAACCGCAAAAAAAATAAAAAAACTTACAAAAAATATAAACCCACTATTAGACAATCCAAATTTCATTTATACTACTGAAAAGATAATTAAGGATTCACAAAGCATTACTCCTCCAAAATTGCCATTTGATGTTTACTTAAATAGTATATCTGGAAAAACAAAAATTTCAATAATTGAAAATAGTAATTCTGATGATGTAAATAAAATTAATAGTAAAAATATCGATACTTGGATTGATGATTTAACTACCGGGGAGAAAATAGGACTATCATACTGTTTGAGATATGATATATATCCTCCGTTAAATCTACTAGATAAGATTCCTTTTACTCAAAAGTTCAATTCACAAAAAGAAGCTGACAGTTACCTAAATAATTTATTTGTAATTTTGGAAGAAAATAATAAAAATATATTTGATTGTATTCCAAAGTCAACACATAATCAAGAAGATATTGATAAAGTAAAAAAATTATATGATTTAGGTTATCACAAAATTTTAATGTTATATATATTTGAAAGAA
>ERZ773196.768-NODE-768-length-19705-cov-36.464936_pt1 | contig 19705 bp, 23 predicted proteins | sample MGYA00581009_ERZ773196 | MGnify/ENA primary metagenome ERZ773196 (study PRJEB29015, sample SAMEA2738162) | human oral metagenome | biome: human oral; feature: human-associated habitat; material: saliva | place: China | collected 2243 ... | reverse complement strand
AATGCGGTAGGTCGGGCAACCGGCGCGGGGGTTCAAATCCCTCCTCCTCTGCCATTCTTTTAAATGATAATGATAGAGATACAATAGATAAACCTAGATACACATAATACAGATGTTATCTAGGTTTTCTTATATTATTGAGTAAATTTTATGTATCAATCATTCTCTATTATATGGTGGTATTTGCCCCATTTATTGCCCCATGACATTTTACAAAATCATATAATCATCTCTTACACCTTGCTATATTAGTAGGGTGTTTTATTTTACACCAATAAAAATATACCCAATCATCACACATGAAAGGGCGTAAAATGCTTATAAAAAAGAGTTATACATGTTGCATAACTCTTAATACCAATATAATGTTTCTTCTTTAGGAAATGAGTTTAAACTTCCGTATTCCTCCAATTTATTTAAAGCGTGTACTGTATGCCACTCACTACCTTGCAATGGTTCTTTAACAATAGTCACATTGCTTTTACGATCTAATTCTATTATGCCATACTCAGCACTAGCGTTAGGGTGGAACTCATATATAGCTTTTTCTTCATTTAGTTTTATTAATATAAGAGATAACATTTTACCACTCTTTCCATATCATTTAAGTTCATTATACATAGTATTAGGCGTAAACAAAAAGCACATGCGACTATGCATATGCTTAAAAATTATATTTTTTTAACATCTCATCGATTTGTTCCTGTTCTTCTTTAGTAATTGTTTTATCAGGATTTTTAGTTACAGGTAAATCAGCATATTGGCTATCATCTGCCAATAAGATTGGTATATCCTTTTTCTTCTTTTTATTTTTCTTCTTCTTCATATTTATCCTCTTTCCTATCGTTTAAATTTATTATACATAGTATTAGGCGTAAACAAAAACACATACATAGCTGTATCTGCTTAAAATTTAAATTTCTTTTCTATTTTATCCTTTTCTTTTTGAATTTCAGGAGTCATTTTTATGATAGTCGAATTAGGATTCCTATTTACAGGCTCGTCTTTATATTGACTATCATCAATAATCAACATCGGAACTTTCTTTTTCTTCATATTTACCACTCTTTCCATATCATTTAAGTTCATTATACATAGTATTAAAACAAGATACAATATTTAGGCCTAGTCATGACTAGGCCTTTTTAGTAATAAAGTAAATATGAGTTCTACCATCTTTATCTACTTTTTCTCTATATTTTAATGATTTATCACTTATCAATAACTTTATGATAGGATTGAGGCGGATATACTCCGCCTCGTTACTGCATGAGAAATGTATCTATATTTATCAATACTTTAGTAACTTTATGAGTTATAATATACACAAGATATAATTACTGCTATTAAATAGACTCAAGGGGACACCACTATGAAAAAATATTACCCTTATCTCATCACATTGAGTCATATGATTAATGACTCTTGTCAAAGTGTGTTGCCTGCCCTCTTACCACTGTTCATTTATACCTATGGACTGAGTTTGGAGCAAGCAGGTTTTCTCATCTTAGCTAATACAGCATTATCGTCATTATTACAGCCATTATTAGGCTATATTTCAGACAAGATTAATCAACCGCGACTCATTGCCTTTGGTGTTTTATTATCCGCCTGTAGTACAGGTATGATGGGCTTTGTTACCTCTTATGAAAGCCTCCTTGTTTGCGCCACATTAGCAGGTGTAGGTTCCTCTATTTTCCATCCAGAAGGCGCTAAAATTATGAACCGCCTCGGTGGTGGTAAAAAGGGTAAGGCTATGGGCACCTTTGCCATAGGCGGCAGTTCTGGCTTTGCCTTTGGTCCACTCTTTGCAGGCGCCATCGCCTATACAGTAGGTCCACATGGACTGGCTGCTTTTACAGTGGCTGGTATTATTATATTTACTGCCTTATTCGCGCTCATGCCACGCATCGTAGCGCATGCGCGTACCATTGATCAAGCAGTAGCTACAGAAAATCCAATTGTAGCCGCAAAACCACTAAAAAACTATTGGAAATACTTTGGTATCTTGTTCATTATCATCCTAAGCCAGTCGGTAAACTTCCGCGTTATCAATGCGTTCATTCCTATCTTCTGGACTCGTGAACTCGGTACTAGCCCAGAACAAGGTAGCTTTGCATTAACCGTATTCTTTAGTATTGGCATCTTCATGACCTATATTGGTGGTCTATTAGGCGATAAATATGGTCCTATCAAGATTATCAGACTCTCCCTATTAGTTTGGTTACCAGCTATGTTCCTATTAACCGAAGTTCCTAATTTCTCACCACTCATCATGATGCCTGTAGCTTACTTGCTACTACTCATGATTGGTGCTGCAAAAGCTATCAGTTACAGCCCCGTTATCGTACTAGGCCAAACCTATCTCGCTAAAAGCATCGGCTTTGCATCAGGCATTACCCTCGGCGTAAGCCAAACCATCGGTGGTGTAATCGCACCTGTTGTGGGTAACCTAGCAGATACCTACTCCCTACCAGTCGCTATGATGACACTTGTGCCATTCCTAATAGGGGGCCTTGGGGCATCATTGCTACTTAAAGATCCAAAAAAATTACAATAAAAAAGCCCCCTCGCGGGGGCTTTTATTTTTAGCTAAATTAGTGTTTTAGCATTTCATTCAAGATAACTATGTCCGTTTCTTTCATACCTTGAGCTACAGTACCAATACTGCGGATGGTATCATCAACGGAGTATGCTACAAGGCCATCGCCTTTTTGGTAGTTCTTGTTAAGGCGAGCTTGTTTATAGCCCATGAACGCGCCATCAAGGGAGATAGCAATTTTACCTGCGCAGGATGGTTTCGCGCCATCGCATACGATACCGGATAAGCTAGCAAGACCATTCACAAGAGTATTTTCGATAATATCTTTGCTATCACCTTTCAAGAAGGCAATACCAGCTACACTGACTACACCAGCAGATACAACGCCGCAATAGGCGGACAATTTACCAATGCCAGATTTAACGTAGAGCGTCAACAAGTTAGCGAAAACAAGAGCACGGTACAATTCATCATCACTTTTACCAAGTTCCTCAGCAGTTGTAATGATAGGTACAGATACAGTTAGCCCTTGGTTACCAGAGCCAGAACAAATAACTACAGGCAATGGACACCCACTCATACGCGCATCGGATCCAGCCGCTGCACGAGCTTTACATTTTGTTTCAAGAGACGGATTTTCTTCATCCAACAATAAGAGCTGTCCAATATTGGAGCCATAATCATTAGACAAACCTTCTCGAGAAATAGCAGTATTATATTCTACTTGCTGCTTGATTTGAGGAATGATGCCAGAAATATCTGCCGTTTTAGCAAATTCGTAAATGCTATCAAAGGTCATAGCATATTCTGTCTTTGCGGCTTTCTTGATTTTATTAATCGTTTCAGACACAATCTCACCATCTACAGCGACATAGGTTACATTTGTATGGTCGTTTTCAATGCGAACCACCGCCGTATGTTCATCTGTTTCTGCAGTGATTTCAATATAAAGATTATCTACGCCTTCCGCAAGTGACACTGTACAGAAGTTGGCATCTAGCAATGTGCCGAGCCATTTACGATCTTCATCTGTAGCAGATTCTAATACCTCTAGCTCACGCTCAGGGTGACCTACAATGGCACCAAGGGTAGTAGCCGCTTGAAGACCTTTTCGACCACCAGAGTTAGGAATGACTACGGATTTTACATTTTTTATAATATTCGCGCTGCATCGTGCGTGAATATGGTTAGGAAACTCATCTAAAACAGAGACTGCCTTCGCAGCCGCATAAGCCAATGCAATTGGCTCAGTGCATCCGAAGGCAGGACGCATCTCTGATTGTAACAAGGAAATATAATCCATCTTATACTTCCGCAATAATTTCCACTTCTACCAAAGCACCCAATGGAAGATCTTTTACTGCTATGCAAGAGCGAGCTGGTTTAGAAGTGAAATATTTAGCATACACTTCGTTGAATGCTTTGAAATCGGCGATATCAGCCAAGAAACAAGTTGTTTTAATAACTTCGGAGAAGTCAGAACCTGCTTCAGCCAATACAGCATCAATGTTTTTGCATACTTGTTCAGTTTGCTCTACGATACCGCCTTCAACAATGGAACCAGTTGCAGGATTGAGTGGAATTTGACCAGAAGCGAATAATAAACCGCCTACTACTTTAGCTTGAGAGTAAGGACCTACTGCTGCTGGTGCTTTGTCTGTGAAAATTGTTTTCATAATAATTCTCCTTTTAAATATAATAAAAAATAATATAGATTATGCTAATGCCACCATACTCACATTAGTAATTACCTTGTATATAACATACTCTGTGAAAGTATATCTATAACAAATTATTTAATAGATTTGAAGGCATTGTCAAATATCGTTTTGAAATAATCCCGTTGGACATCAGTAGTTACACCTACGTATAGTACCGGTTTGCCTGGCTTTAACACAAATGCAGCATTTGCATAGAGCGGAGTTTGAACATCTCCATCTGCATATAATAAGCGAGAGCTTGCTGCATAGGTTTGATATTTAGTGCCTGCCACAGGATGTACTTGTTCTGCATTTTCTACAGTAAGCGTTCTAGGTTTTATAAGTAATTTACCTGATCGAGTCTTAAGATTAGCATAACGTTTTGGATCATTTAAAGGGACTACAGTTGTAGTTGTGGGAATTTGTTTATTAACGGCACCTAGCATAAGTTGCTCTGTAACAGGATCAATTTGACCTTTATCTAAAGCCGCCATAGCCGCCATAAACATAGGATCATTTGCCTTATCTTTAGCTACTTGCTGTGCTATTTGTTTAACATCTACCGCTACTACGAATGCATCCTTTTGACCTGTTTTATCGGCCCCTTGTAATTGGTATACATCAAAAGTAGTACCAAAGTTTTTGAAAACATCCTCCACCATCATATTCATCGCCATATTTTTTGAAGGATTTTGTTTTATTTGCTTCTCTACAAAATCACGTGTATTTGTTTTGGATGCAGAAACAACAGTTACATTGTTAGGCACCACCATAGAACCTGCAATTGTTTGTACATCCTTAGCAAAACCTACACCAGATATAGTACCCACTAGGCAAGCTGCACAAGCCAATACTTTCAAAGATTTCATATTATTTACCTCCCTTGAGAGATTGTGTTTGATACATATGATTCAACTCATTAGCCCAATAATCATAGCTAGAGTCATCAGATAATAAAAGCTGTAAAGCTACGCCTTTATCTGTAGGAACAGCATAACCAATTAAGGAATAGGTATTTCTAAAACCATCATATTTAAGGCTACCCCGTAAATCGCCTGTCACAGCTGTACCATAACGCGTTTGGACAGGCTTATAGGCCACATGCGTTGCATCTAGGCTCACTTGTTTTGCCATAAAGTCTACATAAGAACGGACCTCTTCTTTACTTTTAGGAGATAAGTTCTTTTCTGTGGCAAGCATTTTATCAAAAGCACCCATAATTTGAGAAGGCAACTTATCATTTATCGTTTTTAGATCTTTAGCTAATTTAGCACCTTCAATAGTATTGCTCTTCAGGCCTTGTAATTGTTGTTGAGCCTTCTCTTTAGAATAGGAATCTACATATTTAGAGATAGAGCTTTTTATTGCAGCTTTTTCTGCGTCTGGAACCTTTTCTAAAATGGTTTTATTCATACCAATTACTTGATCTATAGCGTTTTTAGAATAGTCTACAACGACTAACTGACCTACATGGTGACCTTGTTTATCGGTTCCTTGCAATTGATAGACGGAAAATCCATCTAACACCTCACCCTTCATAGGTTCAATTTGTACCGGTGCTTGCAATTTCAAACTAGCATTAACAGCATCAACGGCTGCTTTGTTTGCCACTGAAATTATTTGGCTTTGCTCATTATTCCGTAGCTTTGCATCCGTAGGAACACGCATAACCTCTACAGCCTTCACCGTAGGAGACGTACTGCCATATAAACCATAGCCTAAATCTACTGTATCAGCACATGCCACTGCACCCATGCCAACAGTCAAGCATGTGGCACAAGCCAATGTCATCATTTTTTTGTTGAGAGCTCTCATAAGACACCTCACGATTTAACAATACATTCGTATACAGATTATATTCATAATCCATATTGCATCCATAAAGATTTCAAAAAGATAATCTATACTGCATATACTAATTATTATACTATATGGAGATGTATAACTGTATAGTCTAATTTACAACCTTTCAGTTCTGCTATACAATACTTAAATAGATATGTAAACATAGGGTATGAGAAATAGAAAGGAGTGCACACTTGGTGTGCTTTTATTATGATACAAGAAATAATTCCACTCACTAGGCCTCGTACATTAGCAGCTGCTTTAGGGCCTACCATTTTAGGGGCAGCCTTTAGCTATTATGCATTTGGTGCTACTCACGGCACAGGTCTTGCCATTTTCCATACGGTTTTAATATTTTTAGCCGTTGTAACAGCTCAAATTGTAGCTAATTTATGGAATGAATATAAAGATTTTAAATCTGGTCTCGATGCGGGCCAAAAGGTGGGCAATGCTGGTTCTATCACGCGCGGTGCCATTACACCAGAGCTTATTGTTACCATGATTAAGGTGCTCATGGTGGTACCTATTATCATCGGTCTTTACCTATCGGCCACCATCACTTGGTACTATATTCCAGCAGGTTTCCTTTGCATTCTAATTAGCTTCCTCTATTCTGGTGGTCCAAAACCAATTTCCCGTACACCATTTGGGGAAATTTCCTCTGGTATCGCTATGGGGTTTGCTATCGTACTCATTACAGGATACGCTTGGACACGCGACTTATCCTCAGCATTATTGATACCTGCTATTCCATCTACATTACTAGTTGGCTCCATTATGCTCACTAATAACATTCGTGATATTAGAAATGATGAAAGCCATGGTCGTCGCACATTACCAATCGTTTTGGGTCGTGAACGCGCTCTCAGTTTGATGAGCATCACCTACCTATTCAACTTTATTTGGATCCTTGCATGGATCATTGTAGGTCACATGACATGGTTCTCCCTATTAGCCTTCTTCGCAGCGCCACTAGCTTTCAAAACTGTACACACCTTAAGTACAAAAACAGATGAATTCCTTCTGGACAAAGCGATGGGCACCACTGCGGGAGCAGCTATGATTTACCAAATCATGTGGTCCATAGGTTTAATTATTGGCAAATAAGTATTTACCAATACGTACATACACTACATACAATTACATAAAACAAAGAGAGATTTCCAAACTTTAACAACGTTTTATAGATGTTAGTTTGAAAATCTCTTTTTGCTATAACTTTAAACTATGGAGAACTCACAATAATTCCTTCTTGATAGATAGGAAATAATTTAGTACTATTAATGTAATATTTTAAATGAACTAATTGTAAAAGGAGTGTGTCTAATGAGAAAATTTTTAGCATTAGCGGCTACTGTAATCCTTGGCGGTGCTTTATTGATCGCGGGTTGCGGTAACGACAACAGCAAGCAAGCTGCTAGCAATGGCAAGCAAGTATTAAAAATCGGTGCTACAGCAGTACCTCACGCAGAAATCTTGGAACAAGTTAAACCTATCTTGGCAAAAGATGGTATTGATTTACAAATCACTGAATTCACTGATTACAACACACCAAACCTTGCTTTGGGTGATAAAGAAATCGATGCAAACTTCTTCCAACATGTACCTTACATGGATGAATTCGCAAAAGCTCATAACCTTCCATTAGTATCTGCTGGTGGTGTTCATCTTGAACCAATGGGCTTATATTCCCGTCAAATCAAAGATTTGAAAGATCTTCCTAAAGGTGCTAAAATTGCTATCCCTAATGACCCTACAAACGGTGGTCGTGCATTATTGTTATTACAAAAAGCAGGTCTTATTACATTAAAAGACTCCAGCAATATCTTATCTACAGTACAAGATATCGCTTCCAACCCTAATGGTTACCAATTCGTTGAATTGGAAGCAGCTCAAGTACCTCGTTCCATCGACGATGTTGCATTAGCAGCTATCAACACAAACTTTGCATTAAATGCAGGTCTTAACCCTGGTAAAGATGCATTGTTCATCGAATCTAAAGATTCCCCTTACGTAAATATTGTAACTGTACTAAAAGGTAATGAAAGTGATCCTCGCATCAAAAAATTAATGGAAGCACTTCATAGCGCTGAAATCAAAAAATTCATTGAAGAAAAATACAAAGGTGCAGTTGTTCCTGCATTCTAAGGTATAAAGTAAAAGAGACCACATATGTGGTCTCTTTTTTTACTATAAACTATCAGAGCCAAATCTAAATGGTAATAACTCATCAAGACTAACAACTCTATAATTGCCTTTTAAATTAGCCAAAATAATCTGTGATATTTCAAATTCAGAAATCACCTGGCGACAAGCGCCACAAGGTGCACAAGGTCCTTCCGTATCAGCAACTACGGCAAGGGCCTTAAATTTTGTATGACCTTCTGATACAGCTTTAAATATAGCAGTTCGTTCTGCACAGTTCGTTAAGCCATAGGAAGCATTTTCTATATTACAGCCTTCATAGATACTCCCATCCTCACATACAAGGGCTGCACCTACGCCAAAATGGGAGTACGGACTATAGGTTTTCTCTCGAGCTGCTATGGCACGATCAATAAGCTTTTGAATTTCCTGTTCTGTCATATGAGTTTCCCTTTCTATCATATGAATCTCCTCATTCCACCATATCAAGAATTGTATCCACCACAATTGGTGCAGTTTCACCAAAGGTTATGGCCTCTAAATATGTTTGACTAGCATTGGCGAGCAAGCTTTCATCGGAAGCATACAAGGTAGCTATACTTTCACCTGTTCGAACAGTATCACCTGTTTTCTTGTGCATTATGATGCCCGCACTATAATCGATAGGGCCATCCTTAACTGTACGTCCTGCCCCAAGCATAACCGATGCAATACCACATTGCTCGGTGTTCATATGCGTAATATAACCGTCTTGAGGCGCTGTAACATCATAGGTGAATTTTCCGATTGCTAATAAGCTTTCATCATCAAGAACACGACTATCTCCACCTTGAGCATCAATCATCATACGCAATCGATCTAAGGCAGCACCAGAGTTGAGTGCCTCTTGTACACGGCTGAGGGCAGTTTCATAGTCGCATATATGGCTCAATACGAGCATATGGGCAGCCATAATAAGACATTCATGTGTTAAATCCTCTGGGCCATGACCTTTCAACGTATCAATAACCTCGCGAATTTCCAAAGCATTACCAATGGCATGACCTAATGGTCTATCCATATCGGTTAAAACAGCCTTAACAGAGCGGCCATTTTCCGTACCAATATCTACCATTGCTTTAGCCAATGCACGAGCATCGTCTAAGGTTTTCATAAAGGCCCCACTGCCAACCTTTACGTCTAGCAAGATAGCTTGTGCTCCAGAAGCTAATTTTTTACTCATAACAGAGGATGCAATCAATGGAATACTATCTACAGTGCCTGTTACGTCTCGCAAGGCATAGAGTTTTTTATCTGCTGGTGCCAAACCTTCAGATTGACCGATTACAGCTAGGCCTATTGTATTGACTTGATTAATAAAGGCTTCTTGGTCCAAGGATACCTTTAGGTTTGGTATGGATTCCATCTTGTCGATGGTACCACCCGTATGACCAAGACCACGGCCCGACATTTTCGCCACCTTGCCGCCACAAGCAGCCACCAAAGGCCCTATGATAAGGGTTGTCTTATCCCCTACACCACCGGTACTATGTTTATCTACTGTTATACCATTGATATTGGACAAATCTACCATGTGCCCCGATTGTGCCATCGCTAATGTCAATGTGCCTAGTTCACGAGCATTCATCCCATTAAATACAATGGTCATCAATAAAGCACTCACTTGATAGTCTGGAATTTCGCCATTCACATAGCCAGAGATAACAAAGTGAATTTCCTCATCTGTTAATGGTAAATTGGAACGTTTTTTTAGAATAATATCATACATGCGCATGGTTATACCGCCATTCTAAGAAACCACCTAAGCACTGCCTAGGTGGTTTTCTATTACACTTCTTCGTCTAAATGATCTTTGAGTAGTTCTACTGCTGCACTGGCGCCAATACGGCTACAACCTTCTGCAATATAGGCTTTCATATCAGAGATAGAACGAATGCCGCCAGCAGCCTTAATTTTTACATTAGGGCCGATATGTTTCTTAAAGAGTTGAATATCTTCAATACTAGCCCCACTGCTACCAAAACCTGTAGATGTTTTGATATAGTCGGCGCCACCCTCTGTAACACATTTACAGAGAGCTACCTTTTCAGAATCCGTTAGATAACACGTTTCGATGATAACCTTTAAAATTTTATCTCCACAAGCCTCTTTAAGTGACTTAATTTCACCGGTAACGGATTCAAAATCACCTTGTTTTACATTGCCTAGGTTTATGACCATGTCAATTTCAGAGGCCCCTTGTTCAAGAGCTTGCTTAGTTTCAGCTACCTTTACCTCTGTCGTTTCATAGCCTAAAGGGAAGCCTATAACGGTACACACGTTGAGCTCTGGATACGCTTCATGCGCAGAAGCTACAAAGTCTGGTGGAATGCAAACAGATGCTGTTTTATAGGCTACGCCTGCCTCACAAATTTCTTTAATATCATCCCATGTAGCTGTAGGACGCAATAATGTGTGATCCACATAAGATAATAATTCTTTACCTAACATAGTGTCTCTCCTTACTAAAAGAACGACATTTGCTCTGGCTCAGGTTCTTTATGTAAAGCCTCTTGAGCAGCGCGATTTTTGTCATCAATAAATGGTTCTAGTGGTACACCTGTAGCCTTCAACAAATCCGGCAAGCTATTAACGCCCTTAGCCTTAGCTGCCTCTAACACAACCTTAGCACATGTTTCCGCATCATCTAATGCGTAATGATGTTTAAACTCAACCCCGATGTATGCAGCCATTGTGTTTAGCTTATGGTTTACTAAATCTGGCCATACCGCCCGTGAAAGTTTCACAGTACATGCATAATCTAGCTCTGGCCAAGGAATTTTATAGTAATCCAGTGTAGCACGCAATACATTCATATCGAATTTTGCGTTGTGAGCTACCATGATATTGCCTTTTAAATGATTTTCGTAGATAGCGTTCCACAATTGATCAAAGGTTTTCTCATGGATAACATCCTTTGGTTGAATGCCATGAATTTCAATGCATTCATCATCAAAACTCATAAACGGTGGTTTGATAAGGCTGTACGCCTTTTTTGTAATCTGTCCATCCTTTACGGTAATAACCGCTAAGGAGCACGCACTATTTTTAAATTTATTAGCTGTTTCAAAGTCTAATGCAACAAAATCTAACATAGGACTCCTTTCAAATCTATATGTTTCAAAATTTATATATAAGAATTGTATTCATTTTCTTCATTTATTATAGCATGAAACAATCTATAATCTACTATTCAACGGTGACTATTAGTCACCTCTTTCACATCAAATTTAATTGACAGATAGGCCCTCTGTATGTGAAAATTATTTAGATATATATGTAGTATGGAGGTTGCAAGATGGCAGATGACAGATTAATCGTTGCCCTTGATGTGTCCACTATGGATGCGATGAAAGAAATCGTAACATCCCTTGGTGATGCGGTTAGCTTTTACAAGGTCGGCATGGAGCTATTCTACGCCGAAGGAGAGCAAACAGTTCGCTATTTACAAGAGCAAAACAAACAAGTATTCCTTGATTTGAAATTGCATGATATTCCTAATACAGTAGCACATGGCGTATCTTCCCTAACACGTTTAGGTGCTAACTTGATCACTATGCACGGTCAAGGTGGTCCTGTTATGATGAAAGCTGCTGTACAGGCTGCCCGTGAAACAGCTGAACAATTAGGTGTTGAACGTACAAAATTATTGGCAATCACTGTATTAACTAGCTTTGATGATGAAGCTTGGACTGCAACTGGTGGTCAATTACCGATTTCCAACCAAGTTATTCGTTTAGCAAAGCTTGCTAAAGAATGTGGCATGGATGGCGTTGTATGTTCCGCATTAGAGGCTAAGATGATTCGTGAAGCATGTGGTGATGATTTCCTCATCGTAACACCTGGTATTCGCCCATCCTTTGCAGCAACAGACGACCAAAAACGTATTGCTACACCTGCTAGTGCATTACAAGATGGCGCATCTCGCCTCGTTATTGGCCGCCCTATTACACAGGCTGAAAACCCTCGTGAAGCAGTTCGTTTAATTATTGAAGAAATGGAGAATGTATCCAAATGATGACAGAACAAGAAGTAAAACAATTACTTATCGACACTCACGCTATTTTAGAAGGTCACTTTCTTTTGACATCTGGACTCCACAGCCCAATGTACGTTGAAAAATTCAATGTATTGCAACATCCAAAATACACTGAAACTCTTTGTAAGGAATTAGCTGAACGCTTCCGCGATCAAAATGTAGAACTCGTTATCGGACCTATGACTGGTGGTATCTTACTAGCTCACGAAGTAGGTAAAGCCCTTGGCACACGCGCTATCTTCACAGAACGTGAAAAAGGTGTTATGACATTGCGCCGCGGCTTCAAAATCGAACCAGGTACACGCGTACTTATCGTTGAAGACATCGTAACTACTGGTGGTTCTGTACAAGAAGTAGTAAATGTTGTAAACCAATCCGGTGGTGAAATCGTAGGTGTAGGCCTTCTTGTTAACCGTTCTGGCGGTAAAGCAGAATTCGGCGTACCTCACGAAAAAGTACAAGCCTTACTTAACCTTGAAGTTCCTACATACAAACCTGAAGAATGCCCTCTTTGCAAAGACGGCGTAGCTATGACAGAACGCGGTTCTAAACACATCAAATAAAATTATAAACAGATACAAAAAGAGCTCCTTCACTGAGGAGCTCTTTTTGTTTGTGTGTAGTTATTGTGTGTAAGAGAGAGATTCTGATATGAATATATCACGTAGAGTGTGTGGCTCTACGGTGGCCATGAATGCACTTTCATGACCACGTTCTCTATTATTTTATGAGAGAAAAGGACTCATAAAATATGGTTAGTTTTGTGTAGTTTGTGGTGTACCTTGTTCCACAGGTGGTTGAGGTGCATTGCCATTTGGTTGCCTACCTTGATGCATTTGGCCAGGTTGACCTTGCGGAGGCATTTGATGATTATTACATTGTTGTCTCATTTGATGGTTTTGACCTTCAGCTCTCATTTGATGGTTTTCACCTTCTGGTCTCATAGATTGATCGTTATCTTTTCGATGCATATTATCAACGTGATGATTCATTGGCATATGCTCCATTCGATCTTGTCTATGCATTTGGTTATTTTGATTTTCTAGTAGCATATCACATTTTTTATCTTGGAAATTGTTTGCATCATCATGATTTCGTTCTACTAACAAGTTCATCTTGATTGGCTCATTATTATTTTGTACGTCATTAGTAGAAGCAAATGTTACACCGCCAATCCCAAATGCTGCGGTTAATACTGCAGCAATTAAAAGTTTTTTCATATTTTCACCTTTACCTAATATTCAAATACGATTAAAACAACGATATCCTCAGATAGACCTAACTCTATATCTATTAATATCTTAAAATATACGGCTCAATCTATATTAATAGTTTTATATATTTTATTGAGCTTGTGTCTCACCATTAGGTGCTTGTTCTGAAGCATTACCATTAGGTTGATAACCTTGAGATGGTTGGTCTTGTGGAGACATTTGACTATTTTGATACATATGTTGACCATTATTTGGCCCCATACCATCTTGAGGTATCATTTGGTTTTGACAATTTTGGTACATATGTTGACCATTATTTGGCCCCATACCATCTTGAGGCATCATTTGATTATTTCCATCCATCATATGTTGGTCCATATGCATATTAGAACCATCATGTCTATGTGGTTTTCTAAACTGTTGTTCATTAGTTTTCATCCATTCACCAAAATTTGGTAAATCATTTACAGCAAAGGATGTACCTACCCCTACAGCACTGATTACAGTTAGAATGGCAGCAATTATAATTCGTCTCATAGGTCCTCCTTAATCTATATTACTGAAATAACGTTCGCGTACACCACGAAGTTCAATACCAATAAAGATACATGTAAGGCCCCCAAAGAGACCTACACCACCAAGTGCAACTAAAGTTACTAATGATAATGCAGGAAATGCCGTTACATTCTCAAACGGTTGCCATGAGCTTCCAAGTAAATATAGGATAGCTGGTGTAATGATAAATAGTAAAACTCCTACGATATATGACAAAGCACTTCCAATAGATAACAATGTTTTAGATGCTTTTTTAGCCATTCCTGGTAATTGTGGCAATAAACGTTCTTTGTAATCATCAAATCTAGCATAGATTTCTTGCATATTTACAGTTTTACCGGCACCACCATCTTGGCCTAATGTATCTGTAATAATACCTGCATCTACATAAGATGCATAGATTTCCTCTGGAGTGCCCAAAGATTTAATGATTTCGCTATCCGTAAGTCCTCTTTCATAACCTACTGCAAAATGCTCTTCATAAACCTCGATAATACTTTCTACATCAGCAACATGGGCCTTTTTGAATATATTGCGCAGTGCTTCTAAAAAGCTATTTTTGTTCATTATAGTCGACTCCTTTCAACAGGATGTTGATTACACCAGAAAATTCATCCCATTCTTGGCGCATCTGATTGTATGCTGCACGGCCGTCTGCCGTGATGTGATAATATTTTCGAGATGGTCCTGTAGAGGATTCCTTCAAATATGTTTCAACATACTTTTCTTTTTTCAATCTATTAAATAATGGATATATAGTCCCTTCAGAAATCTCAATATATTCTGAAATAGTGCTTACGATTTCATATCCATAGCGATCAGTTTGTGTTAGTAATGCTAGCACCAGCATATCCATAACACCTTTTTTTAATTGAACTTGCATAGTTCCTCCCTTTAGGCCGTGCTTGCCTGCCAATTTGAAAGCTCTCTTACGGTCACTATCATGTACTGACAAATACATAATAACACAAGGTACCTCGAATTGCAAGGTACCTTGTTAAAAATATATTTTACAAAATATAAATCCACGCTTTTAACGACCTATAAACACTGATAATATCTGCTTTTATAAGACAAAACTATCTTAATTTTTTCTAATTTTACTATTGTCACCCTATATGTATCACACATACTTCGGCTACAACATAAAAATCCCCATCCAACGGATGAGGATTTTTCATTGATTTTAAAATAATCTATTTACTCTAACATCAGCTATTTATTTGGAAGCTGCTTGGCCTAATTTAATCTGTGTACTCTTCATTTTGCCGTTATGTGTATAGGATACTAAAACTGTATCGCCAGGGCTCTTAGCATCGATTTGCTCTTTTAATTCTAATAATGTACTAATATCCTTGCCATCAATTTGAGCAATTGTATCCCCTTCTACTAAACCAGCCTTTGCTGCAGGACCATTCGCATCAAGTTGAACAATGAGAAGGCCTTCGCCTTCATAACTTACATTGTTACGTGCTGCTGTTTGACGATCTACAGCCCACACACCAATATAAGGACGCACAACTTTACCATTTTTAATAATAGAATCTACAACTGTCATAGCTGAGTTTATTGGAATGGCAAAGCCCATACCTTCAACGCCTTCTTTAGAAATCTTAGAGCTATTAATACCAATCAATTCACCGTCTGCATTGATAAGAGCACCACCTGAGTTACCTGGATTAATAGCTGCATCGGTTTGGATCAATGGGAATCGTTGCCCTTGATCATCAATAGTACGCGCCAAAGCACTAATTACACCAGATGTAACAGAACCTTTAAACTCTAGACCTAATGGATTACCAATAGCAATGGCAGGTTCCCCTACTTGTAGTGAATCAGAGTCACCTATTTTAATTGGTTGAATATCCTTTGGAGGATCGATTTTAACAACAGCTAAATCTGTTTGAGCATCTGTGCCAATAACTGTACCTGTTACGGTAGAGCCATTAGACAAAGATACGGTAACCTCTCCATTTTTAGCACCAGCGACAACATGATTATTTGTTACGATATGTCCATCATTATCAATCAACACACCAGAGCCAACACCCTCTCCAGCATAGATGGTACGGTTAAAAATGTCTTTTTGGAAAACTTGAGTGGTAATTCCCACTACAGCTGGGCCAGATTCTTTAGCCGCTTGTACTACATACGTATTACGTGTATCTGTAATAGGCTTAGTTTGTTTTGTTTGCTCTCGCACAGTTGCTTGATGTGTCACAGGACTACCAAAGAAATAGTACCCACCGCCTACACCAATACCAAGAGCTAGCACACAGGCAATAATTGATTTCTTATATTTTGAAAAATTCATACATTTCTCCTTATATCATTTCTTAATGATTTACCTAAAATCAATTTTATAAAATTGATTTTTGATGAACCTATTATAGTACGCAAAACATCGCAATGCAAGATAACAATTTATTACATCTATTATAAAAATATAATTTCTATAAACAATATGTATCTGGCGATCTTTCAAGAACAATTCAATATTAGAGAAATGACACGAACCAAAAGTTCTATATAAAGCTATCATATAAAACATAAAGGGCATTCACTAGCCGTCGCTAGCAAATGCCCTTTATGCATATAGTTTGAGAGTGTAAGGACTGTTGAGAGAGAGTATATGTGATCTAGATAAGTTGAGAGAGAACTTATTAAGAGAGAGAAGTTTAGTTGTTTCTTATCTAGAATCAAACGTCAGCCTTACCTAAATAAGTATACATGGAATATCTAAACTATCAAAGGAAGTATATAAACTATTTTTAAATCTTTGATTATATCTATATAATAACTCTCTATAAACTCATATTTTATCAACAGCCACCAAAAACGTGAGCGTAATATGAAAGTGATTTCAGTTATCAAACAAATTTATAACCAACGCCCCATACAGTAATGATGTGCTTACTATCGGATGGATTATCTTCAATTTCTTCACGTAAACGGTTGATATGAACCGCTACAGTTGCATAATCACCATAAGAATCAAGGCCCCATACGCGAGAGTATAATTCTTCTTTACTAAATACGATATCACGATTGCGCATCAAGAATTCTAATAACTGGAATTCTTTCTTTTTAAGATGAACTTCTTTTTCGTTTACCCAAACTTTCATCATCTTAGGATCAAGACGGATTTCTCCAGATTGAATCGCATTAGTTTCCATTGCATCGCGCTCTGTTAAGCGTTTATATTGTGCCAACATAGCTTTGATTTTTGCAATCAATACAGATGGAGAGAATGGTTTTTCAATGTAGTCATCAGCACCTACGCCGAGACCACGGATTTTATCGATATCATCAAGACGAGCTGTTACCATAACAATTGGTACGCGAACCTTGTCACGAATTTGGCGACAAACTTCAAAGCCGTCCATTTCTGGCAACATAACATCAAGGATGATAAGGTCTACAGGAGTATTTAAAGCAGCCTCAATACCATCGGTACCATTAGTCATAATCGTAACATCATAACCTGCCACCATTAAATAATCACGCTCAATATTGGCGATATCCAAATCGTCTTCAATAATTAAGATATGTTCACTCATGATTCTTCTCCTTGTTTAGGAAATTCTAATATAACACGTAGACCATGTGGTCTTACATTTTCAATCACAACTCGGCCTTCAAAGATTTCCATAATTCGACGAATAATCGACAATCCAAGACCACTACCTTCTTGTGGGTTCGTACGAGACGAATCTACACGGTAGAACGGGCGCATTAGACGCTCTAGAGATTCTGGTGGTACCCCTGGTCCATCATCACTAATAACACAGTATACATAATCATCATCACTAGTTACATCAATCACACAATGACCAATATCGGCCATTTTATACTTAGCACTGTTGTTTAACACATTTTGTAAAACACGTTGTAACAATTGTGGATTCGCATTAATAAAAGCATTTTCAGCTGCTATACGGGATTTGATTTCAAGTCCTCTTGTTTGATAAGGCGCCAAATGATCTTCAACAAAATCACGTACATATTGACCGAGTTCAATTCGTTCAGATGGACGTGACTCTTTCTTATAATTCAATGTTGTAATAAGGAACAATTCCTCTAACATAGAATCTAAATCATTAGCCCGTTTCAAAATGATTCCCATGTAGCGTTTTTGTTGCTCTTCTGTTGGTGCAATACCATCACGAACACCTTCTGCATAGGCTTTAATAGCTGTTAACGGCGTTCGGATATCATGGGATATCCCTGCTAACAACTCTTTTTGTTGTTCCTGTTCCATTTCAATCTGACGATTGGCCATTTCTAACGATTTTGTCATATTCTTAACATGAATCATGATGAAGCGTGTAACAAATCGGTTAATAGCAAAGAAGGTAACAATAAAGAGTAATATAGCTACTACGATAATATAGAAGGAAACTGATTCCATTAAGCTATCACTACCATGAGTAGCTCGCTTTATAGCAATATGATATACGTAAGCATGACGCCCATCGTATTTCCTCATTTCATATACGAAAGTATTATTGGACTGATATACGATACCTTGTAGTTCAGGATTTACATCAATAAGGCCAACAATAGCAGAGGCACTATAGATTTGAGGATTACCATAGGTGTACACCATATTACCTTGATCTAGTACTTCTACATATACTTCCTTCGGATCGAGTAAGCTATAGCTAGGCTTTACTAAGCTATCTATTAAGTTGTTTTCTAAACCATAAAAGGTAATTGTTTCAGTGATTCGACTGACACTTTTAAACTGTTGTTCCTGCTCAATACGCAAATAGTAACCGGCATTAGCCAATATGCGCAGACCTGTAAAGTATAGCAAAAATAAGATAATTGCTATCAAAATAGGCACTACAAAGAGCACAACATTGGATATCCAAATCCGTATTTGTAAATTCACAGGGTTACCTCAATATCATAAATATTAGATACTTCTTATAGTTTACGCTATTTTTAATACTTAAAGCAAGTGAAAAGCTCAAAAAAGTGATTTAACCTTCATATTTTCTTCATTGTTAGTTTATAATTGGCAGTTATTACATATGGTCAGTATGCCTTTTATTATCTACTATTCTTAAGTTTTTGATATAAGTTACACGCATCCGGGTAACTTATATCAACATATTATAAGTAATTTTTAGGACATCAAAGATAAGCATCTATATCGTCTTATTCAATATTCTCTATATTTTTTATAAAATCTCTAAATATAAAAATGCTATATCTGTAAAAATAAATTCTGTTACCTTATATTATTAGTATCAAAATATTTCTCTACTCATATATAATTCAATTGCCTTATTATACATAAAAAAAGAGGATTCCATAGGAATCCTCTTTTAATATTTGGATTAACGACGATTTGCATCGAAGAAGTTAATAGCAACTTCTGGGAACATAGCGTAAGTCAATACGTCTTCGTCAGTGATACCATTGTAGCCTTTGGAAGCTAAATCTTGACGGTAACCTTCCAATTCAGGTTCGATAAGATCTGCTGGACGGCAAGTGATAGGTTCTTCATCACCGATGATAGTGTGACGGATTTCGTCAGAAATTTTACCAGGCAATGCACCGTATTTACCACGTACAAGGTCTTTAACTTCGTTAGGAACCATTTTATAACGGTCGC
>ERZ773196.764-NODE-764-length-19759-cov-23.085262_pt1 | contig 19759 bp, 12 predicted proteins | sample MGYA00581009_ERZ773196 | MGnify/ENA primary metagenome ERZ773196 (study PRJEB29015, sample SAMEA2738162) | human oral metagenome | biome: human oral; feature: human-associated habitat; material: saliva | place: China | collected 2243 ... | reverse complement strand
TCCAAATGTAGTAGGGGTCGGTCAGGGCGAAGGGCGGGCCGTTTTGGATCATGAGGTCGCGCAGGATACCGCCGGCGGTGGCCGTCATTAGCGCCAGCACCACGAAACCTACTATGTCGAAGTTTTTTTGGCGGGCAATGAGCCCTCCTAGGATCCCATTTAGGATCACCCCGGATAGGTCGATGAACCGGAAAACGGCAGGTAGGGCGTTGGGTTCAAGTAGTTCGTGCATCGTCTTCAGGCTACCGTTTAACTGGCGGAGGTGCCGAAAGCCAGGCCCAGCAGGTAGGTTATGGTGGCCGCCCCATAGCCGATAGCTAGCTGTCGCATGGCGCTGGGTAGGGGGGCTTTGCCCGATAGTACGCCGACGGCGCCACCGGTCAGGCACAGCGCGGCCCCTACCAGCAGGGCTGAGGCGGCTACAGCAACCATTCCGCTGAGCCCAACCAGGTAGGGCAGGCAGGGAATGATGGCGCCGACTGAGAACAGCACGAATGAGGATAGTGCTGCCCGCTTGGCGGTGCCGATTTCCTCATAATTGGGGGATTCGCCGCCAATGTGGGAGATTTGGCGGGCGCTGCGTGGGTCAATGTTTGCGGCGCTGAGTACTAGTCTGGCGTGTGCGACGGCTTCGTGTTCATCCTCGCCTCGGGCGCGATAGACCAGGGCGAGTTCGTTGGCGTTGACGTCTAGCGCGGGCACAACCTCCCCCGCGCCAGGGTCTGGGGTGGAGGCTTCAAGTAGCTCGATTTGGGAGCGCACCGAGATGAACTCGCCTGCCGCCATGCTTAAAGCCCCTGCTAGTAGGCCGGTTAGGCCGGTTAGTAGGATCGCGTGGGTGCTGATGCCGGTGGCGCCCACGCCTAGCACTAGGGACAGGTTGGATACTAGACCGTCGTTAACGCCGAAAATAGCTGGGCGTAGCGTGCCCGAGAGGCGTTGGCGGTGGCGGGCAGCTAGGGAGCGCACAACTTCGGAGTGGATGCGTTCGTCTGCGGCCATGGCGCTGGAGGCGTCGGCGTCGATCTCATAGTCGTTGCGTTGTTCGGAGCGTTGGGCTAGGGCCAGTACGAACACTGAGCCAAATAGTCGCGCCAGTAGGGGCATGATGGCGCCGCGTAGGGTTTGCCTGGGGGCTGGGTGGGCGTGGGGGCCTAGTAGCTCATACCAGTAGCGTTCGTGGCGGGCTTCGGCTTCCGCTAGGCCTAGGAGAATTTCGCGTTCTTCGCCTTCGCGGCGCATGGCTAGGTCCCGGTAGACTTTCCCTTCTGCGCGTTCTTCAGCTAGGTGGCGGCGCCAGTGTTTAATTTGGGTTCGCGACGGCGCAGCGCCAGTTTCAGGGGTTTGGGGTGCGGAAGTCATTGATTCAATGTTTCATTTTTTTGGCGTCATTGCAACGTTTGGTTACCCGAAATTAGCCTGGCTTGTCAGCCTCAAGGAGGCTGACAGCTTGAGGGGAAACCTGGTTTTGGATGTTTTGGCGCCGCTAGTTATTGGCGTAAAGCATCTGCAGGTGAAACGCCTGCGGCGCGGCGCACTGCCAGTAAACAACCCACTAAGCCAACTACCATGCCGCCAATGATTCCTACAGGCAAAAGCCGCAGGTCAAGCACTGGCTGCCAGTGGCGCACTAGCACTGTGGAGATAATGACTACCACCGCTGTAAATGTGCCAATGACTCCGCCGATTAAGCCAACTATCGCCGATTCAGCGGTGACTAATGCGGCAATTTGCCAGCGCCTGGCCCCCATTGCCCGGCGCAAACCAAATTCTCCAGAGCGCCGCGATACCGCCGTCGCCGTGGAGTTAGTGAGCATTAGCACGGCAGCTAATAATGAGACGGCGGTTAATGTCACCAGCATTGTGCGCACATTGGATTCCACGCTTTGACGCATGGTTTTAGGGTCTTCAGGCGCATCCACGTGGGCGTTTTCGCCGGTGTAAGGATCTAGGGCGATAGGTGCTTGCTGCGCCACCAGCTGGGCGGCGCCGGGGCGCGTACGTATTTCGGCGGTGACGGCATTGGTTGCCCCCACAGCAACAGCGTCTGTTTCACGCATCACCACGGCGTTCATGATGCTGGCGTCTAAACCTGAGTCGCTTATAACTCCCACCACTACGTAGGCTTTATTGGCGATCCACACTACTGGGCTGGCGTCAACCGGGCCTAACTCTAGGTTATTTGCGATACCGCGACCTACTAGCACCTGGCCTGGGCCAAGTTTTATGCCACTGGTTTTGGCGGATTCTTTGCCTTCGATTTCCAGCCCGGGCACACTAGGATCGGTTGCTCCTAATACATCAAAGTTTTGGCCTTTAGTGTCGCTAGTTAGTGAAATGTTTTGATTACCGTGGTTTGAGTAGATTTGTGCACGTTCCACTCCGGGAATGCGTTTCAGGCGCATTAGTGTAGTGGTGCTGGCTTGTTTAACGCTTCCATCTTTAGTTAATTGTTTAGGTTCTGGCACCGAGACGGCTACACGCTGGTTGCGGGCCGCATCAAATAGCTGCGACACCTGGGCGCGGGCAGCTTCAGAAATACCTACCGTGGCTAACGCTAACGCTACCGCCAGTAATACGCCGGCAATTAGCGCGCCACTGGCAGCTGGTTTAGCGGTAATTGTGCGCCCTGCATCCGCGAGTATGGCTTTTAGGCTAGTTTTTTTGCTGCTGGTTTTAGGGTTTTTAGCTTGCGTCGCATGGGTGGTTTTAGCTGGTTTTAGAGGCTTTGAACTTTCACTCTCGGGAACGGTGACGACGCCGTCGTGCACTTCGATGCGGGTTTTAGCGTGGGCTGCAACTTTTGGATCATGAGTGACAACTATGACGGTAGTGCCGCTTTGGTTGAGTTTATCTAGTACACGCATCACTGAACGCGAATTGGCTGAGTCGAGGTTACCGGTGGGTTCATCAGCAACTAGCACCGGGTTAGCGGCCACGATAGCCCTGGCAATTGCTACTCTTTGCCTTTCACCACCAGAAAGCTGCACTGCTTTAGCGTGTTGCTTATGCGTGAGCCCCACAAAGTTTAGGGCTTGTTCAATACGCTGCGCATCCGTGATTTGTAGGGTTTCCTCACCAGAGCCAGCCGCATCTCCGCTGTACATCAACCCTAAAGCCACATTTTCAGTTACAGTTCGCTCATCAATTAAGTGAAATGCTTGAAACACAAAAGAGAATGTGTGAGCCCGCAATGCTGCTAGCTGGGAATCACTTAACTTGGTTGCGTCCAGATCATCAATAAAGTATTTGCCTTTAGTGGGAGGGTCAAGTAACGCCAGAACATTCAGCAAGGTTGATTTACCAGCCCCAGAAGGGCCGGTTATAGACACAAAATCACCCTGCTCAATCAGCAGCGAGGCGGTTTTTAGTGCTTTAACCTCACCAGGAGCACCAGGATTATAGGTTTTAGAAACCTGCGATAATTCTAGTACTGTCATTTGCGGTCCACTCGCACACTGTCGCCAACTTTAAGCTGGTCAGATTTAATGGCGCATTGCCCAGATACACAGCCAAGCTGCTCTACTTTAACCATAACAAAACCGGAGGCCTGGCGTTTGAGCACATTTGCGTTACCATTAGCGTCTAGCGCCATTGCTCGTTGAGGTATCAGTAAAGCATTTTTGATTGGTGCTTGTCGATCTACAGTTAACACCACTGATTTACCGCGCGCATCGCTTGGAAGTTTCCCCTTTTTAACGCTAAAGGTTAGTGTATAAGTGGTTGCTTCAGCTTGGCTTTTTTCGTCTTTCTTAGGTGCAGCAGTTTTGAGAGTTAAGTTTAACTGTTGAGAGCCATAGAGCGCGCTAGCAACGCTGCCAGTTTTCAATACCGAGCCCACACCAGCCGGCACTTCAGCGGTTACAGAAAATTCACCTGTAGATAGGCCTAGCTGAGAGGGTTTGTCTCCATTTAAACTATCGCCTACTTTAGGTAGTGAGGTAACAACAGCTGGAAGCTGCGAAATAAACAGCATCTCAGTTTTCGCTATAACTACCTTCTTTTTGGCTTGCTGCGGTTTTTCGGATGCACCTGTCTCGTTTGAGTTTCCAGCGCCTTGATTAGCACCCGCGTTGTCTGACTCGTTTTGATGAGTATCGGTAGTAGCTAATTCGTCTTTGGTTTGCCCGTATAGATGTTTTAGTGCAGTGATTGTGTCAGCGTCTAGGGTTCCAGTTATTGCTAGCTGGTAGCCCGATGCAACCAGGGCGCGTTGCAGCTGTGACACATCCGCGCCAGAATCACCTTCATACAGGTCGCGATAGGCGGGAAAACTACCCTGATAGGCAATCAGAGGGCGATCGTTAATCCAGGCCACCACTTGCGTATTTTCAAGTTGCTCACCGGCTTTTACGTTTACAGCGGTAACAACCGAATCGGCGCTAGTAGCAGGCAAGTTAACGGCTGAATCCTGCGCCCCGGTAATAACACCTGTGGCAGTGATTTGATCTGTCAGGTCTCCTTGCTCAACTTCCACAGTTACAGGAGCTGAAGTTGGAGGTGCAGCGGCAGCTGCGCGCTGCGCTGGCGATTGGGTGTAGCTTGCCAGCAACCAGCCTGCACCCACTAGCGCCACCGCCATAAACACAACTAAAACTACAAGTAACCAGCGTTTCACTTGAGATCGTTTAGCGCTCACAGCTACCCCCTTCGATCACAAATAATTACGAGTATTTCTTCACAATCTCACGGCAAGTGGCTTCGACCTGCTTGATTTGTCCCAGCCAGGCAGATAATTCTTTCTGATTCTTTTTGACATAAGCATCGGCGCTGTTCCAGTCGGCATCGTAGTATGCCTGCTGCCAGCCAGAGCTGATCCGGCACTTTGCATCTGCAACCGCGATTTTTCGCTCATACTCTGACACGGTTCCAGGTGACGCCGCGATAGCAGATTGTGGCGCATCAGCACCTGGATTTAAGCCAATTTTCTGACTGAGCTGCGGTCCTGGCATTAACACTGGATTATCAGGTAGATCACTAAGGCCCAGTGGTTTCATGCATTGCTTCCAAGTGGAGACAAGTTTTTTAACTTTAGGATCTTCAAGCCCCTGCTCAGCGCCGCCAATTGATGCCAAAAGAGCATTTCCAGTCTCAGATTTTTCTTCATAAGTCTTCAATACTGGATACTGATCCATTAGTTTATTAAAACATGAATTTTTAGCGTCCCGGTAACCGGGATCAGTTTTATACTTTTCGATAGTATCATGGCTATATTGGTAGACATTCCAGCCAGGAACGATACCCACGTGGTAGCCGACTTCGCTTGCAATCTTCTCATCAAATAGACGCCTACCAGCACTATTTACGTATCGCTCAGCCTGCCCCTCTGGCGGTTCTGGCCTTCCTTGATAAGTGTATCCTTTGGACTTCATGCAATACCTAAAATAGGCGGTTCGAGCACGCGAAATTAGAATCGTGTCAGCCTCTCTATATGGATCTGTGGGAAGCCGCCATTTAGACATATCGTAACGCGTTAAACCGTCAGCAGAGACTTTGGCTACCTTATCATTAGGAGCAGTTGACGAAGCTTTTTCACCACTCCCACACGAGGCTAAACCGCAAATTAATACTAGAGCTGCAATGATCCTCAGATACTTCATTTCATCTTCCTTGATAAAGTTCATCGCATATAGGGAACCCAGTTAAGGGCGTTGCTCACGTTAATGAGCGGATAGGCCTGGCAAGGCCAGGTCTGGGAACAAGCAGTGGATCAGCACTGCATCACTCGTCATTGGAGTGACTACAGAATACCTCTACTATCTAAAGCCCACAACCAGTTTTGCAATATTTAATCGACAATTTACATTTATAGGTACAATTAATTAGTTCACTAGGCTGTGCTTATCTTACGCGGTGAGCTGGTTCCACAGTTGGGTCAAAGTGCGAGACAATGCAGGGGTAATGAACGAACACTCCAGTCAGCCCAGCCAACCAGACGCAACTAACTCAGCCGCAGCGCCACGCCGTCGTCCTGCCAGCCACCAGCGCAATCACGGACGGCGCCAACACAAAAACCAGGCGGCGCTGCGCCCCTTCACCCCCACGCAGCTAAGCCAACGCGCAGCTTCCGTGCCAGCCATCACCTACCCGGCGCAACTGCCAGTCTCAGCCCGCCAGGAAGAGATAGCGGCCGCCATTTTGGCTAACCAGGTGGTTATCGTGGCAGGTGAAACCGGCTCCGGTAAAACCACCCAGATCCCTAAAATCTGTTTAGATTTAGGCCGCGGCGTCAACGCCATGATTGGACACACCCAGCCCCGGCGTATCGCAGCGCGCTCAGTAGCTGAACGCATTGCCCAAGAGCTGGGCACTAAAGTTTCTAAAGAATCAATAGTCGGTTATCAGGTTCGTTTCACTGATGAAGTTAGTGAACATACGCTTATCAAATTAATGACCGACGGTATTTTGCTGGCCGAAATTCAAAACGACCCATTATTGCGCCGCTATGACACTCTAATCATTGATGAGGCGCACGAACGCAGCCTAAATATTGACTTTATTTTGGGTTATTTAGCGCGGCTACTGCCCCAACGCCCAGATTTGAAAGTCATCATCACCTCGGCCACCATCGACTCTGAACGTTTCGCTGCCCACTTTGGGGTTGAAGGCCGCCCCGCCCCAATTATTGAGGTCTCTGGGCGCACCTATCCGGTAGAAATCCGCTACCGCCCCCTCGACGGCGTCGACCCAGACCCAGCTACCAGCCAAACAAACTCAGCCTCTGCCAGCGCAAGCACCGACGAGCCGCGCGACCAGGTCACGGGCATCCTCGACGCCGTCGACGAATTAATGGCCCTAGGCCCCGGTGACATTTTGGTGTTCCTGGCAGGAGAACGCGACATTCGCGATACCGAAGCCGCACTTATCGACCACCTAGGCCCACGCTACGCCGCCAACGAGTCCAGCGCCCGCCTGCCCGGCAGCGTTGAAATCATCCCCCTATATTCGCGCCTAAGCGCCGCCGCCCAGCATCGCGTATTTGAAAAACACCGTCTGCGACGCATCGTGCTAGCCACCAACGTGGCTGAAACTTCACTAACCGTGCCCTCCATCAGGTACGTGATTGACCCGGGCGTGGCGCGTATTTCGCGTTATTCCAACAAAACCAAGGTGCAGCGCCTACCCATTGAACCCATCAGCCAAGCCAGCGCCAACCAGCGTAGCGGCCGCTGCGGGCGTGTGGCCGACGGCGTGGCAATCCGCCTGTACTCACAAACCGACTATGAGGGGCGCGAGCCATACACGGAACCCGAAATTCTACGCACCTCCCTAGCCAGCGTAATTTTGCAGATGGCAGCGCTGCGCCTAGGTAATGTGGCAGATTTTCCCTTCATTGACCCGCCAGACCGGCGCGCTATTGCCGACGGCGTGGCGCTACTAACCGAAATCGGCGCTATCAGCGCAAACTCTAAATCCATGCACGAGCCGCGCCTGACCGCGATCGGCCACCAACTGGCGCGTCTACCCATCGACCCGCGCCTGGGGCGCATGTTACTGGAAGCCAATAAACGCGGCTGCGCCAGCGAAGTGATGGTGATTGTCTCCGCGCTTTCAATCCAAGACGTGCGTGAACGCCCGCTTGACGCGCAGGAAGCCGCAGACGCCATGCATCGGCGTTTAGCGGATCCCACCAGCGATTTTCTCACCTACCTTAACTTCTGGCGCTACCTGCGCACCCAGTCACGTGACCTGTCCGGCTCTGCGTTTAGGCGCATGTGCCGCCACGAATACCTGCACTACCTGCGTATTCGTGAATGGCGCGACGTCTACAATCAGCTGGCCCAGCTGGCGCGGCCGCTAGGCATTAACGCCCAAAACATTGAGCTACCCACCCGTGCCTCCATTCGCGCCGCTAGTGACCGCCTAGTTCCCGGCTCCCACGCGGCCGGCATGGCTAATGCGGACGTAGCCGACGCCGTCGTGGCCCTGGGGCAAAGCGCAGACACCCCCGACGCCGACGCGATCCACCAATCCCTGCTGGTGGGGCTGCTTTCCAACCTGGGTAACTATGATGAGCGCCGGCGCGAATATGCCGGGGCGCGCGCCACCCACTTCACTATTTGGCCTGGTAGCGGGCTGCGCCGCAAACAGTACGACTGGGTAATGGCCGCTGAGCTGGTGGAAACCAGTCGCTTATTTGCCCGCACCGTGGCCCGCATCCAGCCTCAATGGGTGGAGCAGGCCGCTAAACACCTGGTCAAGGTCACTTACGGTGAGCCTTACTGGTCCACCAAGAAGGGCGCGGCCATGGTGCATCAGCGGGTGCTGCTTTACGGGCTAACTTTGGTTGCTGACCGCCCGGTCACGCTAGCCAGTGTAGGTACCGACGCCGCCCGGCAGGCTGCGCGGGAAATGTTCATTCGCTCCGGGCTGGTGGAAGGGGGCTGGCACGCCCGCCACGCTTTTGTTGAGCGCAACCGTGAGCTGCTTGAAGACACTGCCGAGGTGGAGCGTCGTCAACGCACTCACGGTATTTTGGCTGATGACCAGGCTCTTTTTGACTTCTACGATGAGCGCCTGCCGGAAAAAATCACCAGCGCGGCAGCTTTCGACAACTGGTGGAAGCATCAGCGTCAAAACACCCCCAAGCTGCTGGATTTCACCCGTGAGCTACTGCTTCCCGAGGGCGACAACCTTGACGGCTACCCCGACGCTTGGCATCAAGGTGACCTGACCTTGGCGCTTACGTACGTTTTTGAGCCGGGCAGGCTCGACGACGGCGTCAGCGTGCAGGTGCCCATTGAGGTACTCACTCGCCTGCGCCCAGAGGGATTTGATTGGCTCGTGCCCGGGATGCGCCCGCAGCTGTGTGTGGCCACTATCCGCGCCTTGCCTAAGCGGGTGCGTCGCCAGCTGGTTCCGGCCCCCGACACCGGCACGCGCATTTGGGAGCTGATCGGCCAGCTTTACCCGCAGGCTGCGGGAGAGGCTAGCGACGGCGTCGCGACAGCAAGCCAGCCCGGCGGCGTCGGCAGTAACTCCGGCGCTGCGGTCGATACCCCCGGCGGCAGTAACCCCGGCGGCGTCGAACCGATCCCGGTGAGTTTCCAGCAGGCCTTCACCCAGGCCGCACAGCAGCTACGCCAGGTAGAAATTACCGACGAGGACTGGGACCAGGCGCAAGAAAACCTGCCGGAACACCTGCGCATGGGCTTTAGCGTGCTGGACGCGCGCGGCAACAAGCTAGGGCGCGGGCGCAACCTGATCGTTTTGCAGCGGCAGCTGGCCAAACAAAGCGAGGCGGCGGTGCGCTCGGCGGTACGTGGCGCCCTGGCGGCGGCCATGGATGAGGCCCGGTCCAAGAAATCGGCGAAATCTAAGCGCAAAAACGGGGCCCACGAGAGCCATAACGGGGTCCATGGGGCCGCCGGCGCAAACGGGAGCGCAGGCGCCCATAACGGCGCCCATAACGGCACCCGCGCCAATAAATCTGCCGCAAATACTTTTGCAACTATTACTTCACAGTCATTAACTAGCCCATTAAAGGAGCAAACTAATTTAGTTGATTGGCCTGAAGTTCCCCAAGGCGTAATTCCGCAACAAATAGAATCTGCCGGGCGGGCGGGGCTATTAGTTCGCGGTTACCCCACTTTAGTTGCACAACCAACATCTAAAGCATTTAAAGCTGATTTAAAGATATTAGCAGATGTTAATTCTCAGCTAGCTCAGCACGCTGAGGGAGTTTTGGCGTTGGCCTTGGCGCGCACCCCGCTCGAAACTGCGCGGGTGACCAGCCGTTGGAACGCTAAGCGCTCTCTATTCATGGTGTCTGCGCCCTACAAATCCACTGACACCCTGGTGTCTGATTTGTGCTTGGCTGCCGGGCGCCTGCTAGCCCAGCAGTGGAGCCGCGAAACCGGCCATGACCTGGCCCAGCTGCGCGACCGCAAAGATTTTGAGCTCTTTGCATCTTGGCTGCGCGACCGCCTGGAAGACCAGGTGGAGATCATCGCCGCCCAGGTAGAGGCCGCTTTGGAGGCTAAGGGCCAGTTGGATAAGGCAGTGGGGCGTAATACTTCGCTGGCTTTGCTCGACACTTTGCAGGAAATTCGCGAGCAGGCTGCTGCCCTGATTGCGCCGCGCTTTATCGCCGACGCCGATCCGGCACAGCTGGCCCACTATGGGCGCTACCTTAAGTCTTTGGCTTATCGCTTGGAGAAGGCGGCGGCCTCGCCCAGCCAGGATGCAGCTCTGGCCTACCAGGTACGCGAGATTGAGGGGCAGGTGAGCGACGCCGTCGAGCACGCTAAGGGGCTGCCGGCTAATCCCGCCCGCGCGGCGGTGCTGCGCCAGGCCCAAAATATGGTGTGGGAGCTGCGCGTGAGCCTGTTTGCCCAGCAGTTGGGGACGGCGCACAAGGTTTCAGCCAAGCGCATCGCCAGGCTGCTGGCCTCCGCCCCGGCGCTCTAGACGACTGTCTACTTCCGCGCCGGCGGTCTATCCGGACCAAGGATCACGCCTTTGACCGGGTCTTGCAGTCTGCGCCTTCAGCCAGGACTGCCGCCTAGGCCTTGCTGACCAGGGCCAGCATCTAGACTGGCTGGCGCGCTGGTTGAATGCCACTACCCGCCAGTTATGCCGGCTTGCACCCTAGGCTTGGCTGGGCTTTAGGCCTGGGGTTTCTGGCTGGGGTTTCTGGCTGGGGCCAGCATCCAGATGGGCTGGCGCGCTGACTGGGCGCCGTCGTCGCCTTTTTGGGCGCTGCCGGCCCCTTTCCCACGCCGGCGCACACAAATACTGACATTTTATCCCTTCCCTATAAAACCCCATGTATTTTTTATAGGGAAGGGATGATTTTGCCTGTAAATGCATGTATGCATTTTTGCCTGCCTGCTGTATTTGTCTGTAAATGCAACTGGCCCCCGTATTGGCGAAACCCAAAAAAGCCAATCCGGGGGTCAGTTATTCACAAGGAGAGAGATTATCGAGTGTTCAACACCAGTCAGGGGCCCTTATTCACCTCCACAGCCATAGCAGTTGAGGCTCCCACGAAGGCGCCTGCTAACGGCATGGACGCCATCGCCGCTGCGAATGCGATGCCCCTTTTCATGAGCTTCATGGTTTCCTCCCTTAAAAGTTTTCCGTGGCCCGCCCGCCGGGGCTTAGCCGGTGGGCGTCACCGAGGCTTAGCCAGCGAGCGCTGCCGAGGCTTACCCCGGGGTTACCTGCCGGCGGCTTAGTGGGCCAGTTGCTTTGCTGATCTGCATCAGCCTTGCTGGTTAAAACTTTAAAAGGGGCTTTTATGGTGGTGGTTAGCGTAACCTATGAATCATCTATGAAAGATAAAGCGTGGCTTGGTTGTAAGAGCGCAAGTAGGGGCCACCAATCTGGCTTGGCTCCATAGGCGTATCCTTGTAGCTCCAGTGCAGCAGGTTGGCCAGGGAGAAACTGTTTGCACACACCCCACAGGCCAGCACGCGGCTTGGGCGGCGCATACGTTCAACCCGGTGACCAGCCGGGCATGTGCCCACCCAGTCGCCGGGGACTTTAGGGGCGCGCTTATCTACCAGCCGCTGCGCTGAGCAGCCCAATTCTAGGGCTTTGCGGCGCCAAACTTCATCGTGACCGTGGCTTGGACCAACCAGGGCATGGGCTACTTCATGCAAAATCGTGTCACGCACGCGAGGCAAGTCATAGAGTTGCATTAAGTAACGTGAGAGAGTGATACAGCGGTTTGTGTGGTTGCACTGTCCAGCTCGACGCCGGGCACGATCCCACCCCAGGCTCCAGCCTTGCAAGCCGTTGGCGTCCATCAGGTCGCGGCCTAAAGCATAAACCTGATCAAGATGCATTCATTGTCCATTTCGTGGAAAAATAACCCTTAGTGTCAGAACCTAAACGTAATTCTAAAGCCAAAACGGTAACCTCCGCCGGCAGCGCAACTAGAGGCAAGGGCAAGCGTGCCATCTCTAGTGCCAGTGCCGAGCGGTTTATTTCGCGTTACCGGCTGGTCTCAATTTTTGCGTTACTGACCCTATCTGCCCTAGCTGGGGCACTGATCCTGCCTAAGTTCACCGCCCCCGCACAGATTGATGATGGCCCCACCCCGGCCGGCCCGGTTAAGGTAACCCCTGATTACAGTGGTTTTAACGCCGCAAATATCATCTCTGACAATAAGCTTTATGGCGCTCCCAATATGAACGCCGAGGACATTGATAATTTCATCACCAAAGTCAATGCTGGCTGCGTTAATAGCGCCGACGGCACTACTTGCATCAGCAAGGCCCGCTTTGACACTAAAGGCTTTGACCCCACAACGGCCTGCCCGTTGGGGATGAATCCCGCCAAGAATCTAACTGCTGGTGAGGTTATTTACCGCGTTTCGGTGGCTTGCAACATTAACCCCCGGGTTTTGTTGGTGCTGCTGCAAAAAGAGCAGGGGCTGCTGACCGCTTCAGGCGAGAAACTGACTGCGTCACGCTATGAATGGGCTGCCGGCTATGGCTGCCCTGATGGTCAGACTTGCGACAGTCGCTACCGTGGCTTTGTCAGCCAGCTCTATCAGGCCGCCGCCCAGCTGCAAAAATACCGCCTTAACCCCGCCAGCTACCGGGTGCAGGCCCGCAAACCCGTGCGTATCGCCTACAATCCCCAGGCTAGCTGCGGTTCTTCCATCATCACCCCAGCTAACACCGCCACCGCCGCGCTCTATAACTACACTCCCTACCAGCCCAATGAGGCCGCTAAGAATGATGGGGATGACTGCTCCAGCTGGGGTAACTTGAACTTCTACGGTTTTTGGAAGGTCTGGTTCGGCTCCCCCCACTAGCTGCCGCCCGCTATTGCGTTAGCTGCCACTCTGTCGCTTTGCCACTTTACCGCTTTGCCGACGACGCCGCCCGCGCCTGACACGTTTACTTACGTCAGCTGACAGTGTCTACAGCACCTCACGGCTTATCCTTCCGTACGACTTGCGCAGCTGGCGCGGCTGGCAGCCAGTCTTGGACCACAGGCTGCTTTAGCAGGCTCAAGTACAATTGTTAAATGAGTTATATGCAGATGGCCGCCGAAATCTGGGTGGTGATTGAGTACATCATTAAGATTGGGGCTATGGGGGTGGTGCCTGAAAATCGGCGCCCTGCCTCGTCATCGGCCTGGCTGCTGCTCATCCTATTCCTGCCCCTGGTGGGCCTACCCATGTATCTACTGCTGGGAAGTGCCCGTATTCAGGGAAAACGCTACCGCCGCCAAAGCGAGCTAACCAGCATTGTCTCCGCCCTAAGCGCCAACCTCCCAGACGTACCTCCAGGTATAAAAGCCGATGAGCGCCTGTTGGGGATTGTGCGCATGAACCGCCACCTAACCGGAATGCCCTGTATGCCGGGCACAGTCCAGGGTATCTATGACGACACCCGCAGCTTCATTGCGGCCCTGGTGCAGGCCATTGACGCCGCCCAGCACAGCGTAAATATTGAGTTTTACATAGTCCATGATGATCCCATCACTGAGCCGCTTTTTGCGGCCCTAGAGCGCGCCCATAAACGCGGGGTGCGGGTGGCGCTGCTGCTAGATCACCTGGGTTCACGCCGCTACAAAGCCTGGAAAAAGCTGCTGGTGCGGCTAAATTCCGCCGGCTACCACTGGCACCTGATGATGCCCCTAGGTTTTAAGCCTGATCAGCGCGGGCGCCCAGACCTGCGTAACCACCGCAAGCTAGCGGTAATCGACGACGGCGTCGGCTTTGTTGGCTCCCACAACCTCATTGACCCCTTCTACGAAACCAACCTGCGCGGCCCTGGACGCGAGTGGAAAGACCTATCCGTGCAGCTAGGCGGGGCTATCGTGGCTGAGCTTGGGGGTGTATTCGCTATGGACTGGTACGCCGAAACCGGCAAAATTTTCGTTGGTGCCCGCTCCCAAGCCGTAAGCGATGAGGATATCTCCCAGGTAGAAACCGCTGGTCTGAGCGCACTTGCTGCAGAGCTGGTTAACACCTCGGCGGCGTGGGAAAAAGACTTGGCCGACGGCGTCGTAAACGCCATGCAGATCGTCCCTTCAGGGCCGGGCTACTCCACTGAACCAAACCTACGCATGTTCACTTCCCTGATCCACAATGCGCGCCGGCGGGTAACTATCACCAGCCCATATTTTGTGCCCGACGAGTCGCTGCTGGCCGCCATGACTAGCGCAGCTTACCGGGGTGTGGATGTGCAGCTGTTTGTGGGGGCCAGTGGCGACAATTTCCTGGTGCGCCACGCCCAACGCTCCTACTATGAGGCGCTACTGGATGCCGGGGTGCGTATCTTTCTCTACCCCTCCCCCACGGTTTTGCACGCCAAATACATGACCGTGGATAACGAAGTGGGGGTGATCGGCTCTTCCAATATGGATTCGCGCTCATTCATGCTCAACTATGAGCTGATGCTGCTGTGTTTCGGGGGCGATCTTGACGACAAGCTGCGCGCTAATGACGCCAAATATCGCTCCCTGAGCCACGAGCTAACCAGCCAGGAATGGGCGCGCGAGCCGCGTCACCGCCGCTGGGTGGATAACGCCTGCCGCCTGGCTGCGGCAGTTTTGTAGAGGCGCAAAGCCCCCGCGAGCGCAGCTGGGCCTCAGGCTGCCGCGCGCCGCCTGGCTGCGGCAGTTTTGTAAACCAGGCCGTGACCAGGGGCTAACAGCCAGGCCAGGGCAAACATTACGCCCAGCACCAATACAATCGTGGCGCCCGTAGGCAAATCAGCTGACCAGCTCAAATACACTCCCAACAGGCTCCCTAACGCCCCTAGTAGAGGGCCCATAATCATCATGGTCAGTAAGCGGTCAGTCAGTAAGCGGGCTGTGGCCGCCGGGATTACCAACAGCGCCAACACCAAAATATTGCCGATAGTCTGCACGGAAATCACCACCGCCAAGCTCACGCACACATACAGGGCAATATCTAAAGCCAACACCGGCAGCCCTGCCGCGCGGGCAGTTTCACGGTCCAGGCTTACCGCCACAATCTCTTTATTTAGGGCCGCGATCAGCCCAATCACCACTGCTGCCCCGATCAGCGCCACCGGCACTTCACGCGCCGGCACGCCGGTAATAGAGCCGAATAGGAACTGTTGCAGCGAGCCGCTATAGCCTGGGGCGCGCGAAATAATTACCACCCCTAAAGCAAATGCCCCCACAAACAGCACCCCAATGATGGAGTCTTCTTTAAGCCTGCGGTTTTGGGCTAGTAGCGCCACGGTTACCGCCGTCAGAATCCCGGCTACCGCGCCCCCAAGCACCAGGTTAGTGCCGCTAACGAAGGCCACCGCCAGGCCGGGAAACACAGAGTGAGCGACGGCGTCGCCAATAAAAGCCATCCCACGCAACACCACGTGGGCCCCCACCACTCCGCAAACCAGGGCGCTAGTGATAGCAATCAGCAACGCCCTGGGTAGGAAGGCCAGCTGCGGGTTTAGTAGGTCATTTAGAAAATCAATTGGGGTTAACAACTTAACTCATCCCTAGGGCTTGCAGCAGCGGGTTATCGGCGCGCACTTGGAAAGTACGCATCCACAGGTCTTTGTCTTTAAGCTGGCTAGGCGGGGCGCAAGCCAAATCGGTGCGGTTAAGCAGACACAAATACTCGCACTGCGCCTGGGCCGCCACCAGATCATGGGTGGACATAAGCACGGCCACACCCGCCTGGCTCAGCTCTTTAAACAGATCCGTCAACAGCTCCTGGGTGGGCATATCCAAGCCCGTAAAAGGCTCATCCAACAGCAGCAACTGCGGCTTTAACGCCAACGCCCGAGCCACCAGCACCCGCTGACGCTGCCCACCCGAAAGCTGCTCCACCGGCCGCGAACGCAAATCACTCATGCTTACCTGCTCTAGGGCACAGTCGGCAGCCTCTAGGTGCTCCGGGCGGGGCCGACGCAGCCAGCCGAGCCTGCCGGTGAGCCCGCTTAACACCACCTGACGCACGTTAATGGGAAAATCCCAGGCGAAAGCGTGACGCTGAGGCACATACCCAATGCCACGCCGGTCAATGCGCTGGCCTTGCCATGTGATAGTGCCGGTGCTGGGCACGAGCCCTAAAATGGCCCGCAGCAGCGTGGTTTTGCCCGCCCCATTGGGCCCGATCAGCCCCATGAACTGGCCTTGCTCTAGCTTCAAGTTGACCTCTTGCAGCACGCTGCGGCCGCCCAGCTGCACGCTGAGTTGGTTTACTTCTAGCATGGTCTACTTTCCAGATGGCTGTGCTTTTAGCGCGTTGGTGGTGCTGGTGGCGTCGCCTACCGCAAAGCGCAAGGTGGTGGTGGCCTGGTAGGTTTTACCGTCCACACCGGTAGCTTTAAAGGAGACTTTGACCAGGTAAATGCCGGGTTTGGAGAAAATCCAGTTGGCGTGCACGTGGGTGTTGGTGTCCACCCAGATGTCTTGGGCGCTGGCGGCAGAGTCGGCCAGCACTTTGGGTTTACCGAAGGTGCCTTCTTGCAAAATCAGCCAGCTGCGGCCGGGGCCCTTAACCTGCTCGATGCGCATGTTTACCCCGCCTTGGATCAGCTTGGTTACGGCTGGGTCTTGGGTGTTCCACCCCAGCCAAACCAGCTGGGTTTTTTGGGTTTGGGGTAGCACATAGACGCGCTTGGAGTCGGCTAGGAATTTGTAGTCTTCGCCTTGCGGCACTTGGATTAGGGCGCCATCGCGTACACGCAGCACGGTTTTGTTGGGATCGCGCCATACGGGTGAGGCTGCTGAATCATCTCGTAGAGACACGGTTAGTTTGCCGCCGATTAGGCGCGGGCCTAGGTCTACGTGTCCAGCTTCGATTACCGCTGGGGTTTGTGAGATGGGCTCGTTTGCGGCCACGTTTTGCTCTAGGGCCGGGTCAGCACTGGGGGTAGCGCCGCTAGTGGGCACCCCCTTACCTGCATTAGCACTGCCTGGGGTTTTTGCCGACGACGCCGCTTGGTTTGCGATAGGCCTGCCACCTAGGCAGCGAGCCAGGGAGTTGGCATTAAAACGCATCATCGCCTGATAGGTGGGGGCCTGGTTATCCAGGGTGTCGCCGTAAAGCGGGCATACTTTCACTCCGGCTTCACTGGCCACCACTTTCAAGGTGGAGCGGGTGCGGGCCAGATTTGGCTCTAAAAACACCGCTTTAATATGTAGGTCCTTAATGGTGGCGGCGAGTTTACGCCGATCAGCCAGGGAGGGCTCACTAGCCGGGTTGGGAGCCACGAAACCAGCCACTTTAAGCCCATAGGCGTTAGCCAGGTAAGCGTAGGCGTCATTGGTGGTTACCAGTTGGCGGTTAGCTTCACTAATAGTGTCCAGAGTGCTTTTAACCTGGGTGTCTAGCTGGGCCAGCTGGTTTAGGTAGCGTGCGGCGTTAGCCTCATAGACACTCGCCCCGGCCGGGTCAACCTGCTTGAGTTTGGCGCAGATTACCTTCACATAGGCGGCCGCGTTGTGCACGTCATGCCACAGGTGCGGGTCAATTTCCCCATGCACGTGTTTGCCCAGCACCGCCTGGGGCAGGATGTAGGCTTGCGTGCCCGCACGGCCCACAAAACCGTAGCCTTGAGGCACTTGGGCTAGGGTGCGTGTGGGCACATCCACCACTACCCGCTGCGGGTCTAGGGCTACGTGGCCTGGTACGTGGGCCGCCCCAGCTACGACGACGTCGCTCTGACTGGGTGCACTGGCGCCGTCGCTGGGGGTCGGGCTAGGGGCGTTACTGGTAGGGCTGGCAGAGCCACCAGGGCTGGGCGCGGCGCTAGGTGAGTTGGCGCTCGCGGTTTTAGCGGCTGACGGCCAAGCCTGGCCGCTAGCCTGCTTGTCGGCCACCAGCGTGATGCGACCAGCTTCTAGATCCACGCTCACATCGCCGTGGCCCGGACCCAAAACCACCCGACCTTCACGCTTAGCTACAGCGGCGGCGTCGACCCCCACCGCGAAAGTAAACGTGGCGGTTTTAAACTCCACGTTTTTACCCTTAACCGGGCGCAGGCGGGCCTTAAACTGCACCCGATACACTCCCGGCTTAGTGAAAGCCCAACTCATATGCTGGTGGGCGTCAGCCGGCAAGCTGACAGTGTCATGTTTATAGTCGCTGGCCGCGTCAAACCCGTCATGGCTGGAAAACCCCAGCTCCGGGGTGCCGAAAGTGGTGGTCAGGTAGGAGCTGGCTTGGCCCGGGCCCTGCACCGAAACCACCTGCAAATCAACCTCACTGGCCCGGTTAGCGCCATAACGTTTACCGTCACCAGACACGCGCATCCCCAGCCACAGGGTATCCAAAGCCCGATCCTCAACCAGCGGCAAAATCGTGGCCCCCTGCTTGGCGGCCTCCTCGGCGATAGACACTGACTGGGCACTAGCGGGCAGGTTGGCATCCAAGGCGCGAATAATCGAATGCTGTTCCAGCAACAGGTAGTTACTAAAAGCCAAATCCGCATAGGCCACATCCCGAATAGCCCGCAGTGAGGGCTCATAGGAGTGTGGATCGGCGCCGTCGGGAACTAGCTGGGAGACCGTAGCCCGGCCTCCCGCCACATTACGCACTAGATCGGCCAGAATGCCGGTGGTGGTGACCACCCGCAACTGGCCGTCGCGGGCGGGATCTACGCCGACACCGGCGCAGCCCGCCACTAACGTTAAAACTAGTGCAGCCTGAATTACAGACTTAACTAGGCCCATGCCATCCGCCTGCGTGCCACCAGCACCGCAACCGCCAGCAACATCAGACCACCAGCAACATTCAAGGCGCCGCTAACCGCACCGGTTTTAGCCAAAGACTTACCGCCGCTAGCGCCGGCCGCCTGCCCAGCCTTGGCAGAGCCTGAGGCCGCAGAACCAGCAGCTCCACTGGCGCTGCCACCTTCACTGGAGCCGGCACCGGAACTGGCCGCTGCGCCGTCGCCAGAGCCACCATCTTCACCGCTGATCTGCTCACCCTGCTTGGGGGTGACCTGGGCGGAAATGGTCAGCTTGTAGGTGCCCGGGGCGGTAAACACCCAGTTCTGGTGGGCGTGAGTGTTAGCCGGCAGGGTGTAGGAGCTGCCCTCTTCCTGCAGCAGGTGCTCACCCACACCCCCACCCAGGCCGCCGGAGGTAAATACTGAGACCTTACCGGGCCCCTCCACACTCACCAGGGTGAAGGTAACCTCGCCGCTGGTTTTGCTGACAATCTCTTCAGCCTGAGAGTTCATACCCAGCCAGGGCACACCCGCGCTTTGGCTGGAGGAAATCATCCACACATCCTGGCCCGGGGTAGCCACAAAGTTAAGCGCGTCGGGGGCTTTAAGAGTGGCCTTGTCTCCCAGCGAGAAGGTCAAAGTTGCCGGGTCAACCCAGCTGGCCGGCTGAGAGCGGTCATCTTTCACCTGCAGCTTGAGCTTGCCGTCCACAATGCGCGGACCTAAGTCAAAGTGCCCTTCATTGGCGTTGCCGTTGGCGTCAGGGCCCACCACGAAAGTCAGCGTGGCGGTGGCGCTAACCGCCGAAGAAGCCGGGTTTTCCTTCACCGCAGCGGCGCTTTGAGCCTTAGCCTTTTGGGCGCTGGTTTGGGCAGCTGCCCCCTGGCTGACAGAGCGAGCCTGGGCCACAAAGCTCTGGGCGGGGCGAGCCTGGGATACAAAGCTTTGCGCGCCGGCCCGGGTGGTTACGGCAGATCGGCTTTGCCCGACGGCGGCGCGAGCCTGACTGGCAGACCGGCCCTGAGCTGCGGCACGCGGGGCCTGAGCTGACTTAGCGCTGCGCGAGCTGGCCAAAAGCTGCTTGCCAGCGGGGTTAGCTGCGCTCGGCTTAGCCTTTACCTCGCCGCCAATGGCTG
>ERZ773196.758-NODE-758-length-19911-cov-5.661160_pt1 | contig 19911 bp, 14 predicted proteins | sample MGYA00581009_ERZ773196 | MGnify/ENA primary metagenome ERZ773196 (study PRJEB29015, sample SAMEA2738162) | human oral metagenome | biome: human oral; feature: human-associated habitat; material: saliva | place: China | collected 2243 ... | reverse complement strand
CGTTTTCTTCATTCGGGAGCACTTTAACTGCTCCCGAATGAAGAAAACGCTCCCGCTTTATGCCTTCAAGAGACTTATCTGAGATAACCTGCCTGCCATTTCTCACAGGCGAGAATTTAGGCATAAACCATCCCACGCCGATGACGAAACCAAGCCCCAAGCGCGCATCCGTGAACTAAAATAGTGTAGAACCCCGCATCGTCAACCAGAAGGTCACCCGTGAGCACAGCACTCTACCGCCGTTACCGCCCCGAGACCTTCGCCGAAGTCATCGGGCAAGAACACGTCACCGAACCGCTCATTACCGCGCTCACCAACAACCGCGTCAATCACGCCTACCTCTTCTCAGGCCCGCGCGGATGCGGCAAAACCACCTCCGCACGAATCCTGGCACGCTGCCTCAACTGTGCCCAAGGACCAACCCCCACCCCCTGCGGCGTATGCGACTCCTGCCGCGAACTCTCCCGCGACGGCGGCGGCTCCCTCGACGTCATCGAAATGGATGCGGCATCCCACGGCGGCGTAGACCACGCCCGCGACCTGCGTGAACGTGCAACCCTCGCACCCGTGCGCGACCGCTACAAAATCTTCATCATTGACGAAGCGCATATGGTCACCCGCGAAGGGTTCAACGCCCTGCTCAAAATCGTGGAAGAACCGCCCGAGCACATCAAATTCATCTTCGCCACCACAGAGCCAAATAAGGTTCTCGGAACCATCCGCTCGCGTACCCACCATTACCCGTTCCGGCTGGTACCGCCCGAAGTTCTTCTGCCCTACCTCGAAAAGCTCTGCGGCGAAGAGAACGTACCCGTCGAATCCGGTGTGCTTCAACTCGTCATCCGTGCTGGCGGCGGCTCCGTGCGCGACTCGCTCTCCATTCTTGACCAGCTTATCGCCGGTGCCAACACCGAATCCGGCATTAGCTACGACCGCGCGGTCGCCCTGCTCGGGTACACGCACGCCCAGCTTCTCGACAACGTGATTGATGCGTTTTCCGCCCAGGATGCGCCCTCCCTCTTCGAGGCGGTCTCGCGGGTGGTGGCGACCGGGCAAGACCCCCGCCGTTTCGTCGAAGACCTGCTCGAACGCCTGCGTGATTTGATTGTGGTGCAGGCGGTACCGCAGAATGCCGCGCAGATTCTGCAGGGCGTTCCCGCCGACCAGATAGAACGCCTCAAAGCGCAGGCGCAAGCCTTCACCACGGCCCAGCTGACCGGCGCAGCGAGCACCGTTAACGAAGTGCTTAACTCTATGACCGGTGCCACCAACCCGCAGCTGCAGCTTGAACTGCTATGTGCGCGGCTGCTAGTTCCTGCGGGCAATTCGGGTGGTGCTGGCGGCGATATTACCGCCCTGACCTCTCGACTGGATGCGCTCGAACGTCGTCTTGCCGCCGGTGGTGCGGGTGCGCTTCAACGCGGGGGACGCTCGGGAAATCCCGCAGTGAGTCAGAGTACGCCTTCCGCCGCGCAGAATAACGTATCGCCCAGCGCTAGCGGTTCCACCGAACGTCAAGCTCCCGCGCAGCATGCCGCTCCCCCGTTGGCGGCAGGCGGCGGAGCATCAAAGAAAACGGCTGGTGCCGAGGCTATGAACGCATCGGCGCAGCATCGCGGCCCCGTTTTAGGGCAGAACACGAATCAGCAGGTGCCTAAGTCTGAAACGGAAGGCGAGCAAAAAGAGAAGCACCAGAATCAACAGTCTCAGGGTTCCGCGCCTCAGAACTCCGCGCCATTGGCCTCTGCCGCAGGGAGTACAGGATCTTCCGAAGGTGCGCCTTCGGAGCCCACACCATCCCGTTCGGTTCCCTCAGAACCATCGGCCGCCGCGCAGGAAACTCCCGTCAAGCGCGTTACCGTCGCGGATGCAGAAGACCCGCTTGCCTCGGTGCGTGCCAACTGGCGTGCCGTGATTGCTCGGGTGAGTGCGCCGGGCGCATCCGAAAAACTGTTGCAGGTTGAGCCCGTGCGTCTGATTAGCGGCGAACTGTATGTGCGGGCAGATATGCCTACACTCAAGGCGGTTGCTTCTTTTGTGCCGGAGTTGAGCGCGCGCGTGAGCGATTTTCTGCGCAAGCAGGTGCGTGTGCGTGCCGAGGTTGCGCGTCCCCAAGCCCAGCCAGATGCGCGACCTGCCCAGGCACCCGCCGCGAACCAGGAATCTTCTGATCCCGCGCCGATTGCTGACGGCCCGCGTGGCGGCGTGGATGCGTGGAACCGTCACGGGCAGCCCGTCCCGTCCGAGCAAGAGGCGACATCGCAGGGTACAACCAGCGTGGATGCGCCCATTACGGCCTGGGAGGTCGCGCCTATCCCGCAAGATTCCGAGGATTCCCCCGCCGAGCTGCGCCCAAACGATGCGGCTGAGGGCCAGCCCGCCGCAGCATCACAGCCCGGTTCTTCCCCGCAAGATACAGCGCCTCAAGATTCCCCGTCTCAACCCGGTACATCATCGGAGGCGCAAGCGAACTTACCTCCCGAAACCGAGCCTGTACCCCCTGAAATACCCGAAGATAGCGGAAATACGAGGTTTCCCGAGGGCGGTTTTGGCGAGCGCGATTCCTTCGCGGCTTCGGGCAGCGGGATTCCGCAGCAGGATTCTCCGAGTCCGCACGAACAGGGCGGGGATAGCGGTAATAAAGATCCTCAGGATGCCGGTAGCCGCAATGAACCGGTGGACGATTCCGCGCCGGATCCGGGGCAGACGCAGGGTGAGGGCTCTTCCCCCTCAGTTTCCCTTGAGTCTGTAGATACCGCCGAGAATGCCGAGTTCAGTAATATTCCGGTGCCGAGCGCATCCGCACCGCTGGCTGCGGGGAATAAGTCGGCTCGGGAGGCTGCCGCATCCGCCCCGGTCTCACCTTTACCACCCCTGGCTCAGCGGCCGGATTCAGCGGCAACAAAACCCGAAGAGCCGCCCGCCGAATCCGAGCAGGAGACTGCCCCGGCACGCGGACAACGCGCGCAGCAGGAGCAGAGCGATGAAGAAGATGTCGTTTCTGATGACGACGAGAGAATTGAGAATAGCGTTCATATCGGTTTGCGCGCCATCGAAAAGGTTATTGGCGGCAAGGTGATCGACGAACGTCCGCTCCATCAGATTTAGCGCGGCACAACGCGCTCACAGCACACACAGACGAGGAGAAGCATGTACGAGGGCGCAGTCCAAAATCTCATTGATGAACTTGGTCGCCTGCCGGGGGTGGGTCCCAAGTCGGCGCAGCGCATCGCCTTCTATATTCTCAACTCTGACGCCTCAGACATGGCACGCCTGACCAACGCGATTTCGAAGGTCAAATCGAGTGTGAGCTTTTGCGAAATATGCGGCAACGTTTCGGAGACGAAGCAGTGCGTTATCTGCCGTGATGATCGGCGTGACCCGGGCCTGATTTGCGTGGTTGAGGAATCCAAGGATGTGGTGGCGATTGAGCGCACCCGTTCCTTCACTGGGCGTTACCATGTGCTGGGCGGGGCTATTAACCCGCTGGCGGGACTTGGACCCGAGCAGCTGCGCATTCGTGAGCTGGTTTCGCGCCTGGCAGATGAGCGTATTCAAGAGATTATTCTGGCGATGGACCCTAACCTTGAGGGCGAAGCTACCGCAACCTACCTTTCGCGAATGCTGGTTCCACTGGGCATTCGCCTCTCACGGCTGGCTTCCGGTCTGCCCGTTGGAGGCGACCTGGAATATGCGGACGAGATTACGCTCGGGCGCGCGCTTGAGGGGCGCCGCGTGATCAGCGAAGGCGCGGGTATCGCTCAGGGGAATGCCGCCGAAGATTTTGAGCAGGTTGTTGAAGAAGAGCAGACAGAACGTGAGCGCGCGGATGCCGAACCAAAGGCGCCGCGTAAACGCTGGAGCGGGAGCATGTTCGACGACCTTGACAATTCCCAGGGTGAGCCCGAGGACTCTTCCTCTGACAACCCCCGCGACGCGGAGAACGATAATTCTCGTGCGGATAGTTCCCCCTCACCTGGCACGCAGACCACTGTGGATGAGGCACTTATCGAGCAGGCACTCGATGATTCTGCCCATGCAGAAGCCCCGAGTTCCGAAGACTCGACAGATTCCCCTCAAGAGAGCCAGCCCGAACCCCATAAATCTACGGCTCAGGCTGAGCAGATTCCGGTGGATATTACGCGCGCTGATGCCTACCGCATCCACGCGCACCGGTCGGAGGATTATGAGGCGCGCATCCGCAAAATCCAGGAGGGACCCTTACGCACGCCCACCCCGGAGGTTCCGCCTCTGCCCGGTGCCAAATACGTTAACCCGTGGAGCTAATAAGCCCTGCCGTTCTATAAAAGCGGAATCGCAGCGCCCGGTTCCGCAGAGTCATCCGTAACAGTTCTTCATATTTCACGTTCTAATACACATACGTGCACAATTCCCACCGCGCGCCGCATCTGCCTACTATGTAAAGAGCCGGTAAACTAGCCGGTGGCATACTCAATACTGACCTGGAGAATTCAATGAGCCTGATCGTCCAAAAGTTCGGCGGTTCTTCCGTCGCGGATGCCGAGGGTATCAAACGCGTCGCCCAGCGCATCGTGGACACCCAAAAAGCGGGCAATGATGTGGTCGTGGTCGTCTCCGCGATGGGCGACACCACCGATGAACTACTCGACCTTGCCGCTGAAGTAACCGCTACCGTTACCCCCTCGCGCGAGCTCGATATGCTTCTGACTGCGGGCGAGCGCATCTCGACGGCTATTCTGTCGATGGCGGTCAATGATCTAGGCGCGAAGGCGCAGTCTTTCACGGGTTCTCAGGCGGGCATGATTACCGACGGCGTGCATGGTTCGGCGCGGCTTGTGGAGGTCAATCCAGACCGTATTCGCCGCTCTGTTGAGGCCGGAAACATTGCGATTGTGGCGGGGTTCCAGGGTGTTAACCGCCAGAGCGGTGACATTACGACCCTCGGTCGCGGCGGTTCAGATACTACGGCGGTCGCTCTTGCGGCGGCGCTTCATGCGGATGTATGCGAGATTTATTCGGATGTGGACGGCGTGTTCACAGCCGATCCGCGCATCGTATCAACCGCGCATAAGCTCAATACTGTCACAAGTGAAGAAATGCTTGAGATGGCGGCGAATGGCGCAAAGATTCTGCATCTGCGCAGCGTGGAGTACGCCCGCCGTTTCAATCTGAAACTGCATGTGCGTTCGTCATTCTCGAATCTTGAAGGCACCCTTGTTATCCCGGAAAATTCCGCGGAACTAACCCCCACCCATGTGAAGGAGATTCCCTTGGAACAGCCCCTGATTTCTGGCGTTGCGCACGACCGTGGACAGGCAAAAATTACCGTGGTGGGCGTGCCCGATATCCCCGGTTCTGCCGCTAAGGTTTTCGGTCTGCTCAATGAGGCCAAGATTAACATCGATATGATCGTGCAGAACGTCTCAACCGACCGACCGAACGTGACCGATATTTCCTTTACGCTCAATCAGGCGCAGGGTCCGCAGGCGTTGCAGGTACTTGAGAAGACCCAGGCCGAGATCGGTTTTGAAGAGGTTATTTATAACGAGGCGGTGGGTAAGCTTTCGCTTGTGGGCGCGGGCATGAAGACCAACCCGGGTGTTTCGTTTACCTTCTTTGAGGCGCTGAGCAATGCGGGCGTGAACGTCGAGATGATTTCGACCTCCGAGATTCGTATCTCGGTTATCACCGAGCTTTCAAAGCTTGATGAGGCGGTCCGCGCGGTACACACCGCCTTCGAGCTTGATGCCGAAGGCGAGGCCACCGTATACGGCGGAACAGGTCGCTAAACTTCTTATCTTCCAAGAAGGGTTAGGGGCGTCGGAAGGACATTTTTGTCTTTCCGACGCCCCTACTTCTTAAACTCATCTACCTTCTTTATGTGAAATATCGATTTATGTGCTTCACTTATTTCAGATATTTGATACGCTGGTATTTGTAACGCTAGTGCACCATTGCAGCTGGTTCCCGTCGAAACTCTTATTCTTCATGGTCACCGACTGTCTGCGCACGAAAGGAAAGCTTATGTCTGTAACTATTCCCAATCTGCGTGATGAAACTATTTCTCAGGCTCGTGCCGAGGCACAGCACATCCTTGCCCAAGCGAAGGAAACCACGATTTCACTCAGCGTTTCCGGAGCGGAAAGTGGACAAATCGGGGATGCGCTCAATCAGGTCATCTCTCAGGTTTTGCATGCTTTGGCTCAAGGACAGCACATCGACATTCAGACCATCCCGCACGATCTGACGACCACAATGGCCGCACAGCGCATCGGCATTTCTCGCCCTACGCTCATGAAGGCAATCCGCTCGGGAGAGCTGCCAGCTCACAAGGTTGGATCCCATTTCCGCGTTCGTACCGAAGATGCCGATAGGTTCCGCAAGAAACTACTGGAAAAAAAGGTTGCCGAAAGCAAACAAGCGCTCCAAGACCTCTGGGCGTTCGAAGAAGAAAATAACCTTGTAGATGTACTCGGGGGCCCTGCGTGGTAACACGTGATTATTCCGTCCTGCTCGATACCAATATCCTGATGAGCAAGACCTTGCGGGACTGGATCTTAATGCTCGCAAAAGAGTCCAAATATCAACTCTTCACGCCATATATCTCATGGGGAATTCTTGATGAGTTTGGGTACAGAGTGCGCCGCAATGAGCCAACGCTTGATGACGGAGTAATATCCACATGGCGAAAGCAGATTCTCAAAGTAACCGGTCAGCCACTCGAAGGTTTTCCTGTAGGCTCTGTCGAGGGGTACCCCGACCAAGATGATCTTCATGTACATGCCGCAGCCCAGTACTGCGGTATGCATATTCTCGTCACTGACGACGTAAAGCTCCTTGCCTATGCGAGCACCAAAGAATCAGAGCTAACACAAAACTATGAGACCTTCAGCGCCGACGATTTTCTCATGCACCTCACAGAGCTCTCGTCCCTTTCCCTCTTCGCTCAGGTGTACGTTAAACATGTAAAGTACGCCCTTAGTCGCGGCTATAAAGATATCGATGTATGTAAGGCACTAGACCGCACAAAAGATAGACGAGGGAATATTCAGAGACCTCTCGCTCCTACGTTTGCCCGATTCTTACGAACAAATATTATTAACCGCCCGGATGTCGCCTCTGCTATCGACCGATTTCTTACGGAAAGCGCCGATGTTCCGTTCCCTCCGTCCCCATGATCTTGCGCTCCCTTATGTCCCACGCAGCAGATAGTTTAGTCTAGAAGGATGACTCCCAAAGTGCTACAGGTACTTGACGGCTCGCTCTGGCGTGCTTATGCGAAGGAGCATGAGCGCCGGGCAGGGCGCTTTGCTGACCCGTTTGTGCGGCGGCGCGAGCGGGGGCAGGCGCATCCGGTTGAGGATTTCCTGTTTACGTACTACACGCTCAAGCCCGGTCAGTTCAAACGCTGGCACCCTGGGGCTGGTGTCATTCTGCTGGATGCCGCCGAACGTGTCAGCTGGAAATTCTACCGTGCGGCAACCGAGGACGAGCTCATCTTAGCCGGGCTCTCCCCCGACGATGCACATACCCATGCCGAACGCGGCGACGCGGTTCTCGTGGATATACCCCAATTCGTGGACAAACGCGGCACCGCCCTCACGTTCACTCGCGAAATTCTGTCAAATACAGCCGATAAAAAAGCGTTTTTTGGATGCTTTGGTATGCACGAATGGGCGATGGCGTATAAATCAGTTCAGAACAATATTCGTCACGACTACCTGGATTTGCGTTTGGGTGCTGAGGGCACCGACCGGGTGGTTGAGTCGCACCGCATCCGCTGTTCGCATTTCGATGCGTTCCGGTTTTTCATGCCTCAGGCGGCGCCCATGAACGAGCTGCAGCCCACCCGTGAAGCACAGCGCACACTAGAACAGCCCGCTTGTCTGCACGCCAATATGGACGTCTATAAGTGGGCATACAAGCTGATCCCGCTCATCGATTCGGCGCTCGTGATGGACTGCTTTGAGCTTGCCTGGGATGCGCGCGAACTCGATATGCGCGCCGCACCGTACGACCTTCTCGAGTGGGGCTATGAGCCTATTAAGGTAGAGACCTCCGAGGGTAAAGCCGAGTATGTGCGGTATCAACGCGAGCTTTCGGAGCGTTCGGTAACGCTGCGCCGTCGCGTCTTGAGCCGGGTTAAGGGCGCTCTCGATCGCGCCGCCGTGGCTTAAACTAATTTCTCCCCCGCCGGAAAACGAGGGAGAAATACTTGTGGTTGAGTTTATCTATCGCGATAGCCTGTCTTTTTCGTCCCGAGGAGCATCTTCGAGCTTTTCTGAAGTGCCAAACTTTTCAAGCTCGCATGTATTCGGTGAATATTTTCAGCGATCGTTATTTACTTAGTGGTGATTGTCCTGCACGGCTTGTGCGGTGACTCAGCGCGGTGCATCACCGCCCACCCCGGAAATGATGGCTCATTCCGCTCGGTGGAACGGAGTGAATTAACATAGCCGCGCGCTATGCCTCTTCAAGCCACGGTGGTTATGCGGTTGATGCAGCTCAGGGTTTGCCCGTTTTGTTTTCTGCCAGTGGTGATGGCAGGAGTGCGATGAGGCGCCATTGGAAAACTGGCGCGACATCATACACGCTCTTAGAGAATTTGTAATCATGCATTCCCTGTGAACATAATCACTTTAAACAAAATGTGAGCAAAATGAATCGTTGATGTCACTTTTCTGGAGCAAAAGTTTACAACGGAAATATACTATACAGCATGCGAGATTGGTTTTTATAATTTACATGTAAATAGTTTATGTGAAGTCAGCAACTTTGAGATTAGTTTACCGCTCAAGCATACTTTAAACATTGACACGACGCTTGAGAACTAGCTGAGGCGCGCATCCTGATATGCGTAATCTCCAAAATTATTCTTTAATCCGCAGTTTTGAAACATCACCTGCTAAAGACTTCAAAATTCCGATGTTCGCTCACAGAGAACGATTTTTGAGAAGAATTATTACGCTTTTCTACAAGGAGTTTTGATTCCACACTTTCTTCTTGGTAAGGCATAGCTCACCATGGGTATCTTCATATTTCTGCGCATCTCCTGTACCCGCCGCTCTTTGACCGATACCGCGATAGAAATTCGCTCGCCGAGCGGGCGTCAAGAAGCGTGCTTGCGGTAACATTAAGACGGCTCAATCAGAACTCATGCACCCAAGGAGTGCCCGCACATGGCCCGTATTGTTGTTGATGTTATGCTCAAGCCCGAAATTCTTGACCCGCAGGGTAAAGCTATCGCTCACGAGCTGCCCCGTATCGGCCTGAATTCCTTCACCGACGTTCGCCAAGGCAAACGTTTTGAGCTGACCGTCGAAGGCGAAGCTACCGAAGAGCATCTTGCGCAGGCACGCCAAGCGGCAGAAGAGCTACTCTCAAATCCCGTCATCGAAGACGTTGTGAACGTCTCGGTTCTGGAGGACTAAGAGCATGGCAGAATCACTCGCAGCACACGAAGTTCCCCTTGTTGGCGACTTCAGCGTCTCGGCACCCAACCCCGACTTTGCTGATGCGCGCATCGGCGTTATTACTTTCCCCGGCACCCTCGATGACCGCGATGCGGCGCGTGCCATACGGTTAGCGGGCGGAACCGTCGTCGAACTTTGGCATGACGACGAAGATCTCAAAAACGTTGATGCCGTCATCATTCCCGGCGGTTTCTCCTACGGCGACTATCTGCGTGCGGGCGCTATCGCGGCGAAAGCACCCGTCATGCATTCGGTCATCGCAGCAGCAAATGCAGCGGGAACATCGGGCTCTGCTCCCCTGCCGGTGCTGGGTATCTGCAATGGTTTTCAGATTCTCACCGAGTCGCATCTGCTCCCCGGATCCATGATTAAGAACGATCACCGCAAGTTCATTTGCCGTGACCAAACCCTGCGCATCGAAAATAACGCTACCTCGTGGACCGGATCCTATGAACCCGGGCAAGAGATTGTGGTTCCGCTTAAAAACCAGGACGGTCAATACGTGGCGGACGCCAAAACCCTAGAGGCGCTCGAAGCCGAGAATCGCGTGGTGTTCCGGTATGTGGGTTTCAACCCGAACGGTTCACGCCACGATATTGCCGGTATCAGCAACGAACGCGGAAACGTCGTCGGTCTGATGCCCCACCCAGAACACGCGGTTGAACCCGGTTTTGGCCCCTCATCCTCCGGGTTCGGCGATGTTTCACTACGAGGCGGCGCCGACGGCTTGGGCGTCTTCACCTCCGTTCTTTCCAACCTGATCAACGCCCGCTAGACGCACGACGACAAGGATAGACACAAGCGATGAGCGAGAAGCAGTTTAACCTCGATACCGTCGAGCACGCGGCGGAAACCCCCGATACCGAACTCCCCTGGGCAGAGCTGGGGTTAAAGGAAAACGAGTTCGAAGACATCAAGAAGATTCTGGGCCGCCGTCCGACCGCGGCCGAGCTGGCCATGTACTCGGTCATGTGGTCCGAGCATTGCTCCTACAAATCCTCGAAAGTGCACCTGAAGCAATTCGGCGCCAAGGTTACCGATGAGATGAAAAAAGACCTGATGGTCGGCATCGGCGAGAACGCTGGCGTAACCGATATCGGCGACGGGTGGGCGGTAACCTTCAAGATCGAGTCACACAACCACCCCTCCTATGTTGAGCCTTATCAAGGTGCGGCAACCGGCGTGGGCGGTATTGTGCGCGATATTATTTCGATGGGTGCACGCCCGATCGCGGTTATGGACCCGCTGCGTTTCGGCGCTATCGACCACCCGGATACCGCCCGCGTGGTCGGCGGTGTGGTTGCGGGCATCGGCGGCTACGGCAACTCTCTGGGGCTGCCCAATATTGGCGGCGAGACCGAATTTGACGCCTGCTACCAGGCAAACCCCCTTGTCAATGCCCTGGCAGTCGGTATTATGCGCCACGAAGATATTCGCCTGGCAAACGCATCCGGCGTGGGCAATCAGGTAGTGCTCTTCGGGGCACGCACCGGCGGCGACGGTATTGGCGGCGCATCCGTACTGGCTTCAGAGTCCTTTGACGATACCAAGCCCTCCAAGCGACCCGCAGTGCAGGTAGGCGATCCCTTCGCCGAGAAGGTTCTGATCGAATGCTGCCTGGAACTCTTCAAGGGTTCCGTGGTCGAAGGCATTCAGGATCTCGGCGCTGCCGGTATCTCCTGTGCAACCAGTGAGCTCGCCTCCAACGGCGAGGGCGGCATGCATGTAGACCTTACCAAAGTACTCTTGCGAGACCCCACCTTAACCCCCGGCGAAATTCTGATGTCGGAATCGCAGGAACGCATGATGGCGGTCGTTTCGCCCGAGAACGTCGAGCGTTTTGAGGCGATTATGAAGAAATGGGGCGTGGAGTACTCCTTCTTGGGAGAGGTGACCGATACCGGTCGCCTAACCATTGAATGGGACGGCCAGGTGATCGTTGATGTAGACCCGCGTACTGTGGCGCACGACGGCCCCACCTATGAGCGCCCCTACGCGCGCCCGGCTGGTCAGGATGCACTCCAGGCAGACCATTTCACAGGCTCCGCTGCCGACGATGCACGCCCGCGCGGCGAACAGCTTGGCGAGGCTATCAAGGCGTTCATGGCGTCTCCGAATATGTGCTCCAAGTCCTGGATCACCAACCAGTACGACCGCTACGTGCAGGGCAACACAGCCCTCTCCATGCCGGACGATTCAGGTGTGGTGCGTGTGGACGAGAACACCAACCTGGGGGTCGCGCTGGCGACTGACGCATCACCACGTTTTGCCTACCTTGACCCGTATGAGGGCGCGCGTGCATCTCTGGCGGAGGCCTACCGTAATGTGGCAACCGTGGGTGCCCGCCCGGTCGCGGTTTCGGACTGCTTGAATTTCGGCTCCCCCGAAGATCCGGATGTCATGTGGCAGTTTGCGGAAGCCGTGCGCGGTCTTGCCGACGGCTGCATGGAGCTAGGTGTTCCGGTCACCGGTGGTAACGTCTCGCTGTACAACCAGACCGGAGGTAAGGCCATTAATCCGACCCCTGTGGTCGCGATGATGGGCGTAATGGACGACGTTACCCGGCGCACCCCCTCGGGTTGGGCCCCGGAACACGACGGTCAGGCCATCTACCTGCTGGGTACTACGCGTGACGAGCTGGACGGTTCAGAATGGGCGCGTTTCAAGGGCCACCTGGGGGGTCTGCCCCCGAAGGTTGATCTGGCGGTTGAACGTCAGCTTGGCGATATGCTCGTGAATATGTCGCGTGACGGCATGATCGATGTGGCACATGACGTTGCCGCCGGTGGTCTTGCCGCAGCACTCGCGGAAGCCTGCCTGCGTTTCAACACCGGGGCGCGCATCGGGCTGGGCGAAGTTGCCGAACGCGACGGGCTCGACCTGTTCACCCTGCTGTTCTCGGAGTCCTTAGGTCGCGTGGTGGTTTCCGTCCCGCGTTCTGAGGAGGTACGTTTCAAGGATATGTGCACCGCCCGACAGTTCCCGTTCGCGCGCATCGGCGTAGTGGATGCGCTCTCGAACGCGCTTGACTTCCAAAACGAGGTCTCCATCAACCTTGATGAGCTGCGTGCCGCTCACGAAGGCACCATGGCAGCTCACTTTGGTGAGGTGGCGCAGGGCTAGATCCCTCTATCGGCACAGCTAGGCTCTTGATGTGAATAAAGCGGAGTTTCCAACGCTTTCTTCACATCAAGAGCCTTTTTCTGCCTCAAGGCACTCCCCACCTGCGCTTTCACACGCTAGACTGGAGGATAGGTTACATAAACCGTTCACACCGATAACACATTCGCCCCGCCGAACCGCATCCAAAAAAATGCACAGACACAACAGAAAGATCACCATGACCGCAGCACCATCCGTGCAGGTCTTTACGCCAGACATACCTAAAGCGGGCAGAATAACGCTCGCGGCATTCGCTCTCTTTGTTATCGGTTGGCTTATCTATATCGAGTTCACGGGCGGACTAGACTTCAATGTCTACCGTTTCGGTGCCATGACCATCTTCGATAACGACGGCATGCACAAAGATCTCTACGCCCGCAATCTCCTGGAGTACGGCGACTTTAGGTTGCCCTTCACCTACCCGCCCTTTGCCGCGCTCGTGTTCTTACCGTTCGCTTTTCTGCCCGCATGGGTGGGTATCGCCATCATGTATGCGATCAGCATCGGTGTTGCATGGTGGCTGGCAACCCTTATCTATAACTACGCCACCGACCGCGGCTACAGCATCCCTTTCCAGGAAAGACTCGGCACATACGGCATCATCGCTGCTCTCACGTTCATCATTATTATGACCGGACCGTGGCGGCGCGGGCTCTCGCTGATACAAATCAACCCCATCATTCTTACGCTGGTGCTTGCCGATTTTATACGACCGGCAACCCGCATTCCCCGGGGTGCGCTTATCGGCATTGCGGGCGGTATTAAGCTCACCCCGCTTGCCTTCGGTCTTATTCTGCTCATGCGCAAAGACTGGCGCGGCATCCTTACCCTAGGCGCTTCTTTCGGCACGACCATTCTTCTTGGGTTTATCTTCCTTCCGCAGCAGGCAGTTACGTTCTGGACGAGCGCCGTTTCGGATTCCGGCCGTGTTGGAGGTATTAACTTCGCCGATAATATTTCGATTCAAGGCTGGCTGATGCACCTGGGTCTGCGTGAACCCACTCTGAGGCCTGTATATTACGCTCTTGCGCTTGCTACGATCGGTCTCTGTGCGGTGCTTCTGCGCCAGCTTATTCGCCGTAATCTTGTGCTATCTCAGGTGGCGGTCGGCGGGTTTTTGATGGTGAGCATCTCCCCCATCAGCTGGTCGCATCATAACGTCATGTTCCCGCTGATTATCATGACGCTTGTTCTTGACGCTTTCCCTCTGTTTTTTGCGCACCTGCCCGCCTGGTTATCCGGTATCGCACGTGTTTTGACGTGGGTGGCGTTTATCGGTCTATATATTTCGCCTATGTGGCTGGGTGCCGCCATCGGTGGCGGATTCAACAGCCTCAACCATCTTGCGCAGTATGCCTTGTTGTTTTCGACCGTGCCGATCCTGTGTCTCTATGCGGTCATGGCTCTTTGGGCAGGTTCGGCGCTCACCCCGGCCGTGCGCATAGCGCAGAATCGCGATCGCTCGGTCATAGCCGGACCCAAACCCGAGCCTCAGGCCGCGTAGCAGCAGGTAGTGTCATGTGCAGTTGAGTTACAACGCGCATACGGCGGTAACAAAGGATGCGGTGGTTTTCTCTCTGGGGAGCCGCCGCATCCGCATGACGGCTATCAGGAAGCCTAAAAATCGGAAATATTCTGCCGAGAAGCGTAGTTTTCCACCCTCTAACCCCAAAAACTACATATATCGGCAAAATACTGCCGAAATATAGTGTTTTCACCAATTTTCATGCCATAATGGCGTGAATTCGGAATTATTTTGCCGATTTATAGGGTTTCAGACTCATAGAAAGGATGTGCTCGTGCCACAGGATTTACGGGGCTCGCTCGCCCAGATCGTTCGCGAGCATCGCCGCGAACTTCGGATTACGCAGGAGTATTTGGGGCTTCTTGCCGGAGTCTCGGAGCGCACGATCCGCGATCTCGAAAAAGGGCGCGAGTCTATCGCCTTTGACAAAGTAACCGCCGTACTCGACACCCTCGGCATCGATCTCATCCCTCGGGAGCGCTAATGCATGAAATCCTTGCAGACGTCTATAAAAAGGGGAACCTCGCTGGCCATTTTTCCCAAACAGACCACGGCGGTACAGCGTACACATATGCCGAAAACTACATAGAATCCGATGGCAAACCTATATCCTCTACCCTCCCCATACGCACGGAGGAATATCTGCCAAAATTGCTGACCGAGTACTTCGCGAGGTTCTTTCCGCTACCGAGAGCATGCTGGAACAGGCTCAGGAAGAGCTGCCCTTCGATTCCCATCGCCTGAAACAGCTGACAAAAGTTTTGAAGAACCGAAGGCTGTCGCTTCTTCCCTAACGTGAGAGATACTGCCTCTGTAACGAAGGATGCGGTGGCTTTCTCTCTGAGGAACCACCGCATCCTTATATGTCCGCGTCACAGGATGAATTGCCTAAGCGCGTGTCTAAATCTGCCCTGTAAGTGTCATATAACGGTTATTTACGTATATTTTTCAGTGATAATAAACACTCTGAGGCGCTGTCTATACAAGTGTAACAATTTGTCACAAATGGTCCCGATATACCTCAAACGTGAACTTTGAACATCTATCGAGACGCTTACAGACAGCCATCCTGCTCACCTAATTGGGCAAAGAGCGCGGCATTAATACGGAATCCTTCCATAGCCTCGTCAATCAGGGCTTCACGCTGCTCTTCGCTCAAAGGAGCGCGATCAAGAAGCTCCCGGTATCCATCCTTGAAGACCTTCGGCTTGGGAAGCTGAGGGAACGAGTACATGGTCAGAGCATCCCGCGCAATACCGTAATGGCGCGCCACCAGAGCCGCCACAGCCTGCCCGCCCGAGAGATCTCCCAGATAGCGCAAATAATGATGCGCCAAGAACCGCTCGGGAGCCTGCGCGGTCGCCTTGATACGCGCCACGTATTCGATAGTCGCTGGCAACGGGGCGTCAATCTCGGTCTGCCCTAGAGCACGAATATCGTGGTGAATCGCAGCGGCACGATCCAGCCCTTCCAGAGTGAAAGGATCGGTCAGTGGGTTACCGGATACACGCAGATTCCGAGAGATTTCCTCCAGCGCCTCATAGATATAGGTGTACTGGTTGATGAGGCGTAAATACGCGGAAGTATCGAGTTTCCCGCCCATCAAATCTTCCATAAAGGTAGAGTGCTCGGCATTATCATGCACGCACTTGGTGCTCGCTTTTAGCCGGGCCGAAAACCGCTGTTCGGCAGCATCGGGAGAGGTGGTTTCGGGGGTAATAATGGCGGTCACGGAACGCCTCCTGATTGAGTTGAGAGTCATGAATATTTTTGATGACACTGTGTCACCAAATCAATAAATGACATAGTGTCACTAAATTTTTGGTTTTGCAACACCGCTGCCAAAAAAATTTTATTAAGGGGAACCTCATCATTAAGCAAAGTACTACAATTAAGCTACACAAGTCTTAGCTAATAGGTCTAGACTAAGACTGCTCATTACTAAAACCACGAATAAAGGACACACATGTCTATGTCGCATAACGCGAAGCGCTCATGGGCGTTTCTAGCGTCTGCCGCCGTTGGGCTCAGTGGCATCGCCGCCACCCCCGCCCTAGCGAACCAACCCGCACCGACCGCGCAGATCGTCTCTGAGCAGGCGCCAGCTGCCGCATCACAAAGCCTGCAGGATGCATCCGTAGATTGGGGCGTCAAATCCTCATTCCGCAGATACATCACCGGTCCTGTCGCCGGTGGTTCGCAGGAACTAACCGGTGCTACCTCCAACGCGGATGGTTCTTATCACTTCACCGCCGCTGAAGGTACCGTCGAGGCAGACGGTTCATACCACGTTAAATTCACCGGCTCCAGCGTGAAGTACACCGGGCACCACGGCGTGCTCGAAGTAACTATCAGCGACTTGGAACTTGTCATCAAAGACGGGCAAGGCAGCCTATACGCAAATATCAGCGAACGCCCCTATAACGGCAACACCACCCCGAACCCGCCCGTACAGCACGATCACACGCTGATTGGTACTTTCGATGCTTCCTCCCTGAAAAACGAAGGTGGGCAGCTGACCTTGGCAGCATCTGATGCCACCAAGGTGAAACTCAGCGCAGAAGCAACTTCGGTGTTTGCCGGGTTCTATCAGGCGGGGCAAGAGCTGGATGCGCTGGCATTCTCCGCGAAGCTCGTTACCAAGCAGGCACCGGCACCGGAGAAACCTGCTGATCCGACCCCGGAGCCGACTCAGCCTGCACCTGAGCCTACTCAACCCGAGCAGCCTGCACCAGAACCGAGTAAGCCTGCCGATCCAGCTCCTGAGCCATCTCAGCCTGCGCCAGAGCAAAGTAAACCTGCTGAAATGCCAGAGCCGCAGCCTTCACAGAGTTCCGAAGCTCCGGCACCGCAACCCTCTCAAACTTCTGAGGCGCCTACCTCAAACCCTTCAAAGCCCAGCGAAGCACCCAGCTCTCAACCGGCACCGCAGCCCTCACAAAGCTCGGAAGCCGCTAAGCCCGCACCGGCTCAGCCTCCGGCTACCGATGCAGCGCCGAGAACCGACGTGCCGAGAGGACAGGGGCACATTATTGAATCCGGCACCCTGACCTGGAATATTCGTGATTCCTTCCTGCACTACCTCAACACCATTGCGCGCGGTAACATCACCGTCGAGGGTCTGTCGAAGAACGCGGCGGGCGGGCTCGACTTTACCAGCGCATCCGGCTCGTACGATGAGTCCACGAAGACCGGTCAGATCAACTTCGCGGGCAAGGTGCACATTAGCGGGCATCACGGTCAGCTCAACAGCAGCTTCGAGAACACTCGCCTAGTCATCAAAGAGGGCAAGGGCTACCTGGTTGTCGACGCCGAAGCGCTCAACATGCAGGGCGAAAACCGCACCTTCAAAGATCTTGTACTAGCCGAGGTCGATCTGAGCGGTGCAACCTTAGAAAATAACGTGCTCTCGGCTAAGAATGCAGCCGTTACCGTTACCGTCGAGGGGTCTGAGGCGATCTTCGCCGGGCAGTACAATGACGCCGACAAGCGCACTATGGCTCCGCTCTCCTTCAGCGCAAAACTCGGTTCTCAGCTGGTGGAAAACAAGGTTACCGACACCACGGTTAAGGGTTCTAACACCGGCAGCGGTTCGGCGAACTTGGGCAATAACGCAAACGCGGGTATTGGCGGCACGAACTTTGGCGGTTCCGTGAACAATGGCGGCGGCAATGCCTCCCATTCCCGTAACGGCTCCACCCCGGCTGCACACCCGAATGGCGGTAAGAGCGGTTCCTTCAGCAGCGTCTCAAAGAACCCCGCCCAGCCCGTCTGCACCCCGGTGACCGTGACCAAGCAGGTTCCCGTTAAGGCTGCAAAGAATGCACCGGCTGCATCCGCAGATGGTAAGGTCGCCAGCGCAGATCTTGGATGGGGCGTGCGCGATTCCTTCCGCAACTACATTCGCGGCGGCATCGCGAACGGCAGCTGGGATCTGAACGGCACCACCTATTCCAATAACGCCTTCCAGTGGGCGAAGGGCACGGGTTCCTTCAAGGATGGTAAGGGCTCAATTTCCTTCACAGGTTCGGTGCATTTCACCGGACACCACGGAATTCTGGACACCACCATCTCAAACCCGCGTCTGGAGATCAACGGCAAGACCGCCGTTCTCTACGCAACGATGGTCGGCAACGATATGGACGGCAAATCGCATAATTACGGTGAAGTTGCTCTGCTCAACGTTGATGTGAGCGGTTTGCAGGTCTCTGGCGATAAGATTTCCATCAGCGGTGCGGGCACTACCATTACCGCTGAGGGTGCTAAAGCGTTTGCAGGTTTCTACGAGGCGGGTAAGGATATGGCTCCGCTGAGCTTCTCAGCGTCGCTTTCGGGTACACAGCCCGCGGGCAACACCGCCAAAACCCAGGCCACCCAGACTGTGACCGAAACCGTATATCAGGGTCAGGGATGCGAATCTCTCAACGCACGCGGCTCTCATGGTCGTCTGGCGCATACCGGTGCCAGCGGTGTAGAGGCTGGGGTTGCTAGTGGTCTGGCCTCTCTGGTCGCCGGTATTGGTGCCGTACTGTACACGCGCCGTCGCAAGTCCTCCAGGATGTCTGAGCGCTCCGAATAAACCTAAGATCGGCCTATCAACCACCGGCATATGCGGTGATTCTTAGGCTCGGGTTTATTCCTCGGTGCAGCATCCGCACCTCATAGCTCACCGGATGCGCCAGGGTGCGGGTAGTATCGACTACCCGCACCCTCACCCTAAGCACACGCTCTCATCACGAATACATACACTCACAGTTTTAGCCGATAGGAACTCTTCATATGGCTTTTCGTCTCTCACACCCCGGCGCAACAACACGCCCCAGACACCGGCACGGCAGAGCGAGCGCATCGCAGAAGGTTACCGCCGCGCTATTAGCGGCATCCATGCTTTTTATCTCCGGATGCGGCATCGGCACCCAAAATCCGGGCAGCACGAGCGCATCCTCGCATTCCGTGGTTGATGAACAGACCACCAAGTCTGAGCTTGAGAACCTTGCGCAGGAGCTCAAGAGCAATGTTTCTTCCGATCCGAAATCGCTGACGGGTCCCAGCAGCGCGAAGAACACCCCCGAAGTTCAGCCGATGGTTGAGACTCCCACCCCGCAGCTTCCCGTGACTTTCAAGGATTTCAAGGGCGATGAGGTGACTGTTAAGTCGGCGAACCGCATCCTGGCTCTTGATCTGTACGGCACTCTCGCGCAAGAGGTCATCTCGCTGGGTTTGGGTGATCGTCTGGTCGGTCGTGTAACGTCTTCAACCGAGTCTTCGCTAGCGAAGCTGCCGCTCGTCACTCAGAATGGCCACGATCTGAACGCGGATGCGATTCTCGCGACGAACCCCGATCTTGTGCTCTGGGATAAGAGCAATGGTCCCGAAGAAGTTGTTGAACAACTGCGCGATGCGGGCGTGACTGTGGTGGTGTTCGACCATGAGAGGCGCATGGATAAGATCATTCCCCAGCTCAAGGCTGTGGCACAGGCTTTAGGTGTGCAGGAGGCGGGCGATAAGGTCGCCGAGCGCGTGCAGAAAGACCTTGATTATGCCCTGAATACCATCAAAGAAGTTGCCCCTGAAGGCGATAAGAAACTGTCAATGGCATTCCTGTACGTGCGCGGTAATGCCGGGGTATTCTTCATTCTCGGCAAGGGTTCCGGCGCGGACGATCTGATTGCCGCGCTTGAGGGCAGAGATGTGGCTTCCGAGCAGGGCGCGCGCAACATTGTTCCCGCGAATAGCGAGGCGCTGGTCAAGGTGAACCCGGATGTCATT
>ERZ773196.756-NODE-756-length-19928-cov-4.140844_pt1 | contig 19928 bp, 13 predicted proteins | sample MGYA00581009_ERZ773196 | MGnify/ENA primary metagenome ERZ773196 (study PRJEB29015, sample SAMEA2738162) | human oral metagenome | biome: human oral; feature: human-associated habitat; material: saliva | place: China | collected 2243 ... | reverse complement strand
ATAGATATCATTGGTTTCCATCAGCTCTTCATGCTTCCCGCGTCCAACGATTTCGCCTTGATCCAGAACGATAATTTGGTCAGCGTCCATGATGGTTCCTACCCGTTGGGCTACAATCAGCACCGTTGCTTGACCTGTCACTTCCTTGAGACGACGACGCAGCACCGCATCCGTCTTATAATCTAGGGCAGAAAAAGAGTCGTCGAAGATATAAATTTCCGGCTTTTTGACCACCGCGCGGGCGATAGAAAGCCGCTGCTTCTGTCCTCCGGATAGATTGCTGCCTCCCTCAGCCAGATGAGTCTCAAAACGCTCTTCCCGGCTCTCGATAAAGTCCTTGGCTTGAGCCACCTCAGCTGCCTGACTCAGCTCTTCTTGGCTGGCTTCTTCCTTTCCGTAGCGTAGGTTCTCCGCGATAGTTCCGGTAAATAGGAGAGCTTTCTGCGGGATAAAGCCAATCTTCTGACGCAGAGCCTTCAGATTGTACTCACGGACGTCCACACCGTCCACTAAAATCTTACCAAGTGTTACATCGTAAAAGCGCGGAATCAGCTGCACCAGTGTAGACTTACCAGAACCAGTTGAACCGATAAAGGCAATAGTCTCACCCGGCTTAGCCTTGAAGGAAATATTATGCAGCACAGGACTCTCCGTCTCACCCGGATAAGCGAAGGTTACATTGTCGAACTCCAGATACCCCTGCGTATCTGTCTCGGTTACACCATCTTCATTAGGATTGATTGAAATGGGCATGTCCATAACTTCCTTGAGCCGCTGGCTCGATACCGCCGTCCGTGGATACATGGTAAAGAGATTTGCCAAGAAGAGGAAGGACAGCAGCGCGTGAAAGCTGTATTCGATAAAGGCAACAAGATTTCCGATTTCAAGACTGCCGTCCCGCAAAGGATCTAGGGCAAACCAGACAATGGCCACAATCATCGCAATAATAATCTGCACAAAGAGTGGCTCTGTCAGACCAGTCAGCTTAAAGAGCTTATTGGAGTTTTGCGCATAGACCTCATTTTCATCAGAAAAACGCTTCTCTTGAAATTCCTCTCTTGCAAAAGCTCGGATAACGCGCAGACCAGTCAGATTTTCCCTTACGTACTGATTAATCTTATCAAGGGTCTTCTGCTGCTTTTCAGACAGGGGCTTGGTTTTAACCGCCACATAAATGACCACGACTGCCAAGAAAGGCACTGAAACAGCTACAATCCAGGCCAGAGATGGACTGGTCAAGAAAATCATGAGAATGCTGGACAGCATCATCATGGGAGTAATGACTCCCATTTTCAGAGTTTGCTCTGCAAACTGCATAAGCACAAAAGCATCCGAAGTCAAGCGCGTGACCAAAGACGACACACCAATTTGCTCATACTCATGATGAGAATACTCTTGCAGCTTGGCATAGAGATCATTGCGCATGTCTTGCACCATGGTCGTCGTTATCTTCCCGGCCGCATAAGCCAGAACGATTCGCCCCAGTACCCCTAAGATAATAACTCCAAACATGACCCAAGCCCAGAAAAAGAGCCGGTCTGTCTGCTTAGGATTGATTCCCTCATCAATCATCCGAGCCAGCACAGTTGGCAGACCTAGATTGACGATTACAAAAAAGATTGCCGCCACAAAGTCCAAGACCAGCCACTTAGGATATCTCTTCAAATAAGACCAAATGTATAACATAAGTCCTCCTTCACCATCTATTCAAAAATAACTCACTCTAAAGCACCCAAGTGCTTTTAAAACACAGAAAAGAGCGCGCAAATGCACGCTTTAATACAAATATTATATCAAAAATATGAAGTAGGGTAAAGGTCATTTCAGACTTTTTTCTGCTTATCATCAGCCTCATAAATGACTGTCAGCAGTAAACTGCCTGAAAGCAGACTAGCAACTGTTTTAATTGCTTGACTTATATAGAAAAACAAACCTAGTTTTCACTAGGTTCGTAATTTTTTCTACAAGAAGGTATGAGTCTGAGAGTAATTCAAGCTCTGCCCTAACATTTCAGACTTGCAACTTTGCAGACCATTTGACAGCTCAAACCAATCACTTCTGGTTTTCAAAGATTGATGTTCTGAAATCATTGGTCTGATCGAGGTAGGCTTTGAAGACTGCTTTTTTCAGCTTGTGGACAGCACTGTCATGTTCTGGTTTATAGCCGCTCCAAGAATACCAATTATCATTGGCATCTTTGAGAACAGCTTCATCCATCAAGGTTTGCAACTCCTCAACAGTACTTATAGTCTTGGTAGCAAAACTTGTCCATGGTTGTCTTGTATCATCAAATGTGACTTTGTTCAGGCTGTCGAACTTGTTTTTACGTTCTTCATACATAGCCTTCTTAAACTCTGTCCAATTATTAAACTGACCATTGAAGACCTTGCGTAAAACCAAGTCGTCTGTTACCAGGCCTCTGGTCTTACCATAGATACTGATGGTTTTTCCGTTTTGCTTGGCATCATCTTCATACTGATTAGAGATATAAGGGACCATACCATCTTTAAAACCTTTGGCTGCAAGAAGCTCATAAGCCATACGCCGTCCCATAAGATCTCCAGGCGTTCCTTTTTCGCTGCTTAATGCCGAATAAATCGGAGAGAAGAGTTTAATCGTATGGTAGCCATTTCTTTCAACGTCACCATTTTTGTACTCACGAGCTGAAACAATATTATTTTCAATGAGACTGTCGAATGAATTTAATTTTTGCGCATCCGCCATTGTAATATTTTTTATCACATTCGTTGCGTAAACATCATTTCCATCAGCATCTCGAACATATTTATTCTCGACTTTTCTCAGCGCATTCACTTTTTGCACATCAGACAGACGGTTCACGATTGACATTCCTTCTAGGTACTCCAACATATAAATGACATCAAACATGTTATGAACATAGTTTTTCAGATCATCCGCATTTTGGAAACGTTCAGTTGGATCCAGGACTTGCAAACGAGATTTTTCCGTTGCATCATTCTTGTCATATTTGAGAATTGAGTTGACCGTGATTGTCGCATCATCTGGATGATCCGGTGCTTGCAACAAGCCCTTAGCGAAGAATTCTGGACCAAGACCGCTTCTTCTTCCATATCCACCTAAATAGATCTCATTATCAGAATCATGTGTCATTTCATGGGTATAGGTAATGGCTCCGTCCTTGTCCAGCATCCGATAGCCCATGTAGTAAACACCGTCACCTGTAGCGTAAGCTCCGTGCTTATTGTGCACGACCTTGTTTCCAACCGGTCCGAAGAAATACTTCATAGCTGGATTAGAACTGTCAAATTGTGCCTCCGCTGTAGCCTTGCCGACAGTAGCATCATCACCAAACTTATAGGCATCATAGAGCAAGATGTTTCGATAGAGCTTTTCACGGCTCTGCTCGTCTAATATTCTATACCAATAATCATAATGGTCGCGTTGACGTTTTGCGGTTTCTTGGGCATTATCCTCAACAAACTTATTGAGTTCTGCTCCTGCTCTATGCTCATTATTTCTATATCTGTCATAGGCACCAAAACCCAGACTGGATATAGTCGAGATGACAAAGACCGATCTTTCAGGCATTGTCAGCAAAGGTAGAACCATATTTCGGTACTTCCAAGTGTCGCTGGTAATTCTGTCATACACCCCGATAGAATATTTGCTGCCAGCCTGCTCTTGTTTGACCCTCACTTCATCAATAGCTGATTTTTCTTCAACGATATAAGCCTTGGTTTGCTCTTTGAACCATTGATTATTTGTTTTGTTTGGTACAAATACTTCCCGGTAATTGGCAAGCGTGCTAAACAAATCTTTTGTTACATTATTGTTTGCAAGGCTGATGCTATAAGCATCAACATTGTTCTTGGCCAGAAGATTGTTAAAGCCTGATTTACCTAATTCAATGATCGTGTCTAGCGGTGATACGTTGCCCTTACCAAAGAAATCCATGTGGTACATGACTAAGTCTTTGATATTCACGTCACCATATTTAAAGTTGTACCAGCGCTCTAAATAGGTCAAACCTAGAAGCAAGGCTTCCTTATTGCGTTTGATTTTATCAACAACGTAACCATTAATCGTTTGATTTTCGCTGGCAATAACTGCATCAGCCGACAAAAGTTTTTCCAGTGTATTTGCTAGATTTTCCTTTGTTTTGGCAAACTGTTCTTCTAAGTATAATTCCGTCAGTGAAACGCCTGAAGAAATACCTAGGGTGTTTCTGATAGCCTCTGACTGATAATCGACCGCTCTCAAATCAGGCAAAACTTCATTGATGATTGAATTATGATTATGCAAGAATTGATTTGGCGTATAGATGAGACCTGTATCTCCCACACGATATTCTGCTAACTTACTAAAGTCAGATTGGTAGGTGAGATCTAGCTTTTCAGATGTATGATCCTTATAATGAATCAAGAGCTTATTAGCTGCCTCTTTATGCGAAGCGATATCTGTAATCACTTCATTATCCTTCATCATGACTGCAGATAGGACTTCTTTTTTAAACAAAGCGCTATCTTCTTTTACCAGATTACCGTATTTGACAATGGTTGCCTTATTATAAAACGGCAGTAATTTTTCAATATTCTTATATGCTAAAGCTCGACTGGCTTGATAGTCTTCAACCTTAGAAAAATCACTTTCTTTATTAGTGCTAGTCAGCAAAGTTTCGACTTTCGGTACAGAAAGAGAGTTAATTTCAGATTTCTTACTTGCGATTTGAGAAGCATTGAGGATTGTTCCTCTCTCTTCGAGAGATTCCTTGGTGACAACCTCATCCTTTTCAAGAGTCACTTTGTAGACTCTGTTGTCTTTGTTGCTAGATGAGTCAGTTATTCTCATTCCTCGATAGTGATAGCCACTAATCGCATTCCCATTCATAACATTGACATCGCTAAGAACATTGTGCAATCTTCCAGCATGTCTCTCTTCGTTAGAGTCTCTATCCCACAAGTAGCCAGCCACACCAGCAACACTTCCAAAGCGTTTCACATTATTAATGTCGCCCTCGGCCTAACTATTGCTGATAAGCGCATCTTTCTCAATAAGACCTGCAAGACCACCGACAGTTTGGTTTGTACTATCCGCATTTGACGAGATGGTAATTGTAGCTTTTGACTTATCAACTACTGCATTGATGCCAGTCAGTTGACCTACTAATCCACCGATATTGTATGGTGCCTTCGTTTCATAGGAGTTGATAATTCTTCCCTTGAAACTGCTGTTCGTAATCTTAGAATTATCAGCCTTCCAAACCAAGCCACCAATGCCACTTTCGCCAGCAAGAACACCGTCTACATGGACATTGTTAATCCTTGTTGCATTATTTGCTTCATTTGCAAGGGCACCAACATCAGTTTTCCCTGAGATATTTACATCTTTAAGAGCCAGATTTTCTACAGTAGCAGCGCTTAAAGTATCAAATAAAGGCTTCTTCAAATTATAAATAGCATAATTTTTTCCGTCTTTGCTGCCAAAGAGCTTACCAGTAAATCTACCCTTTATATAACTACTAGCGGCATTTTCTAGTTCGACCTCATTGGCATTCAAACTAGCACCTAAATAATAGGTTCCTCCAAGATCATTATTTATAGCTTGAACCAAGTTACTAAAGGAAGTAAAGTTTGTGACTTCTCTCTCTGCCTTCTTGGCTAGATAGAAAGTAAAATTGTCCACGTACTTATTGTCAACGTCCTGTTTTAATTTTTCAGCACTTGCAGTAATTTTATAAACTGGCTGGCCATCTTTTGTACTATCTACTATTGAAGAAATGGGCAAGAAAACATCTTTAAATTTAGAAGATTTTACTTTCACAAAATAATTCTCTTGATTGCTTGGAATGGCATCCAGAGAAACGTGCTGCTTGTATTTTCCATCCGTTAGACTATACAGCTCCACATCAGATACATTTCTTAACTCGATATTTTTTTCTGGTTCTTGCTTCTGCTCTTTCAGCTCTTGAGCTTTTTCAGCAGGATTTTCCGCTTCTGGCGCTGCTGGTTCGATGTTTCCAGTATATTCTTGCGGACCTTCTACCTGCTCAGGCTCAACAATTGCTCCAGCTTGAGTTCCTGTGTATTCAGGTAAGGAAGACGCTTGTTCGGGTTCAACGATTGCTCCTGCTTGGACTTCTGTGTACTCCGGCAATGGAGTAACTTGTTCGGGTGCTACTACTGCACCTGATTGAGTTCCCGTATACTCTGATAATGGCGTAACTTGCCCAGGTTCTACTATGGCCCCAGATTGGACGCCTGTGTACTCCGGCAATGGAGTAACTTGCGCGGGTTCGACAATTGCACCGGATTGCGTTCCTGTGTATTCTGGCAATGGAGCTACTTGTTCGGGTGACACTACCGCGCCTGATTGAGTTCCTGTGTATTCAGGTAAGGGCGTCACTTGCTCAGGTTCTACTATGGCACCTGATTGGACACCTCCAATTTCTGGTTCAATTTGTTCAGGCTCAACGATGGCTCCAGATAGTGTACCTGAATACTCAGGCAAAGAAGCCACCTGCTCGGGCTCAACGATTGCACCAGATTGGACACCTGTGTACTCTGGTAAGGGAGCAACTTGCTCAGGTTGAACCAAGTTAGAAGTTACTGGTTTTTCGCTAGGCGCTTCAAGCTTTTTAGTACCTTTTTCCACTATTTTAGGAGACGCTTCCTCTATTTTAGTCGAAAGAACCTCTCTTGAAACTTCCTCATTATCTACCGTAAAAATTCGAACGACTTCAATTTTACGGCCTGGTTTGCCTTCTTGTTTTACTCTTACAGTACCTTCGGCTAAATCAGGATTCTCTTGTATTTGTTCTCCAAAGGCTATCTCAGTTTCAACGGTCTCTTCTTTGTATAATAGTTCAGGCTTAGCTACTCGGCCAGACAAGACTTCATCTTGAGGCTCAATTGTATTGACGCCAAGCGTTTGATTTTTCAGCCCATTCTTATCAAAAGAAACAGAATAATCTAACTTCTTATTTTGGTTTAAAGCTTCTTTATCTTCATTAGCATTTTGCTGATTGTTAAGAATCTTATTGTCTAATAATTTCTGAATCGATTCTTCTTTAATGTAGCCAACATAGGTATAGCCTGAAATTTCACTTGGTGACGGCAGACTTTCCCCAGCCGACACTTGATATTCCGCATTATACTGTAGCAAGATCCCATTTTCCAGCGCATCGACAGATAGTATCAAGCCTCCTCCGACACTAGCTCCCACCAAAACAGTCAATAGGAACTTGCTTGTAACTTTTCTTTTTGACACAACAAAAACAACCAATCCTATCGTCGTTAACAGACCAGCCGGCATCATAGTATTGGAATTGTTACTGTCGCCTGTATTCGGTAACGTTTTTGCTCCAGCATTTGAGTTTAACCTGTAAACAAGATAGTAAGTCTCCTCATTGCCTTCTGACATTTTAGGAAATCCACTTACAATCAACTCCTTTTCTTGCGGAGTTATTTCAGTATCTGTCACGTATTTATAGTGTACATTCACCTTTTCCTGCGCTTGAACAGAGTCAACCCCAACGATAGAAACAAAAAACAAACTAGAAATAGCAGCCGAAACAAGCCCGACAGCTAATTTCCTAAAAGCAAAACGGGTTTGCTTCTCCCCCAAAAACTTTTTCATTAAAATCCCTTTCAAATTATTCTAAAAAGAATAACAAATCCTTTAACCAGAGAATGAGCAACAGTAAGCCATTGCATTCATTCATCTGAATCCCTCTAATAGTACAAACTAGAGCTTCCATATAACATATAAAAACAACGTATGTTTTTATATTAAAATATAGAGCCTTTATCCCCCTAAATAATTGAAGTATCAAAAAAATCTACTCTTTTCTTGCAACACACTCCTTTAAGTATTCGGACATATTGGAATAAAGCTTTTTACATGAGCCATATTGCCATTCAAAGACAGAACCGTTAGTATCTAACAAAATTAGGATTCCATCAAATCCCAAATCTTCCAAAATAAACATATTTACTGGAAAGTCCAGATATGTTTCACGTGCCTCTAGCGTTGATTTTACAACATTAAGATATTCTGGTCCGTTCAAACCCTGCCATTCTGTCCCAAAGAAATTTACTACTCCGAACTCTCTTAAATAATCAATATATTCTGTAGAAAATTTTATTGCAAGCTCGTTTTGAGCCTTTAAAATTTGTTCATCGTTCGCACCTTTGGTAGCTTCTAGTCCTGAGACCAGTTTCAATTCATCGCTAATTTTTGACATTATATTTCTTCTCCTCTCATTTTCCAATAATTTGCTTTTTCTTTTGCAAAGGCACTTCTATCAATCTGTGATGTTTGTGGAGGTACTTCGTGTAATAGTCTGTAATTCCCCTTATGCTCATCATGAGTTAATTCAGCCAAAGGGGAATCTTGTTTCTGTCCTATGTGATGAAGCTCAACTGGCTTGCCATCCATTAATGGAGCTTTTCCCTCAAGCATACGATCTTTATTAGTTTTTCCGAATTCATCCGTTATGTTATAGTCAATATCTATTCTTTGGAAATAGGCTCGGCCATTTACATCTTTTTCGATTACATTTAATCCTTTATAAACAGCCGCCTCTTCTTTCCAGCGGATATTATCAACAATACTCTCTGACCATCCTGTCTCAGTTTTTAGCTCTTGCTTATCGTGCTGGTTAAGCGGAGTTTTTTCGTGAAGAGCTGACTCTTCACCTTTTAATTCAGATTCCCTATTTACTTCTAGCCTTTGATTAGGATTAAAAGAAGAATGCTCATTTTCTATTTTCGTCATACTAACTTTTAAATCAGACTGATTTGTTTTTTCGATACTCACAATAAACCTCCCTGTTGTTTCCATTCTTCTAAACTAGCATTATTATTTAGCTCATGAACATATAGCTGCGTTAAAATTGCTTGAATAATATTTAATCTCTCTTGCTGAGTAATCGGTCCATCTACTAGCCCATTGAACTCATTAACGACTTCATAGGTAATAGTTCTTTTATCCTTACTCTTTTGATTTGCTTCTCGCGCCTTTTCTAAAAGGCTCGGATAAAACTCCGAAATAATTGGAGCAACCTGAAGCATCTTTACCTCGTAAATCGCCTCATCAAGATACATTAAAATTTTACGAATAGATTTGCCACTGATAGGAGCTCCAAACAAATCATCTCTTAGTTTTTCAATATCTATATTCTCTATCTTTTCATTTCCGGTCAAAAATTTACTGATTCTCAAATAAACATCTGAATAAGATTTTGATTCAGTTAGTGATTCTTGGCTATATTGATAACTTTCGAGACTACTATCATACTTCTCCACCTTGCACAAGACCGGCTGAATCCATTCATTTTGATAAACTGCTGCAACACCTTTTGGTAATTTTGCTAATTCCAAAATTTGGTCATCATTTAGATTTGCAGATCTACCAACTAGCTCTCGGTCAGAGAAATCAGGAAGACGCATTATAATTTTAGTATTGGTATTACGGATAACAGATAAATCTAGAAGTCCTGGTGCTTGATCAGCTATAATAAACCCTTCTCCATAAGTACGTATTTCTGCAATAGCATTAGCGAGCATCTCAACACTTTTTCCAAGAAGGTTGCTTGATTCTGAAGACTGTTCAGTTGAAGTTCTTTTTAATAGATTATGAGCTTCCTCCAAGACGGTTAGGTGACGAAGCGAAGAATTCATCTCTGCTTGAGACATTCTATATTCTTGCAATTTCAAGACTAATATTCCCATTATTAATGATTTAGTCTCACTAGAACCAATCCGACTTAGGTCTACAATCACATTTGAATCAAATAATTGCTGTTCAGATAATTCATCTTGAGAAAAAATGATTCCATTTATACCATTTGTTAAAGATTCAATTCTAGTCAATAAAGAGCCTTTATAAGCGCCTTTATTTTCGCTATCATACTCACTTGAGTCAATAATTTCTGTTATATTTTCAGCAACATCTCCAAATGTTGGATAAATTGAACCATAAGAATTTATTGATTGAATCAAGTCCCATCCACAATCTATATACGACTTTTCAACTGCTTTTTTTAAGACCGCTGGCATAGCAGCATACATAGGCCAACACACATTGAAAATTTCAATTAAACGATCTAGATGTTCTAAAATATGAATTTCCTTAGAAAAACTAAAAGGGTTCAATCTGAGCAAAGGAGTTAATTTCGGATTCGTTCCATATACTGCTACATCCTTTTCCTGACCAAAGACATGTTTATATTCCCCTTTTGCAGGCTCTACAACAAGAAATTTGACATTATTTTCCCTTGCTTCGCTTAAAAGCTGGTAAATAGTATTACTCTTACCAGATCCTGTGCTTCCTGTTATAAAAGCATGGGACGTTAAAGAATTCAAAGATAAATCTACCGAAACTCTTTCCTCGCGGTTCATATGAAAAATATTTCCTAATCGGATGTTTTGCTCAGATTTATCATCCAAATCATAAGAAACAATATTTCGACCAAATTCTGTACATTCTATAATAGGCAGACCTGGAATAGATTTTTGAGGAAAATTCAAAGAATAAGCTAATTCTTGACCGGACAGAGGAACTGTCGGAGTAATCAAAGATGGATAGACATAATAAGTTTCATCGTTTTCTAAAACACTAGGATTCAATGCAAATATTGGATGTCGTAAATCCCTCAAATAGTGAACAATTTCTCGAGTATCGGCACTACTCTCTCCCATATCACCACGCCACAGATTAACGGATGATTTACTCATATAGGACTCTTCTCCCTGAGTCAGAGCTAGGTAAGTATGAGCGACATTATTAGCGATATTTTGGTCTTCGCTAAGTACATAAGCAGCAAACTCCCACATGCCCAGAGCAGTTCCTTTTTCAAATCGTTTCATCTGTTCATCCAAAACCGATAATGCATGATGAATATTGTGATTCATAAAGAACTGATTAATTCCTTCATTCTTACCAACCGTAGCTGTTACATTTGAGGCACGAGCAAAATTCGCTCCGATGTTAGAACCAAAATTTACCGCTCGAGAAACTCCCGCAGTCTTTCCCAAAGTTTCAGAGATAGCTCTACCAGCAGTTTTAGTAACAGCTTTTCCTACTGTCTTAGCGATGGTTTTGCCAGTTGAATCGGAAACAGAAGTACCTCTATTCCAAGAATGGTTATATTCAGCATGTGCGATATAATTCGCTCCTCCTCCAAAAGAATCTGATGAACCTTTGTTGCTACCACTAGTATGACTGCTGTTAGTCCCGTCAGTCTGACCACTTGAATCTGTCGTTGAATCTCCGCTAGATTGTGTCTTCCCTAGGGATTGATTAGTCGATTGACTTTGGCCATGCTGAATCCCAGCACTAGCTCCAATATTAACTCCGAAAGTTGCCATGGAAGTCGTTGCGTCAGATTCAGTGAAAGTGTAGCTAGTCTGCCATTTCTCGAAAGGAGCTAAAGCAGAATATAATTCAGAAAGCCGCAACTTGCGATTTTCTACATCCTGAATCGGACTCGCCAAAAGAATCAAGCTATAATCTTGACTAGGTCCCTCAGGAATGATACCATCAATCAATTTTTCAATTGTTTGGCTAATAAATTTTTCAGATTTCGCAGTTGGAAGGTTAGATACTGTTGCTACAGAGTATGATTTTTGATTATTCAAGCAAGGTATACGCCCGCGACCAATCTCTTCTTTGACTGTTGAACCAGGAAAATTTCCTTTTATAGCTTCTAGAAGTCGCTTTTTATAATTGTCAACATTGACATTATCGCTAGCATTCTCCGTATTAATTACAGCTAGAAAGACTTTTGTATCATTCTCTGTGCGATGAAAGACCAAGGCAATATTACATCTCTCATTAGAAAGCACTTCATAGACATTTACTAATTTTTCTAGATTGTTTTCTCGCTTATCTGTAACCCATTTCGTTATATTAAAATAACGGACATTATATGCTGGATTGAAATCTTCGTTATATTCAGCAAAATTTTCCAAAGGAACATACAGCTCTTTTATCTGTTCTAAATAAGAGTTAAACACCTCAACGCCACATGACGCCAATAGTCTGCTAGTAAATTCCTCATCACTAATATCTGGTTGATCTGCAAGATATTTTTCCTTTTGCTCCTCGACAGCCTTTAGCTGCTCTGGACTCAAGGCAGATAATTTTGCTAATTTGTCTGCAGCTTTAGCTCCAGCCTTATTGATTAAATTTTTTATTCCCATAACTTTTCCCTCGAACTACATCTCCACTTATTTCCAAGATATCATCCGCTTGATTTCATTTACATAAGTTTTAATCTGCTTTTGCTGTTCTTCAAGACTGTAAATTTCTTTAATAACCTTTTGAATTCTCTGATCCAATTCCTTCAGTTCCGGACTAAATTCAATAATATTGCTTTTGATAAGACTTCCCAAATCCTGCATCCAATTGTTAAATTTACGTTCGTGTTCTGAGCGAATACTCTCACTAAATTCAGTCAATTTAGCTTTAAATTCTTTATTATAAGTATTAGTCAGACCTGAAATATTTATTTTATTTGATTTTAATCGATAGTCACCAATTCTAAAAATGTAACTTAATTCATCTCTATTAAATTTTCCTAAATCAAATTGATTAAAATCTATTTCTTCATAAGAAATAATGATTTCCGAAATAGCTTTTCTTTTCTCTGGCTGAATATCCAAATCGCCTGAAATAACCTTCTCCAATTCTTTTCGAACATCAACTGTGGCATTTAGCCAAAACTCTTTTGAAAATTGGTTGAAATGCTCCTTTGCAATAACCAAATTTTCACTGAACTGTTGCTTAATAACATTAAGCACTTTTGTTGAAGCTTTTTCTTCAAGCTTTCTTCGTCTATCTCCACTTAGCTTATAATTATTAAATGAATCTTCTATACGCCCTTTCAATTTTGAAAAGGCATCTGATTCTGAATGAATATCATCAACAATCACTTCAGGATATTCAAGAGCTTTCTGTTCATAGAAATCCTTATACAGAGATTCTGCTTTTTCTTTTTTTAAATTCTGGGTCAAGCTTTGTAAATAACTCAGCATTTCCTCAGGGTATCGGCTAGTATAGTCTTCCCTTTCCCGAGATATGCTTTTATCAATTGTTTCAAGAATTTCAGATTTTTGAGAATCGAGTTTATTCTGTAACTCTACCTTGCGACTACCCAATTCCTTATTTTTCTCTTCGATTTCTTTATCAGTAATACCAATCAATTGATTCAAAGTATCCCTAGCTTGCTGACACTTATCATAATGCGAATATTTATTTACAAAACTCTTAATTGAATCTTCAATTGTTAACAATCCACTATTAGCATAGATTATGCTGGAATTGGATTCTGCAGTCTTAACCATTGAAGAAATCATCTGCCTAGGGAGAATATTAAAATCAAACAATCTCTTGTAATAATCATTTTCTGGATCTGAATATTTAGCTTTATAAGTATTGAATAATTCTGAGTAGAATTCTCCCTTAAGATTCCCGTCCAGTTTAGCCCCTAAACCAAGTATGGATGAAACATAAAATATCCCTTGAGCATACAGTTCGCGCGGTATCGATTGATTCATAATTTTTTGTTTAAAAGATTCTTTTTTAAATCTTCTCAAGCTAATATCTGCAGTTTCTGCTTTATTTACTACAATCATAGTAAAACGACTGTCTAAACCTGCAACTTTCTTTAACTTATCTTTTAAATTATCATTATCTGTACTGTCCATCGAACTGCTATCTGTCACAAAAATAGGAAGACCGTTAGACATCCCTTTCATGGCCTTATCCAAAACATCTGAATGTTGCAAATTAGTAGAAGAATTTGAACCTGGAGTATCAAAAATAGCAATTTTATAATTTATATCATCTAGAGCACTTCTGCTAAAAGGTACTTCTATCTCAATCAGATCTCCTATTTCAGAATCTGAAATATCATTTAATTCCTCTAAAACTAAACGTACCTTTTCAATAATTGAAACCGGCTTCTCCTCATCTAAAGCTTCTTTGATTGATGTTAATAATTCTTCCCCATCAGTCAAACCATCCACGACTAACTGATAATCTCGAAATTGAATTTTAGCATCTTTTCCTTTAAATGTAATCCTGATACTTGCCCTATCATCATGAGGTGTGGAAGATATTTTGTAAACTTTTGCTGTGACAGGTGTTTCAGCACTTGGTAATAATTCGGAACCAATTAAAGAATTAATAAACGTTGATTTACCGGCACTATAAGTTCCTAAAACACAAATTGGAACAATATCATTAGAAGCATCTGAAAACCTCTTTAATTGTTGCTGTATCTCGCCACTCTCATCCTCAATATTTTTAGTTATCAAAGGATCTAATTTTTGAAAAATCCGATTTATTTCAGGCAAAACATCTCTAGCATTTTCTAAATAATTTTCTGATTTTTCGAGTTGAATATTCTCAAACTTAATATCCGTAATCAAACGTTCTAGTTCTTGATACTCATCGTCACTACCTGAAAAACAGATAGACAATACATCATCGGGATTAGAATATTCAGTAATTATTTGATTTATAATCTCATAAACTTTAAAAGGAAAAAATCCAATTTGATACTCGCTACTAATCAGTTTGCTATTAGAATTACTATCCTCGTCAATAGATGTCCATGAATTCAGCTGATTATTCCAACGCTCAAATAAAACCCTTTTTTCATAAGGATTGCTGACGATTTTTATCTTATTCATAATATCTCCTAAATCGCAATAATCTGTCTAAATTATATCATAGAATCCTATTTTTTGTTAGCGTTTTAACATAAAAATGATTTTTGAATACAAAAAACCAAGCCTTTCGACTTGGTTGATTTCTATGATAGGAAACTCTATTATTTAAGAGTAATGTGAGCGTAAAACTCATAAACCTTGCTATTAAGCGTTTTTCTTCTCTACATTTTCCCGTGGGGGTGTTTGTGGGGGTGTCAAATTCAACCCCTCCTTTTGCAATAAATCAGTTATCTCATTTCCTATTGTTTGCTTGTTAGCATTGTAAAAATGAGAATAAGTATTTAGAGTAGTTGCCTTATCCACTCGTCCAGAGCGCTGAGAAACGGATAGTACATCTTTTTTAAGGACATTTATCATAAAGGAATCATGGCTATGCCTTAATCCTTTACCAGTAATTTCAGGAATTCCTGCCAATTTGGCATGCCGTTTTAACATTCTAGTCAGAGTAGATTTTACCATAGGTTCTCCAAATTTTGACAGAATAAAATCATCATCAGAATTTGAAATTTGAACCTCTCGCCAGTGTTCAAGAACTTTAACAGTTTCATCATCTAAATCAACAAACCTAACCCCTGCTTCAGTCTTTGTCTGCTCCTTACGTTTATAAATCCCACCTTTTAGAGCTTCTATAGTCGCATGAACAAAGAGTTTTTTATTTTCCTTATCATAATCAGACCACAAAAGAGCAAAACCCTCACTCACTCGCACGCCAGTCATATAATATAACCAAGTCGTCGTGTAACGGTGTAAATCCTCGTAATTAGTCAAATCAAAGGTAGCTAGAACTTTTTTGAAGTCTTCAAAAGTCCAAAACTTTGTGTCCGGTCGTTTTCCTTTCGGATTATCCAAAGCCTTACATGGAAAGTTTTTAATATATTCCATACGCTCCGCATATCCGAGACACTGCTTAAACCTTATCCATACACATTTTGCATAATTTGGAGAATAATCTGCAATCAATTTCAAGCGAAACTTTTCGCAGTCACGTGGTCTAATATCACGCAGTTTTATCTTTCCAAAAACTTCTATAAAAAGCTGAAAATGAGTAATGGCTGTTCGATATGTAGAATCTTGAACAGTCTGTTTGTAATACGGAAGAAAAATATCTTCCATATATTGAGCAAAGGTCAAATTATAATCCGAATAATCGAATTTGTCATAGAACTCAACTCTTACTCTACATAGCTCGTCATAGGCTTCTTTCTCACTTCGAAAAGGCTTACCCCACATATTACGATACCGCTTGAATCGTTGCCTTTTTCCAGTCGCAGTAGCCCTAAATTCAGTTTGACAGTAAATCCGACCCTTACTATCTCTAAATACACCTTTATATTTTTTAGACATGTTTTCAATTCCTCCTTAAAGTGAAATTTGAAAACCTAGTAGTTCCTCTACAATACTGGTAGGAGCTAAGTCTAATCGCCTATTGTCAAAAGGTGATTTACTTAAGTGTACCACATTATTTGAAGAATTTCTAGCTTCTTCAAATCTTTTAACTGCAATTAACTTTCCTTCTTTGATAATCTGTTTTGAAGCTGATTTTGAAAAGCCCAGCTCAATTAATTGTTTATGATTAACTGTCCTTGTCATATTTACCTCTTTTCTATATAATAAAGGTATCAGGAGATATCCTTATTCTTCTGTATTTACCTTCACCCCGTTATCGCTCGCCAAAGTGTTTGAAAGGGTGGAGGTTTTATTTTTACTCCTATTTTGTGGTCTGTGTCGTCTTGAATCTAAGAATTTTGTAAAAAAGTAGGTTCGTTCAATTATTAATCCAAGTAGTGAAATATCTTTGTTCCTAGCGTAGTGAACTAAGTCTTCGAACTCGGTAAAATTATTATCGGTAATGACATCGATAACGGTTTCTAGAAATAAATTTGAATTTTGCTCTATCAAGAACTTATCAAGTTCGAATCCACAACCTGATTCAATATCCTCTATACTGTATAAAGTTTTTTCAGGGTTTTCTGAATGTATGAAATAATCGTACATACCTTTTGGTGACATGACAATTTCAACATGAGGAGGTGTATTGAGTTTTTCAGTAAGAAGCTCTGATACTTGGGAATAACTTTTTAGCGATTCAAAAAATAAGACTCCGTGCTTGTGCGATTTTTTAAATTCCCCAGTTTCCCTGTTAATGTCCTTATCATGCCAAGGGCTAAGAACAAATGGAATGTGTAACTCTTCTAAAATGTCTAGATAATTTTCTGGAGCACTTTCTTTATAGATGAGAAAAGCCCATTTGTTTGAACGTTTTTCTTTAGCCATATTATCTCTTTCTTGATTATTGATTATTGATTTATTGGGGGTCGTAGTAACCCCAATAAATCTTCTCTTGGGGCTTTCCCCAAACCCCAGCCTCTCCTGCCCGATGAATCCCCATCGAACCGAGAACGCTTGCCAATTCAACAAGGGACGGGGTAGTATTTTTTAAGCGCTTCACTCCTTGCCGTTGGCATCGTTACGCGCTTAAAAAATCTCCACCCCTCAAGCCCTTGCGAATAGGCATTTTCCTGCTAATGAGGTCGTACCGACACTATACCGATGATGCAACTTCAAAACAAGCTTACTGTCGTACCTAACAAGTGTAGCAGAAAAAACGCTAGCTATATCTTGAAAATAGCTCCTGCATCCGTTGATTTAACCGTTCCTCGTCCCTTACTTGAATCGTACGAAACATCCTGACAGATTCTCCCTCTAGCTGAAAATATCCATATCCTCTAGGTTTTACTACAACTTCATCTTTTTCCATATCAGGAAAAAGGAGTTGCCTGTTGTTTGCTGCTAGCAGAAAGCTAGTAGACAAGGATATAACACAGTTAAAGTTATATCGTCCGGGCAAATCTACTAATAAGAACCGCTGACTGGATAAGATTAACCTATGACCTAGACTTTTACCCATACTATTCATCATTAGCATTTTAGACAGTATTTCCTTGTATTTTTTTTTATCGGTTTGTTCAAGATAAGCTAGGAATGACTGCCACTCGTCAAAGATAAGATAAATATTATGAGTTTTTTCTTCCGATTTATTAAGTCTGGCTTGAAAACGATTATAAACAGTCTCAAACAACTCAAGGCATTCAAAACCTCTAGCAACATGATTGCCAGTCATTGAAAACATATCTTCATCAGCTTTAAAATCCATGAAATATGCTTCAGCAGTTTCGTCATAAAAGGAAATCAATCCTATGAGCCTGCGCAAAAACGTACTCTTCCCCGAGCCTGATGGGCCTGCGATTATTAAAGCGAAATATCTGTTTATGTCAATGTTGAAAGGGGAAGGGTGTCCCCTACTGTTGACCTCGAAAACGTTTTTAATCATGCTAGAAGTCCTCTTCCATTTGGTTTTTTTGAATTAAAATCATGTCATCAGCTGACACTAAACGAACCTTGATTGCGAGAAATGGTTCACGATTAGAGCGACTAACAACACAGTCTGTCAAATCGTTGGACATGAATTTAACTGTTTGCCTTACCCTGGTTTCGAACTCCCAAAGTAGCTCATCACTGATTTCTTTTTCGAGATGAACGAAGTATAATCCTTGATTGATGTCAGGAAACTCAACTCCTTGCACGAACTGCAAAGTAGAAACAGGTAAATCTGTAACACAGCATTCAGTTAACCTATGATAAACGGTTACAAATAGGGGATTGGTAGGAGCTTGTTTTCTTTGCTTATAACTTTCCCACATTGTAGAAAAGATTTCCCCCTCAGTAAAAACAAGGAGTAGGGCTAGAATTGCTCCAATAATCGGAACGAACCAAATTAAAAATTTAATAAGTAAGGCTACTGTGACTGCACTTACTAATGCAATAGCAAGCTGATAGTACCATTTGAGAGAAATAAATTTACGAAAAACACTTTGAACTTTTTTCATAGTAGAGCCCCTCCTAATTTACTGAAATAGTTTCTAGTTCAAGTACCAGTGCAAGCCCAATGGGTTGCTTGTACTTGTCAGTGACAAATGCCAACTCAAAATCCTCAAAAGAGATATTCATATCTTGAAGTTGTGATAAGTCTTCTCCTAGATAATTTTTGAGTTTTACCTTGAAAGTTGGGCAAAACTCTTCTTGACCAATACTTTCAAACTTCTCATAAAGAAGTGTGTCAACAGCAGTTAGGTTTGCCCAAGAGCGTTGGTTCCCTTCGCCCTCATTCATAATACCTGTGTTTATATCAACAACTTTTAGAGAGGAAGGAACTATAACAATCCCAGCCAACGATTCTAGAAGTTTTTGCTGGCTCTTGTAGATACCTAGCGAAATCTTTTTGTCTTCAGTCATTTTGACCTTCTTTCTAGCTTCCCAGCTCCCCGTCTAGCTGTTTAGCTTACGTTAGTAATATGACGAGCTATAAAAAATCACTTAGTTGCAACTTGTAATTTTTATACTTTTAGTATATCTTTAAGTAAAGAATTACTCTAGACGGCACAATAAATGTCCGTTTTTTAGAAAGAATAATGAAAATGATAAATAACAAAAATAATAAACTTGAACATCTGGTATATTTTCAAAAACTATTAGAAAAACTTTCACCCAATTCAATGAATATTGATAATTTTATACAACATTCATTTTCCGAAATATTAGAAAGACAATATCAGCATGATAAGTCAAAAAAAGAAGTAAGGAATAGAAATGAATTTAGAGAAAAATATTTCCAAGTAGATGAACGAACATACAGAAGATGGCGAAATAATGAAGTGGATTCAATTAGGAATGACTCTTTGCCTGATTTTAGAAAATTATCTGTTTTAAAAGAGATGTATAACGAAAATCATATAAATGAATTTTATAAACAAACGGAAAATCAAGATTTGAATATCTATTTAAAAATTTGTTACCAATTAAGAAAACATACCTTATTATTACCAATTTTAGAAGGTGTATTACTTAATATGGAAAAGAATAAAGATTTACCACCCATTGATTATTGGGAAAAATTAAAATATATTTCCAATATTGTTATTGATATGGAAATATGTGATTTGAAACAGGGAGACCTTTCTTTACCAGCTCATAGTTTTGATAGGAAAAATTCTTTAATAAAAATGAATAACTCTTTTATCAGAGATAAGAAGAGCAAATTATATATAATAGATTATAAAAACCTGTGGTCTCTTAAAAAAAATAATTTGAGAAATTTCGATTATTATCAAAAAGAAATTGATAATGAAAAAAACAGAGATAACTAAAAAA
>ERZ773196.751-NODE-751-length-20028-cov-4.552846_pt1 | contig 20028 bp, 5 predicted proteins | sample MGYA00581009_ERZ773196 | MGnify/ENA primary metagenome ERZ773196 (study PRJEB29015, sample SAMEA2738162) | human oral metagenome | biome: human oral; feature: human-associated habitat; material: saliva | place: China | collected 2243 ... | reverse complement strand
CGAGGACGCCTCACGCGGCGCAGTGCCCGCGGGCGCCCCGGAGGCCGTCATCCCCGACGGCTCCCTGTGGCTGCTGGCCTAGGAGCTGCGCCAGATACTCCGCTGGATCCGGCATGACCGGTACCGCCTCGATGAGGCTCAGGGGCGATCTTCTTCTTTTCTCGGCCCCTGCGGACATGGCACCGGTACCCGCTCGGAGCGGCCGGCTTCAATCGTGTGCTGAATCGTTGGAGGCACGTTACTCATGCGGGTCAAACTCCAAGCAGTGCAGGCCCTTCGGCTTGATATGCTCCGGTGCGTTCATCGTGGCTCAAGCGGGAGAGTGACTCGTGGGGCAGCAACAGACCGTTCCTGGCGACACCGTTTCTTCACTGGGTGAGACAGACACCTCGACCTACGCTGTTGGAGAGCGCGTCATCATCCGTGATGAGGAGTGGACAGTCCGGACGGTGGCTCCAGCAACCCCCGGCCTGCGCCTGGAGGTGACGGGTGTCTCAGCCCTGGTTCGTGACCAGGAGGCCGTCTTCTTCACGGCCATCGAGCACGTTGAACGGCTCGATCCCGCCCAGGTCCAGTTCATTCCGGACCAGTCAGCACGGTATCTGCGCACTCGCCTGTGGCTCGACTCGGTCATGCGACGCTCGCCGATCCCGATCGCTGAGGACCGGGTCGTTGCCGGGCATCGTGCACTCCTAGATCGCCTTGACTTCCAACTGCGTCCGGCGGCGACGATGCTCGACGGGCTGCGCCCGCGCATCCTCATTGGCGACGCGGTTGGCCTGGGCAAAACCCTGGAGATCGGCATCGCCCTGTCCGAGCTCATCGCCCGTGGCCGAGGTGAGCGGATTCTCGTGGTCACTCCGCGTGCGGTCCTCAAGCAGTTCCAGATGGAGATGTTCACCCGTTTCGGCATCCCCCTGGTCCGTTTGGACTCAACTGGGATCCAGCGAGTTCAACGTGAGCTGCCTGCGGGACGTAACCCCTTCGCCTACTTCAAGCGTGTCATCGTCTCCATCGACACGTTGAAGAATCCGCACCTGTACCGTCACCATCTCAAGGACCACCATTGGGATGCCGTCGTCATTGACGAGTGCCATAACCTCATCAACCGTGGCACCCAGAACAACGCGCTCGCCCACGTCCTGTCTGACCACTGCGACGCCCTCATCCTGGCCTCGGCCACACCCCACAATGGCAGTCCGGAGTCCTTCGCCGAACTCATCAGTCTCCTGGACCCTACTGCTATTGCAGACCCCCGCAGGTACTCCTCGGCCGATATCTCGCACCTCTACGTGCGTCGCCACCGCGGCAGCTCCGAGGTCCGTGCAGAGATCGCCGACCGCTGGCGTGAGCGAGAGCAGCCAACGATTCGTCCGGTGACACCTTCGCCTGCCGAGTGCATGGTCCTGGAGGAGCTCGAGCGTGTGTGGCTCCACCCCGCCAGCGGTACAGCTCCCGTTTCCGGGCGCGGCTCCACCCTCTTCCCCTGGACTCTTTTCAAGGCATTCCTCTCCTCACCCCAGGCCCTGTCCGCAACGATCGCTAACCGCCTGCGCAACCTCAGCGCAGGCGCGCAGGGAGCCCGGCAGGCACAGGAAGCCACCGCTCTGACCCGTCTGGACGACCTCACCAAGACCATCAGTCAGCCAACCAAACTCACCTCCCTAGTTAATCTCCTGAAGGAGCTGAACGTGGGTGGGAGAAGTAACACCCGCGTCGCCATCTTCTCCGAACGCCTCAACACCCTCGAAATGCTGCGGCAGAACCTGCCCAAGTTGCTTGGCCTGCGCTCCGAGGCTGTGCGGGTTCTACACGCCCAACTCTCCGATGACACCATCCAGGACACGGTGGAGTCTTTCGGCCAGAAGGACTCCCCGATCCGCGTACTGCTCGCCTCCGACATGGCTTCCGAGGGCCTTAATCTGCACAAGCAGTGCCACCTGCTCATCCACTACGACGTTCCCTGGTCATTCATCCGCCTCCAGCAGCGCAACGGCCGCATCGACCGCTACGGCCAGATGCAGGTACCGAGGATCCACGCCCTCGCACTGTCCCACGACGACCTGCCCAGCGAGGTCCGTGTAGTCACCTCCCTGCTGACCAAGGAGCATGAAGCAAACCGAGCACTGGGGGACGCGGGTGTCCTTATGGACTTGGATGCTACCGAGTACGACGGAGGACTGGAGGAACGCACCGTCATGCGGGCCCTGGCCAAGGGAGAAAGCGTCGACGACGTCTCCGTCACTCCCGGACAGGCCGTCACCAACTGGTTCGTGGCGGCCACGACGGCAGTCGCCACCGTGGACGACGAGGCGAAGGTCGATGAAGGCGATCAGCCTGCGACCGAGCCGGGCACTCCGGCCAGCTTCACCCCGCTCATCGCTGATGCGCCACGACTCTTCCCCGATGACGATGACTTCCTCGCCTCGGTCCTGGACGGCACGGTGCCGCCTGCAGCGCGCGACGACATCGTGGTGGCGCGCGATGAACAACGCGACCTCATCACGCTGGCCTCGGACAATCCACAGGCCCGCTCGCTTGGCCTACGCACCCGCCTTCTGGGGCTGCCGCGTGAGCTAGTACGAGGGGAGGACAGTATCCTGGCGCAGATCTCGCTGACCGGATCGGCTCGGCTGGCTGAGGACCGGCTACGCAGCGCCCAGGAGAGCGTCGGTGGCGCGCAGGCATGGCCGGACGTGCAGTTCCTCGCGGCCTGTCACCCCGTCCTGGAGTGGGCAGCCGACCGAGGCCTGGCGGTCACTCAGCGGGGGACCGCACCGCTGGTGGTACTGGACACTCCCGCACTGCTCTACCTCACCCAGGCGACCTGGGCCAACGGTGCCGGCCAGGTGGTAGTGGCCGAGACCGCCGCCGTTCGGATCGACCAGCACGGTACTGACGTTGTTGAGGTGATGAGCCTGTCTGACGCCGTGGACCTCACCAGCCTGCAGGAGGCCTCTCCACGAGTGGGGGACGATCGCGGCCTTGACCTCGAGGCTCTCAGGCGTGGCGTGCCCTTAGCCCTCGCCGCTGCTGCTCGGAGGCTACGCGAGCGCCGCAGCCTCTATGAGGGCCGCTTCACCGCCAGGCTGGAGGCGGACCGCCAGCGCCTGAGTGCCTGGCACCAGACCTCCCTGGATCTGCTCAGTGAACGGGCTCCCCGCTCACTGCACGCGCAGCGCACCGAGGTGGAATCCACCGCGAGCCGTATCGACGCACTCATCCAGTCAATGTCCGTTACCGGCGACCCGCATGTGCGGATCCTGGCCGTCCTCGTCCCCAGGAGCACCTTATGAGCCCCGCACCCGCACCCCAGAAGCAAGACGTCATCGTCAATGACACCGAGTTCCTCTCAGCGCACTGGCTGGCTGAGGGTTTCCCAGCGAGGCTTTCCTCTCTGGTCAAGGACTGGCGCGAGCAGGCAAGGGAGGGGCACCGGGATCCGCTGCACGCACTGGGCTCGCTCAGTAGTGACTACCTACGAGAGCTGCGGAGCGCCACCGACTCCACGACGTCAACACTTTCCGCAGGCTCAATGAGCTCCGCTGACGAGGCGCCACTGCTGACCTCCGCTCACCGCAGTCTCGCCCACGCCCTAGGACTCGCGCCGAACGAGAACACCACTCATGAGGGTGCGGTCGTTGAGACGCTCCAAGGCAGCCGTCCTCTCACCCTGCCAGTGATCGCCGCCCGCGGGCTTGAGACCTCCTTGGATCTCGTGGTCCTGGACGCGGTGGGCGTCGATGCAGTGGACCTGCTGCTGGACGGGAAGGTCAACAAGCCGGGATCAGGCTCCTTGGCTCAGCCCATGCAATTGACCAACGCCCAGGGGCGCGAGGAACTGGTCTGGTCAGTGGCTCGTGCTGTCTCTGAGATCCTTGCTTCCCAGGCCTCACCCCATTACGTCCTGGTCTTTGCAGGACGCTGGGTCCTGCTCACCGACGCTGCCCGGTGGAGCGAGGGACGTTACCTCGCCTTGGACCTGGTTACGGCCATGGAGCGCCGTGAGCTAACCAATTCGGGGGGACTGGCCCGCATTGCAGGCCTCATCTCTGCTGCGGTCCTTCTGCCCGATGACGCTGGTGAGAATGTCATGGACAAGCTCACTGCTGAGTCAACCACCCACGCGGTGGGGGTCTCCGAGGAACTGCGTGTGGGGCTGCGCCGCTCCATCGAAATTATCGCCAACGACGTGGTGCGCGGCCTGGATGGGGAGGAGCTGACCGACCCGGATCTGCCCTCACAGCTGGCCACCCAGTCCCTGCGATTCCTCTACCGGCTCCTCTTCCTTCTTTACGCCGAGGCCCACCCCGAGCTGGCGGTGGTCCCTACTGCCAGCGCTGAGTACCAGGCCGGCTACGGGCTGGACCGGCTGCGCGATATCGCCCTGGCGGACCTTCCTGACGGCGCAGGCGAGAGCCACCACCTGCACACCTCACTGGATGTCCTCTTCCGGCTTGTGAATGGTCAGGCTGAGTCGGTCGCTGAGCTGCCGGTGGAGGACCTGCGCGCGGATCTCTTCGACCCTGGTCGTACCCCGCTCATCGACGGCTACCCCGATGAGATTGCGCAGAACACTGGTGAGAAGCGCCGCTGGCTGAGCGACACCGCCTTACACGATGTGCTGCGCCTGCTGCTCCTTTCCAACCCGTCGGGGAAGGGACGTGGGGGCAAACGATCCCGACGGGGCTGGATCTCCTACGCCAACCTGGGGATCAACCAGCTCGGTGCCGTCTACGAGGGGCTCATGTCCTACACAGGCGTGCTGACTCGCGAACCGATGGTGGAGGTAGCCCGCGGCGGCGACCCTTCCAAGGGCTCTTGGCTGGTGCCCGAACGGGACTCTGCCCGTTACGCCGAGTCAGACATCGTCCGCTTCACCGATCCGGCCACGGGCGAGGAGCGCATCCGCCGCTACGGGGCTGGCCAGTTCGCATTCCGCCTGTCCGGCCGGGACCGGGAGCGCTCCGCCTCCTACTACACGCCCGAGGTGCTCACGCAGTGCGTGGTGCGACACTCTCTGGCAGAGCTCCTCACCGAGGACACCACCGCCGAGGAAATCCTCTCCTTCCGGGTATGTGAGCCCGCGTTGGGCTCCGGTGCCTTTGCCAACGAGGCCGTCAATCAGCTGGCCGACGCCTACCTGGAGCGCCGCCAGCGTGAGATGGGAGAGCGGATTGAGGCCGAGGACCTGCCCAGCGAGCGTCGTAAGGTGAAGGCCTGGATCGCCTTGCACCGGGTCTACGGGGTGGATCTCAACGCCACCGCTGTGGAGCTTGCGGAGGTCTCCATGTGGCTGAACGTCATGCAACCGAGTATGGCGGCGCCCTGGTTCGGGCTGCATCTCAAACGCGGTAACTCCCTTATCGGGGCGCGCCGCGCCGTCTACAACCTGGGTGAGGCACGGGCTGCTAAGGAGAAGATCTGGGAGGTGGCACCCACTGAGCGGAGCCTGGCTGACATCCCGCCCGGCAACCTGCCGGTGGGGGAGGTGCATCACTTCCTGCTGCCAGCCAAGACTTGGGGCGCGGTTGCTGATGCCAAGCAGGCCAAGGAGCTTGCCCCCGAGGAGGCGGCAACGATGAAGAGCTGGCGCAAGTCCATGCTGCGCCGTCCTTCTGCTACTAAGCCCCTCATCGAGGCCATCGGTGCCGACGGCGAGACCACCCGCACCCGCGGCCCAAGCGAGCAGCATCGCCTCGAGGCGCTCGCCGCACGCGCGGAGTCCCTGTGGTCGATCGCCGCCAAGCGCCTCAAGGCCTGCGAGGAGGCTGCCAGCCGTGACTTGGACGTCTGGCATCTTCCCGAGTCTCTGCGTCCCGAACCCTCCACTGTGACCCGTAGGGAGATCGAGGACAGCCTCGGTGACCCGGAGTCCATGTACCAGCGTCTCCGCCTGGTTATGGACGCCTGGTGCGCCCTGTCCTTCTGGCCCCTGGACAAGGTTGACGAACTGCCTGACTGGGAGGAGTGGCTGGTCTTCCTTGAAGATACCCTCGGAATTGCACCAGAGCGCAAGAGCAAGGGGAGCCAAAAGAAGTGCATGCCTGCGGATACCGATGTGCGTCTCGATGACAACCCGAGCTTCGATGAGCTCGGCGTCATCGAACAGTTCGACATCCCGGAGTTCTCCATGCAGGACTCCATGACCCTAGTGGCCACACACCCCTGGCTCACCACCGTACAGGCAATCGCCAAACGAGAAGGCTTCTTCCATTGGGAACTCGACTTCGCCCAGGTCTTCACCGCTGGCGGTTTCGATCTCCAGGTCGGGAACCCGCCGTGGGTCAGGCCAGTCTGGAAGGACGACGCCACCCTCGCGGAAGCTGATCCTTGGTTCCTTCTGGAAGAGCAGATTCCAGAGAAAGCCTTTGAGAGTCGTCGTAGTGTAGTTCTAAAGAACTCCCGATTGCTCTGGCGTTACCTTCGAGATTTGTCGGTAAGTGAAGCTACTGTCTCGATGTTGGGCTCAGTGGTGGAGCATCCTGTTCTCGCTGGCCTTCAGACCAATTTGTATGCAAACTTCATTGAACGTTCCTGGCGCTGTATGTCGGGGCGGGGGATTGTTGGCCTAATACATCCAGAGGGGCATTTGACTGATTTGCGAGCGAAGCGGTTTCGGAGGGAAGTGTATTCGCGCTTGCGAAGACATTGGCAGTTCGTCAACGGGGATAATCTGTTTGAGGAAGTCAATTCAACAGAAGAGTTTTCGGTTAGCATATACTCGAAGCCTCTTTCGGTTGAGTTTCTTTACGTGTCTGACTTGCGGAATCCGGATGTGCTTGAAAGGTCGTTGCACTGCTATAGGTTGCAGCGCGACGTTCCTTTGGACTATCTAGAGCCGTCATGGATCGAGGTTCCTTCTGCGAGTCGAGTTACGGTAATTCGCGAAGAGGATCTGGCGTCATGGTCGGTGCTATTCGGGCAGCGGGATATTGATGTTAGATCTGTGAGGCTCGTTCGGGCGACAACTGTGGACTTTCAAGAAGTTCTTGAAGTGATGTCAGGTAATATTTCTATCATTGGTGGTGAGGGGTTGCTTGTTTCTCAGTGCTGGCATGAGAAGAGCGCAAAGCAGAAAGGGTTGATTGTTCGGGAGAAGACCGAAGCGAAAACGTGGAGTGAGGTAGTACTTCAGGGGCCACATATTTTCGTTGCCGATCCACTTTATCAGAACGCTAGGCGGCTGGGGTTTGTTAAGAGTGATTATGATTGCTGGGATCTTGAGCGCATTTCTGATGATGTTATTCCGCGAACAAACTATCGTCGACAGTGTCTGCGTGTAGATTATGACGCTGCCGTCGATAAGTGGGCTGGTTGTCCGAGCTGGGATTATTGGCGTATTGCCGTCAGGAGAATGGTTCGTTCTTTTCATGTTCGCACATTGAAGCCCGCTTTGATTCCACCTGGTGCTGCACATGTCGACGCTATACATTCGTGTATAGCGTCGACATGTGTAGCACCTGTCCACGCAAAATTTTTGAAAGACCCATCTCGGGCAGGCGGTTTTTCTCGACATCCTGAGGGGTCCCTCGCTACCGTGCTTGTTTGCGGGCTGTGGTCGTCATTGCCTGTCGACTATCTTGTCAAGGTTAGTGGGAAGACGGATCTTCATACTGAAGTCCTACAGATGCTGCCATCTACGGGAAGTCATCCCGCCTGGCGTTACCTTCTCCTGCGGACGCTCCGTCTCAACTGTCTTACCCGCGCCTACGAGCCGCTGTGGCGGGCGCTCGCACCACTAACGGACCCGGAGGACACCTGGACCCCAGCCTTCGCGGACTGGCCGGCCATCGCCGTCGGCCACCGTGACCGAGCCGAGGCACCTGTCCAGCCGGATGACCCGGAGGATCGCGTGGAGTGGGAGGAACTCGGGAACCTGGGCCTGTCCCCATGGACCTGGGAGACGCCACTGCGCAGCGACTTCGAGCGGCGGGCAGCCCTGGTGGAGACCGATGCCCTGGCCGCCATCATGCTGGGACTGACCGCCGAGCAGCTATGCCTGGTCTACCGAGCCCAGTTTGCGGTCCTGCGCAAGTACGAGCACACCATGTGGTTCGACTCCCTGGGACGTCAGATTGCCAAACACCACCAGGCCTTCGGTGTTCACCAGGAGAAGACCGACTATCCCACCCTGGTGGACTATGTTGCCGCCATGGAGGAGATCGGGCTCAACCCGCAGGCTGATCAGCCTAGCCCCGAGATCGCGGCCGATGTGCGCTTCACCGATTTTCTCTCCCGCTACGAGGCGCCGTTCACCAAAGCCGACCGTGAGCGGGAAATGACCCTCGCCCACGCCGAGTTCCGCCGCCGCCTCTACGCTGAGGGCCTGACCGATGCTGAGGGCAAGGAGTTGGAAGCGTGATACTGGCGTGACCTCAACCCGACTTTTCACCGCCGTCTAACGAGTAGCCTTCTTCCTGTGAAGACGCGCTCGAACGGCCGCCCCAGGCACGCAGCCTTCAGTCCCACGTTGCCCACGGTCTTGGCCGAGGACGTGCGCGAGGGCCTCACCGAATATCTCTCCACCACCTATGCCCTGAGTGATCCTGCTGCCCGCGAGGCTCTGACCACCTATCTCTCCGACCCCACCAACGGCATCTTCCGTGGCCCCTACCTGAGGATGCGCCCACCGTTCCGCGGTGCCCCGCAGGGCTGGTGCAATCCCCTGGGCTGGCTCCCGGACGGTTTCACCCCCTACGCGCACCAGGCCCGAGCCTTCGAGCGTCTGAGCACCTACCGCGAGCACATCCCCAAACCCACACTCGTTACCACCGGCACCGGCTCGGGCAAGACAGAGTCCTTCCTCCTGCCTCTCCTCGACCACGCCCGCCGCACCCGGGCTCGGGGCACCCAGGGCATCACCGCTCTCGTCCTGTATCCGATGAACGCCCTGGTCACCGACCAGGCGCGACGCATGGCCCACCTCATTAGCTCCGACGCCGCCTTGCACGGCCTGCGCGTGGGGGTGTACATCGGCGGCAACGGCAAGCAGCGCTCCATGGGGGCCGAGCACGTCATCGACCACCGCGAGACCCTGCGCGCCCAGCCTCCGCAGATCTTGCTCACCAACTACAAGATGCTCGACCTGCTGCTGATGAACCCCACCCACGCACCCCTACTGGCCGGAGCCGAAACCAGTCTCACCTACCTGGTCCTCGACGAGTTTCACACCTACGACGGAGCCCAGGGAACCGACGTCGCTATGTTGCTGCGCCGACTCGGAGCACGACTGGGCGTTGCCAGGCCGGGACGGCCCCTGGGAGACGTCGTCCCCGTGGCGACCTCCGCGACCCTGGGGGACAGTGGGACCGACCCCGACTCCACCCAACCGATCCGTAAACTCGCACAGACCGTTTTTGGTCGGCCCTTCCCCCACGAGTCCGTCATCACCGAGGACCGGCTCAGTGCCAAGGAGGCCTTTCCTGAGGAAACGGATCGTGCCTTCCCACCGATCACTCCCGACAGCCTGACCGCCATTCCCTTCCCGGACTCCTCACGGCCTGCCACCTTCAAGACCCTGGCTGAAGTAGTCCTGGCACTGGACGGCAATGATGATGGCCCTGAAACCGAGGGCTACGACGACCCCCACGTTATCGGTACGCTCCTCAGTCACCATTCTCTGACTCGCAGCCTCCTTGAGGTCGCCGGAAATAGCCCCGTCCACATTGACGAGGTCCTGCGCTCTATCTCCAGCGGCTTCGTCCCCTGGTACTTCACCGATCCAATCCGGCGTCGGGTAAGTGTCAGCGCCCTCAGCAAGCTCCTGGCCCTCTACTCCTACGCTCGAGTCGAAGGCTCCAACGGCCACCGTCCCCTTCTCGACCTGCAGGTCCAGATGTGGGTACGCGACGTTGGTCACCTTCTCCGTGAGGTTTCTATGGCGCCCTCCTTCGTCTGGGAGGAGGACGCCGACGATGACCGTATCTACCTGCCCGCCGTCTACTGCCGCAGCTGCGGGGCGTCGGGCTGGGCCACTGTCAACCAGGTTGGCAGCGACGTCATTGACGCCAAGGCCCGCAGTATCTGGCGGGCTGGACTCGAGCAGAGCGCCCAGATGCGCTTCCTCATGCGTGCCAAGTCGTTTGACGGGACCTCAGAGGGGACGCTCTCACCGGAGTTGTGCTGGCTGGACCCCAACGGGCCCCAGATCCATTCCGGTTTCGTTACCGATGAGGCAGTTAAGGAACGCTCGGTACTGATCCACCGCCCCCTGAGTGGCAAGGACGCCGCCAACCAGACCTGTCCCACCTGCAGGACCCGCGACTCCGTCCGATTCATCGGCGCCTCTGCCACAACGTTGCTCTCCGTAGCGCTGTCCCAGGTCTTCGGCTCAACACACCTTCCGGAGAAGGAAAAGAAGACCCTCGTCTTCACCGACTCCGTCCAGGACGCCGCCCACCGAGCAGCCTTCATCGAGTCCCGTGCCTTCCGCTTCAACCTGCGCTCGGCCCTCATTCGCTCCCTGCTCGTTCTTGACGGGGTAAGTGACCTGGAGACCCTGTCGCGCGTTGTCGGAAACGGGGGAATGGTCGAGGACAAACCGTCCTCCAGCCGACGCCATGAACGCAACCAGGGCCTCTACCTCGTCGCCCCACCCGATCTTGTACGCCGTCGGGACTGGGAAGGTGACTGGCTCGCCTACGACACCGGAGGCGCGCGCCACAAGGCATTGGCCCAGCGACTCGGACAAGAGGCCCACCTAGAGGTCGGACTCTACAGCCGCACCGGACGCACCCTTGAGCTCACCGGCACATGGAGCGTCGACATCGACCTACCCCTGAACCGTATCGCCCTGACCATGCGTGACGGGCACCAGCAGCTTGCGCCTCAGCTGGAAGGGACACAGAGCCCGCTCATTGACTACGAGCGCTGGATCCTCGGCATCCTCGACCACCTGCGTCTCGCTGGAGGAATCTCCCACCCTTGGCTTGCCCGCTACCGCAAGGAAGGAGGTAACGCCTGGTGGATCACCGGAGGCGCTTCCACCAGCCCTATGCGACGCTTCTACCGCAACGGCTCCCTACCCGGCTTCCTCACCACCTCCTACGCCACGGGTGACAGCGACATGCTGACAATGAGTGGAGCCGAGAACACCTGGCTCGGAGACTGGACGCGTCGCTGCCTGCACCTGGCCTCTGGGACTGCTGGCACCCTCCAACGCCGTCTCCTCGCGGACCTGGCGGAGCTCCTAGTCGAGTATGGCGTGCTGGACTGCGAGAGTGCGCCAGAGGGCCGCACCTACGGTCTCATCCCAAGCAAGGTCATCCTCAACCTGGAGCAAACCGGGAACCTTCCGGCCCTCCGTTGCAGCGAGTGCGGATACCACCTTCCTGCTCCTGCCGGACGCCTGAACCAGTGGGCCGACGCATGCTGTCCGCGCCTGCGCTGCAACGGCACGATGGTCGTCGAGAAGCACAGCAGCGAGACCAACTACTACCGCAATATGTACCACTCCGGCAGGTTGCGCCCCATCGTGGCCCGTGAGCACACCGGCCTGCTTGAGCGAGACGAGCGCGAGAACCTTGAGCGCTCCTTCATCAAGCAGGAGATTGGTTCCGCTCCGAACGTCCTCACCTGTACGCCCACCCTCGAGCTCGGCGTGGATATCGGAGACCTGTCCGTGGTCTCCTTGGCGTCCCTTCCTCGCACACCGGCTAGCTACCTGCAACGAGTGGGGCGCGCCGGACGCAGCGACGGTAATGCGCTCGTCCTGGCCGTGCTGCGGCCTAACGCACGTACCGCCGCCTTCATCAAGGATCCCTTGAGCCTCATTGGCGGTTCTGTCCGCCCTCCCGCAGCCTATCTGCACGCCGGAGAGCTCCTGGCGCGCCAACTTGTCGCCTTCACCCTCGACAACACACTGGGAACCACACTTCCCCGGCCGCCCAGCTTCTTTACCGATATCGTCAAGCAGTGGAAGGCTGCCCACAGTCACCGCATTATCATTGGGGCACCCGCATCAGAGCCCTGCTGGATCGAGGTGCTGGCCGACTATGTCCGGGACCATGCGGAGACCATCATTGAGGACTTCCTCAGTCTGTTTCCCCCAGAGGTCAGTACGTCGGAGCAGACCCGTCAGCATCTGCTCGACTACTGCCACCTGCGTCTTCGCTCCCAACTGGAGAACGCCGTCGAGCACCGTATCCACGAGGAGAAGCAGCTCGAGGATCGCCTGGAGCGGGCCCGAGACATCCTCAACAACCTTGAAGGCCGGGGCCACCTCGATGAGGCGGAGATCCAGGACCTGGAACGCTGCCGCGGCGAGTACAAGGGCCTATCCGCACGGCTGGAGCACCTGCGCAGCCGTCAGGAGTCCAACGAGACCTTTATGAGCCTGGCCCGCGAAGGCATTCTGCCCGGCTACAACCTCTTGGACGACACCACCCTGCTTGACGCGCACCTGTGGTGGAGGCAGGACGTTCCCTCCACGACCACTGCTAACGGCGGCGGAGAGATCTCCGGCATGGACTATCAGGTCTCCCGGCCCGCCCAGACGGCGCTGACCGAGCTGGCACCCGGAGCCTATTTCTACGCCCGTGGACGCCGCCTGCGCGTCGACTCTCTCGACACCCACGGAGCAGGGGAGGACGCTCCTCAAAAAGTCGGTATCTGTCCGGCATGCGGGTGGGCCGGCGCCTTGGAAACGGACAGATGCCTAGTCTGCGGAGGAACCCGCATCCGAGACGTCAGCCAGAGCGTTAAGATGATGCCGCTGCGGAAGGTTGGCGCCTTCGCCCGCGTTGACGACGCAACCATCACCGAGGCCATGGATGAGCGCAACCAGACACCTTTTACCATTGCCTGGGCCATTGAACCCGGTCAGAGTGAGAAGGCGTGGCGACTGACACAACGGACCTTTGGTGCCGAGTACCTGCCGCAGGCGGTCATCCGCACCTACAACCTGGGACGTCTGGGACGCTCAGGTGATCGCATCGAGGTCTCAGGTGTCGACTACGTTGCGCCGGGTTTCATCACGTGTTCCTCCTGCGGCGTCGTCGATGAGTCTGCCGAGATTGACTCCGATTCCGACCAGAGCGGGCACGGTGCGCTTTTCCTGAACGGCTGGGCCAAGCCCGCAGCGCGCTCCTGTCACCGCAGAACAAAGCCCCAGTCGCACGCTGGGGTACGCCACCGTGGTTACTGCTCAACCCGAAAAGGTCACAAGCCCTCCTGGCAGCGCCTCTACTTAAGACACGAGCTGCGTACCCAAGCGATTCGGCTGTTGCTCCCTGAGACCTGCGCGACCTCCGTCTCCGAACAGATCGCTATCAAAGCAGCAGTTCTCCTCGGGGTGCGGGAGGACCTCGGCGGGGACCCACAGCACCTTGAGGTTGCTACTGTGCCGGTGCGCGGTAGAGCCGGGGAGCCACGTTTCCACCTCGTTCTGTACGACACCGTTCCTGGTGGAACGGGATATCTTGACCAGTACGCCACCACGGACGGCCTCTTCAAAGTCCTCGCCTTGGCCTGGCGGGTTCTGGAGAGCTGCTCCTGCGAAGCAACTGCGAAGGACGGCTGCCACCGTTGCGTCCACTCAGTACTGCCCTCTGGTGACATCCCTGACTCATCTCGAAAAGCGAGTCTTGCCGCCGTCGTGGATCTGTTAGACGCCTATCATGATGAGAACAGTATCGAGACCATTGATCGTCTCGACGACATTGCAGTGGAAATGCGATCAGAGTCTGTTCTCGAGGCCAACTTCCGCAGTTACCTGACCGACTGGGTCTCCTCCGTCCATGGAACGACGGTCTCGAGCCTGGGCACAGGAGGATTTATCAACTTGCGCATCTCTGTTCCCTCCTATCGAGATGGCGAGATCCTCACCTGGGACGTCAAGGCGCAACGGCGCACCAAGGACACCACTCCCGACTACACCTTCGATCTTCGCTCAGGGAGCGGGGATGGTGCACGTATCGACCTCTACCTGGACGGGCATGAGTTCCACAGCATGAGCGGAGATCGTAACCGAACGGCTGACGATGCTCGATACCGCACCCGGCTGCGGGAGGATGGGAGTCTGGTCTGGTCCTTGAGCTGGCAAGACGTTGAGGATGCCTCAACAGTTCTCCGTAATCCGGCCCGAGCGATCGATGAAACCTGGATGGATACCGCGCTGCGTCAGGCATTGACCACCGGTATTGATGATCCGCGCCGCAAACTCTTGTGGGGCAACCCGGTGGATCTCTTGATGGGAATCCTGCGAGATCCCTTCGCTCTGTTATGGGCTGATGGCGCCGCAACCATTTCCCGAGCACTCCTGGTAGGACAGGGTGGTAATCGGCACGGAGTGAATCCTCCTCTTGCAGTTACCCGGCATCGGCTCCGGAGTGTCACCGGCGTGCTCTTGTCAGGAGGAACAACCGATAACTCCTCCCAGCCGCAGGTGGGAGCCGCCTTCCGGCATGGCTTAAGCGGACTGCCCATGGTACTCATGGCAGATGCTGGTAGCCCCGATCCGGCGGCAAGCCTGAGTGCAGTCATCCGACTGGATGACAGGGAGGAGGCCGTAGTCTCCGACGGGCACAAGGAACGTTGGCGGGACTGGCTTCGCTGGTCCAATGTGCTGCAGATGCTCGTCGTTGTGCCCGGCGCGTCGGCACAGGCAGGACGAGCATTCATCATGGACACAACAACCGCCGACCTCCTCTCCAGCATTCCGATTCCTTTGGCGGAAAATCCGGAGGCAGTGGATGAGGCTCCGAGCGCTGACGCTGCTCCTGCTGGATTCGATCGTGAGGAAACATCGTCAAATACCTCTCAGCAAGCGCAGCAAGAGAAATGGAATGAGGTTTTCGAACTCATTGATCCAGAGATCGAGCCGCTCCTGGACCAGCTGCATCAGCGTGGCGCTCCGTGCCCCCTGGTTGGTGAGGAGATTGATGATGGTCGTGCGCTGTGGCCGGTTGAGCTGTGGTGGCAGGAACTCAATGTGGCTGTTGTTCCCGGATCTCAAACCGAAATCGAGACTGAACGTGACCGGGCGCTGCGAAGTGCGGGAGTGACAGTCTTTCACGCCGACAGCACGGATGCCGAAACCGTGCTCGCCGTCTTGTTTCCATGTGGAGGCCTAAACCGCCTGGGCCAGCCATCCAATCCTGTCGTAGAAGGAGACCATTGATGGGTTCACGTACCGTTTTCCTTACTCAGGGATTCACCAAGCAGGCAGGATCGTTCGAGGGAAACCTCAAGCGTCAGGTCTTCGACTTCCTCACCAAGATCAACGGGGCTGAGAGTGGAGGACTCGACCTTAAGAAGCCTGTTGCCGTGGTCGATAACCGTGTACGTACAGCGCGAGTCAACCGAAACTTCCGGGCAGTTCTTGTGGATATGGGTGCCAATACTTTTGGCTTGGTTGCGGTCATGCCGCACGACGACGCCTACGCTTTCGCCGGCCGCCTTCGGGTAGACGTCAACCCAGCCACGGGAGCCATCGACTTCATCGACCAGGAGGCGTTGGACACCGCGCGGCGCCTTGCTGACAGCCAGGTGCGGCACGTCCAGGTTGAGAACGTACCCGCGGTGCCTGGTCAGTTCGCTCAGCGGCCGCTTGCCACTTTCCAAGTTCCGGAGCACACGGATCAGCCATCCAGACTGCTTGGTCTGGATCCTCAGGTTCTCGTTGGTCTGGGTGTTGATGCGCCGACCGCACAGGGGCTGGTGACGCTTCCCGAGCAGGTAACTGTGGAGGAAGTGGCCGACTCATTGCCTACTGTCCAAGGGCTAATCGTTCTCGATCTGCTGGCGGGTCGCAGTGTGGATGAGATCCGCGAGGACTACGTGACCTCTTCTGACATTGATCGAGATGATCTGTTTGCAGCAGCGCAACGGACCGCCAAGCGGCGCCTTGGCGTCCTGGAGATCAACGATCCTGATGTCGAAGCCGCGATGAGCGGGGATCTAGCGGCATGGCGGGTATGGCTGCACCCCTCCCAGAAACGATTGGTTGAGCATCGTGGATGGAACGGTCCGTACCGGGTCACCGGGTCGGCTGGAACTGGTAAGACCGTGACCGCAGTCCACCGGGCGGTGTGGTTGGCAAGGGAACTGGAACGACAGAATCACGGGCATCCGGGTGTCTTCGCTCCGGTACTGATGACGACGTATACCAAGAACCTTGCTACCACGATCGGTGAGCAGATCGACACACTCGCCGGACAGCCTTTAGCCGGCCAGGGAATCGAGGTTCGTACCGTTGACGCTGTTGCCCGTTCTGTGCTGATGCTCACCGATGTAGGGCGTCTGTGGCTCGAGAACAGTCGTTTGGTCAGTGAGCATGAGCTTCGTGAATTCGTGGAACGTGCGGTGGCAGGAACGGATCTCGACGAGAACTTCCTCCGTGAGGAATGGGAAGAGGTCATTCTCGTTGGGGCTGTACGTGACAAAGAAACGTATCTTAGTATTCCTCGCATCGGTCGCAGTCAGCGCCTATCTCGTCGTCAGCGTCTGACGGTTTGGAAAGCGACGCAGAGGCTGACTAACGAGCTCGAGCTGGCGCAGCGGTGGACCTGGCGGCAGGTGCTTGACCGGGCGGCGCTCGTACTCCAGGAGGAGCCGAGAGGTGCTGACCTTGTGAGGCGACTGGGCGTTCGCCACGTGATCGTTGATGAGGCCCAGGATCTCACAGCGGCTCACTGGCGGCTGCTGCGGGCTCTGGTTCCACAAAGGAAGGATGACATCTTCATCGTCGGCGACTCGCATCAGCGTATCTATGGTCGCCACGTGCCCCTGTCCCGTTTCGGGATCGAAACCCGCGGACGCTCCAAACGGCTGACCATCAACTACCGCACCTCCCGGCAAATTTTTGCGTGGTCCCTCGGAGTTGTCGATCAGAAGGCTGATGACCTAGACGAGGGTACTGACTCCATGCTGGGTGCCCGTTCCATTTTCTCAGGACACGCAGTGGAAAGACCCGGATTCGATGGTCTACCTGAGGATCCAGATGAGGCCCTTCTTGCCTGGATCAGGCGGGTACGAAAGGACATGAGCGTCGACGCGGAGTTGGCGTCTTCGTCCGGTGGGGCAGATACCAACCTATCGTCTATCGCCGTCGTACGTGCTACTCGGAACGGTGTTGATGAAACGCTGGCACGTTTGAGAGAGGCTGGATTGGCTGCGGTGAAAGTGGACGATCGCACCAGCGAGTCCGCTTTGCCAGGCGGCATCAGAGTGATGACGATGCACCGAGCCAAGGGGTTGGAGTACCGAGCCGTCGCCGTTAGAGACGCGAGCGCTGAGAATCAGAAGGCTTCGGAGGCACAAGGCGGGCGACAGACGGATCCTCGCACACGACTCAATCTCCTGTACGTCGCCGCGACTCGTGCCCGTGAGCGACTGCTCGTCTGCTGACAAACCTGGACGGAACCGGGCGTGGCTGGGGGACAATGGGGCCATGAGCACGATTTTCACCAAGATCATCGCTGGCGAGATCCCCGGCCGTTTCGTGTGGGCGGACGAGGTCTGCGTCGCCTTCGCCACCATTGAGCCGCACACCGATGGGCACGTCCTCGTGGTCCCACGGCTCGAGGTCGACTCCTACGTGGACGCGCCCGACGACGTGGTGGCCCACCTGGCCGTGGTCGCCAAGCGCATTGGAGCTGCACAGGTGCGCGTCTTCGAGGCGCCCCGCGCCGGGCTCGTCGTGGCCGGTTACGGCGTCGACCACCTGCACCTGCACGTGCTGCCGATCCGCTGCGAGGAGGACCTGTCCTTCTCCTCGGCCCGCCACCCCGAGGCCCCCGAACTCGATGCCGCCATGGAGCGCCTGCGGGCCGGCCTCGTCGAGGACGGCTGGGGCGAGTTCGTGCCCGCACAGATGGACAGCGCGGCGCTCGCGTAGCCCCGACGCTACCCGCTTCGTCCTCGTCAGAAGGGTGGGGCTTGGTCGATGAGGGGCGCTAGTCCCAGGGAGTGGGCGGCCCTCGGAAGAGGGGTGGCCTCGTAGTCTCCCGCCTTTTCGCCGGGTAGGGGGCCTCGGGTCACGAGGCGGGCACTACCGCTGCTGGGCTGGGTACGGTCGAGGGCGGTGTTGAATCGGTCGATGAGCTCAGGGCCGATCTGCTGGCTCAGGTCGGCCGGGACGACGGTGCTGGGAACAAGGTGCTGGTGGGGGCCGACCTTGTGGGGCAGGCGGTCTATGGTGCCGTCTGGGTGGCGCCGATAGACGGTCTTGTCCGGAGTGTGCCAAGACAAGACCCCGCTGTCACGGTCCCTGGTGAGTGCCCATCCGGGAGTGTGCTTGAGTCGGTGATGGGCCTGACAGAGCACCACGAGGTTGTCCAGGCTGGTGGTCCCGCCCTGACTCCAGGCGGTGAGGTGGTCGATATCGCAGCGGGAGGCCGGAGTCTGGCAGGTGTGGAAGACACATGTCTTGTCACGGGCTCGTACGAGGTCCGCAAGTCCCACCGGAGGCCGGTACCTGGTGCGGCCGACGTCCAGGACTGTGCCGCTGGCGGGGTCGGTCACCAGGCGCCTCCAGGTCCCGCCGGCTGCCAGGGCCCAGGCAGTCATGGCCGGTACCGCTGCGCTGCGCGCCCCGATCCTCACCTCAGCGACCTCTACTGGTGTGGCGGAAAACGGGGAGATGACCTGGGCGGTGGGCTGGATGGTGGGAGCAACCGGGGCGAGCTCAGGCAGACTCCTCCCTCGAGGCCCGGGCAGACTTCTCCCACCGGGGGTGGGCAGATTTCTCCCGCCGCTCGGGGAGTCTGCGCTGTTGAGAGGCTCGGGCGCGGCGGTGGAGCATTCGCCAGGGCCAGCTCCACCTGGATCAAGACAGCGGGGGTCGTCGGGGCTCTCGCTGTCCCCAGGACCACAGCCCCCAGAAATGCCGTCCCGGAGCCGGTTGTCTTCGGATGAGGTGCCGAGGCTGCCGCCTCCGGGATCGACGCCGCCGGTGGGGCCCTCTTCCGGCTGAGCCAGACCAACCAGGCTGCTCAGAGGAACGGTGACGTTGACGTTGATACGGATGCCTTCTGGCAGAGGAAGGTGACCGGTGGCTGAAGGGGTCCACCACGGGCTGTTCGATCCCACCAGGCCGCTCAAAGCGCCCAGGAGCCCTTCCAGAGGTACCCCGTCAGGCAGCAGTCTCCGCGGGTCTGCACCCGCCGTGGCATCGGTATCCGAGTCGTCGTGGGAAGCACGTGAGCTTGTTGATATCACAGGCGAACAGGCCCGTGCTGGCGAGCTGTCCCCGCCGGTCCGCCCCTCAGTCCGATTGCCGGAAATGCCCTGGGCCGGCTGGCTGAAGGCCGCGATCTGGCTGGTGCGAAGCACGGACAGGGACATCGCGGTGATGGCATCGGCTCTAAGCTGACCCAGGGTGCGCTTCTCGCCGCAGGCCCGCGCCGAAGCGGCGATTGCGTCCAGGGTGGCGTCCAGCAGCAGGGCGTCCATAGTCGGCAGCAGAAGCCGGACTTGGCAGAGGCCCTCTCCTGCAGGCCGGGGGCGCGACACACACCGCTGCTCGGTATTGTTCTGGCTCCGCTCAGCGTGGCCGTCAGGGTCGATCTCCATCAGGGCACGATCCAGATCCCTCCCCACCTGCGACACGCTCCGCCTAGGCGCCTGAGGTAGAACCTTGTCCTGGACCGCAAGCGCCACCGGAGTGGGTACGTCTTCCAGACGGCGGGTCACCAGGAACGCCTTCGCCGAGTCCAGGACCCCGCAGCGTTCCATGGCCTCGACCGGGGCGAAGCCCATGCTCATGAGGGCCTGGCCGTGATCCACCATCTGACCGGCCCGAGTCCGAGAGATGCCCAGGCGGGTGGAGAGCAGGCAGGTGGCATTGAACCGCCGCTCCTCATAACCCACTACCGGAGAGACCTCACCATGCGGGCCCCACTGGCCCGGGTGACTCGACAGCTCAGGGCACCCGGTCAGGCAGGCCGCCGCCAGGGCCTCGCCCCAGGTGGCCCAGGCCGCCAGGCGGTGGCAGGCCGCGGCCAGCTCTCCCAAACCCGAGGCCCCCAGGGCAATCAGTCCCGAGGTGCCGACCTCCTCCACGCTCATTGTTCGGCGCTGTTCGGA
>ERZ773196.747-NODE-747-length-20039-cov-3.946958_pt1 | contig 20039 bp, 19 predicted proteins | sample MGYA00581009_ERZ773196 | MGnify/ENA primary metagenome ERZ773196 (study PRJEB29015, sample SAMEA2738162) | human oral metagenome | biome: human oral; feature: human-associated habitat; material: saliva | place: China | collected 2243 ... | reverse complement strand
TAGGACTTATATATTTTTTAATTACTTTATTCGTTTCTTTAATACGTCAACGATTTTTTCCCTGCAAACATAAATATATAGGTCTGTAGTGAATTTACAAGCTTTTGAATATTTAAAATTTATAACCTTTACTTAAATCTGCGTAATTCTACGTAGTTACAAAAAGAGCGTTACTTTCTTCAGAAAGTAACGCTCTTTCACATAATAATACACGCTTTTAAAGATAAGTATGTTCTCTTTTTTACAAATGTTTTTTACGCAAGTCACGGAGAAGGCGTGCCACATGCTCAGCAGCTCCTTCAATCGTAACTTCTTCTTCTTCATCGGTACGACGAATCTTAACTTCCACCTTCCCATCAGCAGCCTTGCTGCCAACAGTAAGACGTACGGGATAGCCGATAAGGTCGGCGTCATTGAATTTAACGCCTGCCCGTTCATCCCGATCGTCGAGCAAGACATCTACATCAAGATCGAGCAGTTCATCATACAGTTTCTTAGCCACGGAAACGATGGCTTCATCTTTCATATTGACCGGGAGGACGACGGCTTCAAAAGGAGCCGTGGCAACAGGCCAAATAATCCCTTTGTCATCATGGAGCTGTTCAATCGTAGCCGCTACGGTTCTCGTAACTCCGATGCCGTAACATCCCATGACGAAAGGTTTAGCCTTGCCGTCTTTATCAAGGAAGGTCGCATTCAGACTTTCGGAATACTTCGTACCCAAACCGAATACCTGTCCTACTTCGATGCCTTGAGTCAGCTTGACTTCACCGCCGCATTCGGGGCATACATCCTGTTCCGTAATAAGGCGAATCGTTGCCGTCTTCACGTCCTTAAAGTCGCGAGCCGGCGTTACGTAACGATAGTGATAGCCGTGTTTATTGGCACCGGTTACGCCGTTTTTAATCTGCATAGCCGTTTCATCTACCAAAATGACAAAGTCATCATTTTGAGGTCCGGCGTTCAGGGGACTCATATATCCCGGTTCCAACCCGTGAGCTTTAAGTAATTCGGAGGAGGCCGCCTGAACATCATTTCCGCCTACCAAGTTCTGTACAGCCACGTCATTTACTTCGTGGTCTCCGCGAACCATAGTAAGAACGAGCTTTCCGTCTATATCGAAGGCAACGGCTTTAATCGTCTTTTCAATAGGTACCTTTACCTGTTCGACAAGGTCCTGAATGGTCGCACATTCGGGCGTTTCGAAAAGTTCCGCTTCGTGCAATTCTTCATCTTCGGAAATAAGTGTATTGGGAACGGCCTTTTCCACATTTGCCGCAAAGCCGCATTTCGTACAAATGACTACATCCGCTTCGCCCGCCTTGGCAAGGGCCATGAACTCATGACTGTAATTTCCGCCGATTTGACCCGAGTCGGCCAGAACGGGACGATACTCAATACCGCATTCCGTAAAGATACGGCTGTATGCGTCATACATCGTTTCGTAACTCTTAATCATGCCTTCACGATCGACGTCAAAAGAGTATGCATCCTTCATGACGAATTCACGACTGCGCATTAAACCGAAACGGGGTCTGATTTCATCTCTGTACTTATTTTGCATCTGCCAAAGGTTGACAGGAAGTTGTTTATACGACCGTAATTCATTCCGGACAAGGGTCGTAATCAACTCTTCATGCGTAGGCCCGAGGCAATATTCATTATCGTGCCGATCCTTTAATTTAAACATTTCCGGTCCGTATACATCCCAACGGCCCGTTTCACGCCAAATTTCCGCCGGCTGTACAATGGGCATCATAACTTCCTGAGCCCCGGAGCGATTCATTTCCTTACGAATAATGTTTTCAACCTTAAGGCAAACCTTACGGCCCAACGGTAGGAACGAATACAGTCCGGCTGCATTTTTACGCAACATACCGGCTTTCAACATTAACTTGTGACTGGCTACGTCCGCTTCGGCAGGGTCATCCCGCAACGTAGGCGCATATAACTTGGATGCCAACATATGTATACCTCCCGTATAACTCGGCCTTCCCGACCGACCTGTTTATTTGATTCGTGAATAATATCACGATTTGTATTTAAGTATAACATATGAATATTTCGGCAAACAAGGGTTTATCTTAATATTTTGTAATATTTATACCGAGTCGCCTAGCAAAACCGATCGCGTTTCTCTTCAATTTGGCAAGGCAGGCAGACAATCTCTTCATGCAAAGCTCCCGTTTTTTCTAAATACCGCCGTACCGATGCCATATCTTCATCGGCAATGAGTAGAGACACGCCGCAACATACGGAAGCTTGCCTGGGTGTCGGTGAAATTCGTACCGCTATTTTCGCCTCTTTCAGCCCTCTGTATAAAGTCATGGCCTCTGTATGATTTTTAAAGAGAATATACCAATCATATTTTTTCATTTTATCCCAACATTTCAATAAAAGCACCGATACGCGTACGCAATTGTTCCGCATCGTGATCATCGTAATCCGTTTCAATATGCAAAGACGGAATACCGGCATCCTTTAAGGCTGCTTGTACATCTCGGCTTTCCGTATCATAGAGAGTACAGAATTTCAAGTTTACATCAATTACGCCGTCAACCTTATACTCTTTGCACAAACGCAATAAGTCGTCAATACGACCCGTATTGGGTGTAAAGCAGGCACAGTTATTTTTCATGTATCGTTGTGCCAAGGCCATGATTTGACCGTCCGTATCCGTCGGTGTTTCATCCACTTGATGTTCAAAGTACCTCGTACCGGTACAACATTCTTCACAGACAACGACGGCACCCGACGTTTCTACCAAGTGATGCATCTTCCAATTCGGAATAGCCATAGGTGTACCGGCCAAAAGGATACGCTTTGTACCTGCAGGGGCTACACCTACTCCGTCGGCAATGCGTTTTTCCAGTTCATCGGCCAAAGCATTGGCCATATCCGTACACCGCTGCGGATCGTCGAAGAAGGCAATTTGCATCATCAGCAAGGCATCTTTACCGCTAATGGGGGCCGGATCGGCCTTACGACAGGCAAAGACTCTTTCCAAAGCCTTGCGTCTCTTATTGAGAAGAACCGTCGCAGCATGTAGTTTCTCAGGTGTTACCTCATTACCCGTAAATTCTTCTACAACAGCCTTGAAATCCTTAATTTCTTCGGCCCATTTTTCAATATCTTTGGGTCGTTTCATTTGCGGCATATCCATAACATGCATGGGTACGTCGCGGCCGAGGATTTCGTACGCTTTCTTTTTACCGTCACAAGTCGTTTCGCCTACGTACATATCGGCAATACGGAAGAACGGACAGGTGCGACCGATTCGGGCTCCTACAGAAGCCTTGATCAAAGAACACATACTCTTCGGTAAAACCTGTTCCCCCGAAGGAACCCAGAACTGAGATCCGCCGCAAAGACCTGTAACGATACCGTCAGCCGCTACGATAATTTCGTCGGGCACATAAAGACAGAAGGTGCCGAAAACCTTACGCCCCTGTTTTTGCGCTTCAATCAATTCGGCCGGACGAATACCGTGAATATCCGAAACAACCATATCCCAGAAAGCCATGCCTTCCGGTCTGTTCTTTTGGGACAAGTAAATATCCCCGAATGCCTGAGGTAATACGGAACACAGAGTATCGTGAGCCTCCAGGTCCATTCCCAACTCTTTCCACATTTCATGTCTGTCTGCCATCATTAAATACCTCCACTTCTTATGATTTTATGCAAAAATAAACAGCCATGTCGAGGCGTGCGCCTCGACAGACTGTAAATCCCTTATGATCTTATCCTAAAACATACGGGGCTATAAGACCGCAAATGATGCCGATGATGACGACACCGAAGAAAACCGTAAACAAAGCCTTTGTAGGAAATGCTTTCTTGACGATAAGCAGAGACGGCAGGCTTACAGCCGGTAATGTCATCATTAAGGTTACGGCCGGACCGGTCGATAAACCGGCAGCCAGTAAGGTTTGTACAACCGGAATTTCCGCTGCCGTAGGGATGACGAACAAGGTGCCGGCCAGAGCCAAGCCGATAATTACGAAAATATCATTGCCCCATTCACTGCCGACTGTAGGGAACAACCAGGCACGGGCAAAACCCATGGCTAAGACGACGATTAAATAAGCCGGTATAGTGTGAAGAATCAATTTCCACAAGCTTTTCATCCAACGGAGCATGAAGCTTTCCATTGCATCTTCTTTATCTTTTAAAGCCAAGTCTTTTTCCGACACTACCGCTTCTTCACCGGCTGCCTTACCGGCCAACCAGGAAACACAGAAAACGGTAATAATTCCGGCTACGATTCTAAACGCCGCATATTCCCACGAAAGTACAAAGCCCATGAACACAATAGTCGCCGGATTGAGAACCGGGTTGGCCAAAAAGAAAGTAACGGCGGAACGAACCGACGCCGAACGAGCACGCAGACCTTCCGTAACGGGAGCGGCACAGCAGGTACACATCATCCCCGGAAGGGCGGCCGCACCGCTACGCAGGCTCGATGCAAAATCATTGGCCCCCATAAACCGGGTTACCCACTTGCGCGGTATAAGTACTTGCACTAACGAACCGACAAGAAGGCCCAAGACAACAGCCTTCCAAACGGCTGTAAAATAAGCCGACGCATAATCGAGAGCCGCTTGTACAGACGGCTCCGGCGCCTGTGTCGACGTTCCCGTAATAATGGATGAGCCGATACTTCCCTTGGCTGCCGCTACGAAAGCCTTGGCATAGTACGGATCCCATTTGACATAAAAGAGCCCGACTACAGCCACAATAGCAAAAATTAAAGGAAATAAAACCTTATGTCTCTTACTCATATTGTCTTCCATGTAAAAATCCCCCCGTCGTCCTACTTGCAAGCACTTGCCAAGGTACGACAAATAATAATAAATTCATCCTCCAGAACGGTTCGTACACTGATTAGAACTCTATCATGCTGTACTCGCACAATAACGGGAATATCCGCTTCACGCAGACGCTTTTCCGCCTCCGCCGCCGTTATCCCGTCGATGTCCAAGGCTACGGCATAACCGGGCATATTGTACTCGGGATAAGAACCGCCGCCGACCATGTCCGTCACTTCTTCTACCTTCCAACGAACGGGAAGATTTTCTTCTTCAAGAACACGAATAAAACGACCGCACTTTTCCTGTGCTTCGTCCTTGGTCAGGGCCAACATTTGCAAGACGGGAATATCCCGAATGGCCCGTTCTTCATCCAAATAGGAGCGAAAAGTCGCTTCTAAAGCGGCGATAGTCATCTTATCGACGCGCAAAGCACGGAGAAGTTGATTCTTTTTCATCGCTTCAATATATTCTTTTTTACCTACAATAATTCCCGCCTGAGGACCGCCCAAGAGCTTATCCCCGCTGAAGGTTACAATATCACACCCTTTGGCAATCGCTTCCTTTACGGTAGGCTCGTAAGGCAACCCGAAACGAGTCATATCGATTAAAAGGCCGCTTCCCAAGTCGTTAATTAACGGCAACCCGTGATCATGTGCCAGCTTGGACATATCTTCCATAGGCACGCTTTCCGTAAATCCCACTATGTGGTAATTACTTGTATGCACCTTCATGAGAGCTCCCGTTTCCTCACCGATGGCCCCGGCATAATCGGACAGATGGGTCTTATTGGTCGTCCCGACCTCACAAATATGACCGCCGCTATGCTCAATAACCTGAGGAATACGGAACTTACCGCCGATTTCGACCAACTCTCCACGAGAAATAACCACTTCTTTTCCCTGTATCAGCGTATTTAAGGCCAACATAACGGCTGCCGCGTTATTATTAACGACAAGAACGTCTTCCGCACCCGTAAGTTCTCTGAGCATATCCGTCAAATGAGAATAGCGGGAACCTCTTTGGCCTTGAGCAATATCATACTCCAAGTTTGAATAGTATCCGGCTACGGCCGCCACATGCAGGCATACGGATTCACTCAAAACGGAACGTCCCAAATTCGTATGCAACACCGTACCTGTCGCGTTGATGACGCGGCGTAGGCGAAAGGCCTCTCGATCTTTGATCTGCTTCGATACGAGAGCGGCTACTTCTTCATCAGCAGGCACGTCCGTTATCTTTTTATTTAAAACATCCTCTCTTATCGTGGCCAACACCTTTTGCAAAGCGTCTTTTACAAGAAGCGGTGAATACGAATCGGCTAAAGCCGACATGTCGGAGCGGCTCAAAAATACGTCTACCTTCGGAAGAGAGGCCAATACATTCCGTTTTTCTTTCACTATGGGCACCAACTTTCTACTATAATAGAGTGTACCGTTTTATTTTATACTTCATGGTATGTAACGGACAAGCCTTCTTTCTCAGCATGGTAAAAGCCGTCACAGGAAAGCTGTTCTTCTTCCAAAAGCGTTTTTAAAGCTCCTTCTTCATTCAATTCATACTTTAATGAAAAGCCGCAACTGGCATATATTTTAGAAGGTGTCGGAATAATGCGTACTGCCAAGCCCTCTTTTTTGGCCCTTTCTTCTATGACCATGGCATCGCGCGTGTTTTTCAGCAGGGCTACGCCATAACGTTCCATAGTCATTACGGTTTAATGATGCGATAAGCCTTACGCATCATCTCAACAATGGCGTACATATTCGTAACTTCTCCTACGGCGACCTTCTCGGTCAGTCCGTAGAAGTTGAGGCAGGCACCGCAACCGAAGATTTCAGTTCCTGCAGCCGCCATTTTTTGCAAATCTTCCAATACTTCCGAGTCTTTAGTAATAAGAGGTACCCCGCCGTTATAAAAAATAATGCGTCGCGGCAGCACATCTTGTTCCGTTAAAGAATAAACGAATCCTTTCATCAGATTCTTACCCAACTGTTCATCGCCCTTACCCATAGTAGGCGAATCGATGACGACAATATATTCATCCGTATCCTTATGCGCTGAAGGTACTTGGACCGCTTTTTCACCTTCAGTTTTGGTAACGGTTACGACAAAACGATCGGCACTTTCTTCTTTTAATTCATAGGCATAGCCGAGTTCCGCCGCCATTTTACGCAAGTTTTCCGTAGCGATTTTGTTATCTACCGTCGTTTCTACGACATCTTCCGTTCTTAAAGCCTTACGTGTTTCAATCACGGGTAACGGGCATGCCATTCCGACTGCATTTACTTTTACCATTTTAAATCCCCCTTTACATAAACAAGGAACACCTTTTGCATTGTGTCGGTTTCCTTTAAATAACGGTGCGAAAAGGTACGCTCCCCTTCGCACACTTCTATTGAATATAACTCAAATAGGTTTTTGTTTCTTCTCGTTCGGGATGAGAAAACAAATCCTCAGTGGTACGTCGCTCTATGATTTGCCCCTTTTCCATATAGAAAACATAGTCGGCCAATCGCTTCGCCTGTGACAGATTGTGCGTCACTATTAAAACGGCACAGCGGTCTTTCAGTTTTTTCAGTGTCTCTTCAATACGCAAGGTACTTTTGATATCCAAAGCCGAGCAAGGTTCATCAAGTAATAAAACCTGAGGATCCAAAGCCAAGGCACGAGCTATGCATAAGCGTTGCTGCTGGCCTCCCGACAAAGACCCGGCCGGTGAGTCCAACATATCTTTGACTTCATCATACAGCCCTGCCGCTTTTAAAGCTTCAACGGCTGTTTCCCGCCGCTGTAACGTTGTCCCCTTACGATGATAATTCAATGCATAAAGCATATTATTCATAAGAGAAAAAGGAAAGACTGTCGGCTGCTGCCCTATGAGCCCTACTTTTTTCCGAAGCTCACCCACATCCATGCCGGATATATCCCTGTCGTCTAAAAAAATCTTGCCGCCATGAATCTGTACGCCGTCACCCAAGGTTTGATTCAGGCTATGCAACAACGTGGATTTTCCGCATCCGGACATACCGATAATAGCCGTTACGGCCCGCTCGGGTACGATTAAGTCGATATCTTTTAAAATATCCTTATGCTTTGTCCCTACCTGTAAGCCTTCTATACGAAGCTGAGCCTTCATCATTTCCCCCGCTTTAATGCGAATCTGCAAATACAATTAACAATCAAAAGCATTACTATAAGAACGAATGCCGTTCCGTATGCCAAGGACACGGAGTATCCCTCACTTACCAATAAATACAAATGATAAGGCAACGACATAAAGGGATCCGTAAGTCCCGGGAGTCTTCTCGTAAATAAAACGGCTCCCGTAAACATGACCGGTGCCGCCGCTCCCATGGCATAGGCCGTAGCCAAGGCTACGGCTGAAAAGAACTCCTGCTTTCTCGTACCTATAACCAAGGTAGCCACAATATGCATATCCCCAATACCTAAGGCTCTGGCAGCCTCGATGCGGTCCACAGGATATTCGCGAAATATTTTTTCCAAACGGACGGTAATAAAAGGAATAATCATGATTCCCAACGTCATACCCGCCGTCAACACACTCTTATGTATATCTAAATGAATAAGAAAAATGCTGTACCCGAAAAGACCTAACAAGACGGACGGTATACCGGAAGCACACTCGGTACAAAAGCGAAAAACCTCATATGATCGTCTATTCTTGCAAATGAATACAGCCCACACGGTCAAGAGTGTCGCACCTAAGGATGCGCACACGGCCGCTACCGCGCCGGATAACAGGGAGCCCACAATGGCCGGAAAAATACCGCCTGCCGTTCCTAACGGTGTCCCTGAAGGAAAATCAAGAATAAAGGACGGACTTAAGTACGCTTCGCCCTCGGCCAAGATGTACAAAAAGACGAAAAATGTCACTCCTACTGTCAGTAATCCGCATATCCAAATATAGAGGGAAAGCAACTTTTTTAACATCCCCGGAAACTCCTCTTCTTATGTCGTACAACTCTTAATAAAAGACCGGACAGGAGAAGTAAAAACAAGAGTACGGCGCCGGCGGCATATAAGGCACTGTAATGCAGACTTCCGTACTCGGCACTGCCCATCTCCAAGGCAATAAGAGACGGTACGGATTCGCCCTTGCCCAAAAGCTCGGGCATAATGACCGCATTACCCATAACCATCATGACGGCCATCGTTTCTCCCGCCGCCCGTGCAAAGGATAATATCCAGGCACCGATAACGGCATTTTGCATATAAGGTAAGACAAGCCGGCGTATAAAATACATCATATCGGCTCCCAATGCCAGTGATGTACCTTCGTACAAGCGGCGCACCTCACCGATGGACTCGACACAAGTAGATACGACAAAAGGCAATAACATAACGGCCAGGACAAGTGCGGCAGCCAGTATAGACTCGCCGGATGCCAACTCAAAAATCCTACCGATTCGATTCACCACAACGGTTAAACCGATAAACCCGAAAATAACGGAAGGAACTCCCGCCAACATGTCAATAAAAGCCAAGAGTATGTCTCGTACACGGGCAGCTACAAAAAAAGAAAGAAACAGAGCGCATCCCGCACCTAAGGGGACTGCTAACAAAACGGCCAATAAGGATACGTACAAGCTGCCGCAAATCATGGGAAAAATCCCCAGCTCAGGCGGATTTCCCAAGGGATTCCAGTTGCGAGAAAGCAAGAAGGTCAACCAATCGGTTTCTTCGCCTACAGGCAATCCTTCATGACATATGAAGAAGAATAAAAAGACAAAAAGACCGATGACGAACCAGGCCCCTGCCGTCACACCGTATTGAATATATCTTTCACTCTTTTTCATACACTCCCCCGTAAGAGAGAGAACGGACGAAAATCATCCGTTCTCTTTTTAACCTATTTTACAGGAATAAATCCCATAGCTTCAATCAGCTTTTGTCCCGCATCGGAACGCAGATAGTCCATAAAGGCCTTTTGAACCTTTGTAAGTTCACCGCTACCGACGATAAGTAACGGACGCTGAATCTTGTACGAGCCGTCAACAATCGTTTCCGGTGTAGCTGCAACGCCGTCAACTTTTAAAGCAAAAATTTTTCCTTCATTTTGCTTAGCTACCCCGTAAGAAGCGTAGCCTACGGCATTTTCATTTTCAATAATCTTGGCTACGAGAGCTCCCATGGACGGAGCCTGGATGGCCTTATCCGTAACCTTCGTATCCCCCATAATTTTTTCTTGGAATACCTCATGAGCACCGCCGCCCAAATCTCTCGTTACAACGACAATTTCTGTTGACGGCAGGGACGGATCCACTTCATTCCAAGTCTTATATTCACCGGAGAAAATCTTTTTTATTTGATCACTCGTCAAATTATCCTTAATTTTAGCAATGGGGTTGTTAGGATTGACGGCAATGGTCAATGCATCGATACCCACCTTGTATTCCTGATAGTTTTTTATTTTTTCCTTTTCGCTACTCTTTACTTCTCTGGCCACCAAGCCGAAGTCGGCCGTACCGTCAAGCAGTGCTTTAATGCCTGCGCCGGAACCGCCGGACGTAACGTTAATTACAATATCCGCATCGGGCAAAGACGAGTCCGCCTTGTTCCATTTACCGTACTGTTCCGTAAAAGCCGTACCCGCTTTAGTAACAACCGGAGCCAAGGTTGACGAGCCGAAAAAGGTAATATCCGTCTTTTCCTTCGCCGTATTGCCGCCGTTACCGCAGGCTGCCGTAAAAACAAGACTTGCCCCCAGGGCCAATACTGCTAAAAATCTACGTGTAAACATATGACAACTCCTTTGTAATTATTGTAGAATACGCATAAAATAGTATCTCTTCTTTATAGCAGGTCTTCCGGAGCAGCTTCCATTAAGCTTTTTCTTCCCGTATTGCAAAAAAGAATTTTCTTAAAACAACTATATGCGTATTATATTTAACAGGTATTATCTTACTGCATGCCTATATGACGGTCAATTGAGTATTAATAAGATAAAAATATGCCAAACTATTAATTAGTATATTTTATAAATAACCGTGATTCTATAGACTTTTTTATTAAAAATCCCCCTTATCATTTTAACTTTGACAAGGGGGATCGGGTATTACTCTTTACACTTTTTTATCATACATTTAAGCTTCCGGCTCGATTAATCCGTACTTTCCGTGTTTTCTCTTGTAAACAACGCTTATTTTATCCGTGTCGGCATTTAAAAATACGAAGAAATCATGTCCTACCAAGTTCATCTGTAAGATGGCTTCTTCCACATCCATGGGTTGAGGAGTAAAGGTTTTCGTTCTTACAACTTCAAAGGCTTCATCCGATTCGGGAGATTCCGTGACAAGAGTCGGCTTGAAGGACCCGTCCTTAATGCGCCGGGCCAGTTTGGTCTTATATTTATGAATCTGCCGCACCATCTTATCAAATACGATATCAATGGCTGCATACATATCTTCGCCCGTTTCTACGACACGCAGAACGACTCCGTCTACCCTCAGGGTAAGTTCCGCAATCTTTCTTTCTTTTTCGACGGAAAGCATGGCCTGTAAGGTCACATCAGTATCGAAATATTTCATGATTTTCTTTTCGTGTTTCAGCACATAATCCTTTAATGCCGCCGTTATTTCAAGGTTCTTACCGCGTACACTTGTTGCCATAATACATCCCATCCTTTCTGAAGACTCGTTTCTTTGTCTTCTTAATTATAATATTCGACATAAGTTTCCGAAATCCTTCTTTTTCCCTTAATTTTAATATTTTATTTTTGTCAATCTTTCGTTGACAACGTTGCGGAATTCATGCTACTATCAAATCCGTAATTAAATAGCCGTTCATCCAGAGCAGCAGAGGGACTGGCCCTATGATGCTGCGGCAACCCCCGCAAGGGAAGGTGCCAAGTCCAGCGGATTTCCGACAGATGAGTGCCGTATGTACGTACTGCCGTCACCTGTTGACGGCTTTTTTATTATCTTTATTTAGCTATATCCCCGTAAAGGAGGGACCTTCATGATAACCTTAAAAAATGTTACCAAAGTATACGGTACTAAAACGAAGGTTAATGCTTTAAGAGGCATCGACCTGAATATTAAGGCCGGAGAAATCTTCGGTATTATCGGCAAAAGCGGTGCCGGTAAATCGACCCTCGTGCGTTGCATTAACATGCTTGAAAGACCGACAAGCGGCCATATTATTATTGATGACCGTGATATGACGTCCCTTTCCGACAGCCAGTTGCGCCAGGAAAGAAAATCTATCGGTATGATTTTCCAACACTTCAATCTTCTTTCATCACGTACCGTTTTCGACAATATCGCCTTCCCCTTGGAATTGACATGCACCCCGAAGGACATTATTGCCAATAAGGTGGAAGGGCTTTTAGAACTCGTCGGTTTAAGTGACAGAAAGTTCAACTATCCTTCCCAGCTTTCAGGCGGACAAAAACAACGGGTGGGTATCGCCCGTGCATTGGCCAGCGATCCTAAAATTCTCTTATGCGATGAAGCCACTTCCGCCTTGGATCCGCAAACTACGACCTCTATTTTAGAGCTTTTAAAAGATATTAATAAACGCTTAAAAATCACGATTATCCTTATCACTCATGAAATGGCGGTTGTTAAAGATATTTGTGACCGCGTTGCCGTTATTGAAGGCGGATACATTAAAGAGTGCGGCTCTGTTGTCGATATTTTCACGAATCCCCAATCGGAAACAATGCAGGAATTCGTTAAGTCCGTTATTAACACGGAAGTCCCCCAAGGCATTACACGCCTGGGCGTAACGGATCAACCCGAAGAAGGCCGCAATATGCTCATTCGTGTTCGCTTTAAGGGGAAAGTTACGAACGATCCCCTCGTTGCCAATGTAATTCGTCATTCCGATGCGGATATCAGTATTTTGTACGGAAATATCGATTATATTCAAAACATTCCCTTCGGCTACCTGATTTTTACTATTATCGGCTCCTTGGAAAATCAAGTAAAGGCCTTTGATTATATTAAAAGCTTACCCGTAGAAAGTGAGGTCCTCGGCTATGTCCCCGGAAATCGTTAAACTCTTATTACAAGGCGTAGAAGAAACAATATTCATGGTTGCCGTTTCGGGAATCATTGCTACCGGCATCGGTATCCCCTTGGGCATTCTTTTGGTTACGACAGACAAGGGGCATATTCTTGAGAATGCACCGATTAACCGCGTCTTCGGCACGATTGTCAACATCATTCGTTCCGTACCCTTTATCATTCTCATGGTTGCCATCATTCCCTTTACCAAACTGGTAGCCGGCACCTCCATCGGTACCTTGGCGGCTTGCGTTCCCTTGACGATTGTCGCCATTCCCTTCCTCAGCCGTTTGGTCGAAACGTCCGTACGCGACATCGACTACGGTCTCATTGAGGCGGCTCAATCCATGGGCGCTACCCCCTTTCAAATTATTCGCAAAGTCTTGTTACCCGAAGCATTGCCTACTATTATCAACAACATTACGGTTCTTATCGTCAGCCTTATCGGTTCTTCCGCCATGGCCGGTGCCGTCGGCGGCGGCGGTTTGGGGGACATTGCCATTCGTTACGGCTACCAGCGATTCCGTACGGACGTCATGTTGGCGACTATTGTCATCTTAATCATAGGCGTCAACGCCATTCAGGCCTTCGGCGATTTCCTTTCCCGTAAAACAAATAAACGCTAAATTTCAGTGTAAACACAAAGAAGAGGCCCGTGCGGACACGGGCCTCTTCTTTTCATCTCGTATATCTTATAAAAAGTCTTTAATTTTTTCGCGCTTGCCCCAGTTACGCAATTTACTGAGCGCCTTGCCTTCAATTTGGCGAATACGTTCACGCGTAACGTTAAAATGTTGTCCTACTTCTTCAAGGGTTCTCGGTCTGCCGTCTTTCAAGCCGAAACGTAAGTAAAGAACCTTTCGTTCTCTATCAGTAAGGCACGAGAATACATCTTCTATCTGTTCTTTCAGTAAAATAAAGGAAGCCGCATCATCAGGAGCTATGGCTTCCTGGTCTTCAATGAAGTCGCCCAAATGCGAGTCTTCTTCTTCACCGATAGGTGTTTCCAACGATACCGGTTCTTGAGCGATTTTCATGATTTCTCTGACACGTTCAACCGGTACGCCCATTTTTTCCGCAATTTCTTCCGGCAACGGTTCTCTGCCCTTATCCTGTAACAACTGGCGCGAAATGCGTATAAGCTTATTAATCGTTTCCACCATATGTACGGGAATGCGGATGGTACGTGCTTGGTCGGCAATGGCACGCGTAATGGCCTGGCGAATCCACCACGTAGCATAAGTGCTGAACTTGTAGCCCTTACTATAATCGAATTTTTCAACAGCTTTCAACAGTCCCAGGTTACCTTCTTGAATTAAATCCAAAAACAGCATACCGCGGCCCACATATCTTTTGGCAATGCTGACAACAAGGCGCAGGTTGGCATCTGTCAGCTTCTTCTTGGCAATATTTCCGACACTTACTTCTTCAGGTGTTGCCCCTTCGGCACTGCCGGCTTCGATTCTCTTGGCCAACATAATTTCTTCTTCTGCCGACAGCAGGGGAACTCGGCCGATTTCCTTCAAATACATGCGTACGGGATCATCGATATTGACGCCTTCAGGTACGGATAAATTTACATTTACCGTTTCGTTTTCCGACTCTTCATCGGCATCATCATTTAAACTTTCATTTTCATTCAGTTGCTCCGATTCGCCGAGCACATCTACACCGTTATCCGTGAAATGTTCATACATTCTGTCCATTTCATCAGCCGTCATATCACAGTCGCCCATGGCATTCATAATTTCCGAATAGGATAAACTTCCCTGCTGTTTTCCTTTTTCCGTCAATTCGTTAATTTTCTCTGAAATCTGGGCCTTCCGTTCTTCTTCGGAAACTTGTTTTTTATCACTCTTTTTCTTCCCCGTTCCTTTAGAAGCCTTTTTACCCGTACTCTTTTTAGTCTTCTTAGTACCGCTTTTCTTAGCCGGTTTATCGGTTTCCGTCGTAATAGTTTCTTCCGTTGTTTCCAAATCTTTTTCTTTATCTTTATTAGCTGCCAAAGTGGTGTGCTCCTTTCCCTGACGAAGAGATTAATGTTTTAATCTCTTCTCCCAAGCGCTTACATGCCGCTAACTCGTCTTTCAACCGCAAATCATTGCGAATGCTGTATTCAGCCGCCCGTGCGCTGTGCTCTTTATAATCATTTTGTAAAGCCTGTAACTTAAAACGTAATACATAATCCAGTAATACCTGTTCATCCATGGGCACTTCATCGGACATAAGAATCCTTGCCGTTTCCGCCTCCCCTTCAGTAGACAGGCCTTCACGAACGGACGATACGGAATAGCCGCCCGTCTGTGTATACTGTCTGTGAATCTCTTCGAAGATACTTCGTCTCACAGGGTCGACAAAATAAGAAGCTTCCATTTTATCTTCAATACGACCGTACGACTCGGGATGTTCCAAGAGACTGCGTAAAATATTTTCTTCCGCAACGGCCGTTGTACTACCTCGTCGAGCTGATTCGGTTTGTTTCACTACATTAGTCGATATAACTACCGGCTGTCGGCCCGCTTCGGGATGGCGACGTACATACGCATTATATTCGCTACGCACGGCGTTTTCATCGATTTGTAACCGTTCCGCCAACTTGGCCATAAAGGCATCGGCCACTACGGCGCTATCCGTCTGTACCAAGGCAGGCATGACACTGGCCGTAATACTCGACTTGCCTTCAAGCGTATCTGCATCATACTCTTTCAAGGCTGTCAACAACATATATTCAAGAACACCCGGAGCCGCTTGTAAGGCTTCCTTAAACGCATCGGGCCCGTGCGCATTAATATATTCATCCGGATCTTTACCGTCAGCCAAAACAAGGACACGTATATGTAATCCCAACGACCTGACGATTTCCATGGCCCTCAGGGTGGCCTGTCTTCCTGCCGTATCCATATCGTAGGCAAGAATCAGTTCTTTCGCCTGCCGTTGCAACAGTCGAGCCTGTCGTTCTGTAAAGGCCGTTCCCAGTGATGCTACTACGTTGGTGATTCCCTTATTATGCGCCGACACGACATCCATATATCCTTCAACCAATACGGCCCGACCTTCATCGTAAATACTCCGATGAGCCCGATTGAGAGCAAATAGAAGATTTCGTTTATTGAAGATCGGCGTTTCGGGTGAATTCAGGTACTTCGGTTTACTGTCATCCAGAACACGGCCGCCGAATCCGACAACACGGTCTCGACCGTCATAAATGGGAAAGATGACACGATTGCGAAAGGCATCATAAAATCGACCGTTTTTTTCTTTAGCCAGCCCCAGTTCAACCAATTCTTTTCCCGCTACGCCTTTGGCCGCAAAAGCATCGGTCAGCTTATTCCAACTGTCGGGAGCAAAGCCCAGCCGAAAGTCGCGAATCGTCTGTTCCGACAGACCGCGTTTTCGTAAATATGCCTTTCCTTCTTCGCCGTAACGTGTTTTAACCAAACAGTTATGAAAGAAGGCACATGCCATTTCGTTGATTTTATAGAGTCGCTTTCGTGCTTCGTCTCGCTTTATATCTTCGGCCGAACGCTCTTCTTCAGGGACCTGTAAACCGGCCCTTTCAGCCAAGCGTCTGACCGCTTCGGCAAAAGAAATATTTTCTTTGGCCATAAGGAACTTGAAGACATCTCCCGATGCATGACAGCCGAAACAATAATACAATCCTTTTTCGGCCGTTACGGTAAATGATGCGGTCTTTTCGTTATGAAAAGGACAACAGGCCCAAAATTTATTGCCCCGTCGTTTTAAACCGGCATAATCGGATATGACGGAAACGATGTCATTAGCTTGTCGCACCTGCTCAATAAATTCATGAGAAAATTTCATCGTCATCCCTCACCTGTTATTTCTGTAAAACTGTTGTGCTATTTTTCGCTCATATATATATTCGCTGTCCGTCCTTAAAATCCTTCTTTTTTCTGAAAATTTCTTGACAACTTTCTCATACCAGTATGCATTAAGGTCAAAATACACTTTTTTTATAAATTATTATCACTTCCCTATAATACTCTATGGATTTATCAGTTACCGTTTTGTATAATAAGGCATACGGTATTTGCCGTACATATCAGAATCGGGAGAACTTTTCATGCTGCGCTTTACAGTCGGTCCGTTACAGAAGCCAACTTCTTTCGCCGGAGCCCTCAAGCATTTCGGCATCTCCGCCACATCCAGACGGAAAATCAAGAACAACGGCATATGCCTACGAAACGGAGTACCTGCATCCATGAAGGACCTGGTTCACCAAGGCGACTCGTTGGAAGTGCTATTGCAGCCGAAAGATACGATTGAAGCCGAGGACATTCCTTTATCCGTTGCTTACGAAGATGACTATCTGATAGTTGTCAATAAACCGCCGGGTATGTTAATGCATCAAACGTCTTCCGAGCGTTTCGGTACCTTGGCCAACGCCGTCATGTATTATTATAAAGTACACGGCTATGACCACGACTACCATCCCGTACATCGGTTAGACCGTAATACATCCGGTCTTTGTTTGATTGCCAAAGAAAGTTATGTGCAACACCTTTTTGACAAAAACAGACTTTTTTACGCCCGAACGTATACGGCCCTTGCACAAGGCCGCTTTCCGACTATGTTGGCAACGGTTCATACGCCCATAGGGCGCGATCCGGACAGTATCATTAAACGCAATGCCAGAGAGGACGGAAAAGAAGCTCATTCCGATTTTACTCGCTTGGCCGTCTGTGATGATTTCAGTCTTATACGCATTACACTTCACACGGGGAGAACACATCAAATCAGGGTACATAGTGCCTACTTGGGACATCCCCTTATAGGTGACGATTTATACGGCGGCTCTCGCAGATTTTTAAATCGACAGGCCTTACACGCCGGTTCAGTACGCTTCATCCATCCCGTAACGGGTCACATGACATATGTAAATGTTCCCTTACCGACCGATATGCAGACCTTGGTCGCAACGGCTTGTTGGGATATTTAATTTTTCTTTTACAGAGGAGGACTCTCATGCCTTTAGTCACTACTACGGAAATGTTTAAAAAAGCTTATGCCGGCCATTATGCCGTCGGTGCCTTCAATATTAATAATATGGAAATCGTTCAAGCCGTTACGGAAGCGGCCGGCGAATTGAATTCCCCCATTATTCTCCAAGCTTCGGCAGGCGCTCGCAAATATGCTAAACCTGCTTATTTAAAGCACTTGGTTGAAGCGGCTTTGGAAGAATATCCGAATATTCCCATGGCCCTACATCTTGATCACGGAGCGGACTTTGAAACTTGTAAAGATTGTATTGACGGCGGCTTCACATCTGTCATGATTGACGGTTCTCAGTACAGCTTTGATGAAAACGTAGAATTGGCTAAACGGGTTGCCGACTACGCTCATGAACGGGGCGTTGTCGTCGAAGCCGAATTGGGTAAATTGGCCGGTATTGAAGATGATGTGAAGGTGGCTGCTCACGAAGCTTCATACACACGTCCCGAAGAGGTTGAAGAATTTGTCAGCCGAACGGGTGTCGATTCCCTGGCTATCGCCATCGGAACCAGTCACGGCGCGTATAAATTCAAACCCGAACAATGCACGAAAAACGCAGACGGCGTTTATGTACCGCCCACACTTCGTTTTGATATTTTAGAAGAAGTATCCCGCAGACTGCCTGACTTCCCTATTGTCTTGCACGGTGCCTCTTCCGTTTTACCTGAATACGTAAAAATCATTAATGCCAACGGCGGTAAGCTCGACGAAGCTATCGGTATTCCCGAAGATCAGTTACGTCATGCCGCATCCTTGGCGGTCTGCAAGATCAATATCGATTCGGACTTACGTTTGGCCTTAACGGCCGGTGTACGTCAACATTTGGCTCAATATCCTGCACACTTCGATCCCCGCCAATATTTGACGGACGGTCGTACGTTTGTAAAAGACGCCGTAAAGCACAAAATCCGAAATGTTTTGGGTTCGGAAAACAAGGCATAACTTCTTGATTCGCTATGTTTTTTATGCTATACTTACTAACAGTGTTATTGTAAGCAGGGAGGTGAATCGGTTTGCCGCAAATTAAATCCAATATCAAAACGATGGAAAAAGACGCCGCTCGTCATGCAGCTAATTCCCGCGTAAAATCTTCCGTTCATACGGCTATTCGTCGGACTACGGAAGCAATCGCCACCGGTGATGCAGACGCAGTAAAGAAAGCGTATGATAAAGCCAGCAGTGTTATTGACAGTGCTGCTCGCAAAGGTGTGCTTCACAAGAACACAGCTACTCGTAAAAAATCCCGTTTGGCTGCTAAAGTAAACAGCGCCAACCAATAATTGAAATACCGGCAAGCCCCGTTATATACGGGGCTTGTTTTATAATATTGTGAGGTATATATGATTAGACCGGAAGGCAAGCAAATTACACATTTTTTTGGGGTTTTCTTTCCCCTCTTATTGACTCAGTTCGCTCTCGTCGGCAGCAGTCTCTTCAGCAGTATTTTCAGCGGCAATGCGGGTACGACAGATCTGGCCGGTGTAGCTGTGGCTGCCAATATCTGGTATCCTCTTTTTGCCGGTGCTTGCGGCATAGCCTTCGGCATTTCGCCCATCATTGCCCAATTACGCGGGGCCCGTAAGACGGAAGATATTCCCGTCTTTATTACACAAGGGATTTATACATCTTTTTTTCTTACTGTAATCATTGTATGCGGATCTCGATTTCTTCTTACTCCTTTTTTATCTCTCCTAAACTTGGATCCTGCCGTACAGGCTATTGCCGAACACTATTGGCTGGCTTTATCTTTCGGCATTTTCCCTATGTTGGTACAGGCGACTCTGCGCTACGCCGTAGATGCCCACGGAATGACGCGACTTTCCATGGGCGTATTACTGTCCAATCTTTTTATTTCCATAGGCCTCTTTAAACTCTTCATCTTCGGAGGATGCGGAATTCCCGCCCTGGGAGGTGCCGGCACGGCTTACGCTATGACAACGGCATCCTGGATTACCTGCACGGCTTTTATCATTATTCTCCATTTCAAGGCACCGTTTAAAGCATACCGTTTATGGTCGAATTTCCGTAAGTTTTCATGGGTCCATTGTCGTGAGCAACTGCGTTTAGGCTTACCTATGTTCGTGGCTATCTTTTGTGAAACCAGTCTTTTTTCTATTGTGGGACTGCTCATGAGTGAATTCGGTACCCTTTATATAGCTGCAAACCAAGCAGCCATCAGCTATTCCAC
>ERZ773196.745-NODE-745-length-20057-cov-20.911309_pt1 | contig 20057 bp, 19 predicted proteins | sample MGYA00581009_ERZ773196 | MGnify/ENA primary metagenome ERZ773196 (study PRJEB29015, sample SAMEA2738162) | human oral metagenome | biome: human oral; feature: human-associated habitat; material: saliva | place: China | collected 2243 ... | reverse complement strand
AGTGTTAGGGGCGCTAAATAAAGTGCCATCCAAATCAGTAGCCAGTAACTGCACCTCTTACTCCTTGGGGACGTTGCGCTCTAGCTCGGATAGCCAAGCTGCCCCGGAAGCATCAGAAGGCATACGCCAGTCGCCGCGCGGCGAGAGAGTGCCGCCAGCTACCACCTTGGGTCCGTTAGGCAGGGTGGAGCGTTTGAACTGGTTAGCGAAGAAACGCTTAATGAACAGCTCCAGCCACTTGCGAATCTCGGGCAGCTGGTAAGCCACCTGCTCATTTTCGGGAATCCCCACCGGCCAGTGGCCCGTGGAGGCGTCATGCCAGGCCTTCTCAGCCAGGAACGCAATGCGGCTGGGGCGCGCCCCACGTCGCAGCACCTGGAACAGGGCGAAGTCCTGTAGCGGGTAGGGGCCAATCTTAGCCTGGGTGGACTGGATCGGCTCACCATCCTTGCTGGGAACCAGTTCAGGGCTGATCTCAGTGTCCAGCACTGAAAGCAAAGTGGCACCCACGGCGTCGTCGAAAATCTTTTCCGCCACCACCCAGCGAATCAGGTGCTGAATCAGGGTCTTGGGGATGCCCGCATTGACGCCATAGTGGGCCATCTGGTCGCCCACACCGAAAGTACACCAACCCAGCGCCAATTCGCTTAGGTCACCGGTGCCAAGCACAATCCCGCCGCGCTCATTGGCAATACGGAACAGGAAGTCAGTGCGCAGGCCGGCCTGGACGTTTTCGAAGGTGACGTCGTAGACCTCCTCGCCGCGCCCGAAGGGGTGACCCATGTCTTTAAGCATTTGCGTGGCCACAGGGCGAATATCGATTTCTTCAAAAGTGCAACCCAGGCGGGTGGCTAGGTCGATAGCGTTGCGTTTAGTGCCGGCGGTGGTGGCAAAACCGGGCATGGTGATGGCGATTATGTCGCTGCGTGGGCGGCCCAGGCGGTCCATGGCGCGCGCGGCCACAATCAATGCGTGGGTGGAGTCCAGGCCGCCAGAAACCCCGATCACTAGCTTGGGGTTGCCGATAGCGCGCAGGCGCTGCTCCAGCCCGGCCACCTGGATCGAGTAGGCCTCGTAGCAGTCCTGTGCTAGGCGTGCCGGGTCGTCTGGCACGAACGGGAAGCGATCTAGTGGGCGGCGCAAACCAATGTCGGCGCGGGTGGGCACTAGCGGCACCGAAATGGTGCGGTAGTCGCTGGCAGTACCCTGCTGCTCAACGCGGTTGTCGTCAAAGCTGCCCTGGCGTAGTCGCTCTGAGGCCAGGGTGCGGATATCGACGTCGGCCACCGCCATACGCGGGCCCTGCGGGAAACGCTCAGTTTCAGCCAGTTTCTCACCCAGCTCATAGATCATGGTTTGCCCATCCCACGACAGGTCCGTGGAGGACTCGCCCTCACCGGCGGCGGCGTACACGTAGGCGGCGTTGCAGCGCAGGGAGGCTGAGCGGGCCAGCAGCTCACGGTCGTCGGCGCGGCCCACAGTAATGGGCGAGCCCGACAGGTTCACCAGCACATTGGCACCCGCCAGGGCAGCCTGGGCGGAGGGCGCCACCGGTACCCACAGGTCCTCACACACCTCCATGTGCAACACCATGCCCGGGATGTGGGGGAAGTCTAGGAGCAGCTTGTTACCAAAAGGCACGACGGCGGAGGCCGTGGTGCCTGCGGGGCTGGCTGCGGAAGCTGCGGAAGCTGCGGGGTTGGCTGTAGGCGTGGCCGGGGTGGATGCGGAGGCGGCGACGGCGTCGTGCTGGGAGGCTGCTGCGGCGTCGTCCTGGGCGGGGCCGTCACCCACCCCGGGCAGGGTGATAGAGGTGGCGCTGGCATTAGCGCCCGAGGCGAAGTGGCGCTTTTCGTAAAACTCGCGGTAGTTGGGCAGGAAAGTCTTGGGGGCGACGGCGTAAACGCGACCACCCTGGATGGCTAGCGCGCAGTTGTATAGGCGGTTGCCCTGGCGTAGCGGGGCACCCACCACTGCCATGACGGTTAACTCGGCGCTGGCCTGACGCACCGACTCAATCGCGGCCAGAGTCTGCTCTAGCAGTACTTCCTGCAGGAAAAGATCATCGATGGCGTAACCGGTGAGGTTGAGTTCCGGGAACACGGCCACAGCCACGCCCTGAGCCTGAGCTTCCTGGAGCAAATCGATAGTGGTTTGCGCATTCTTAGCTGGATTAGCGGGCGCTACGGGGGCGGTTACGGCCGCGATACGGGCAAAGCCTTGATCATAAACTGAGCGGAACTCCATATGCGTATTGTGTCACGGCCAAGGGGAGTGGGTTAAGTAGTGAGTGGAGCGGGTTAAGTGACGCTGGGGCGGTAAAACTACAAAAACTGCGCCACCAGGTGGTGACGCAGTTTTGAGTGCAGTTCTGCGCAGTGGGCGGGCCGGCTAAGCCGGCTGGGGAGCCAAGGCCCGCCCTGCGCTAGCTGTGAGCGCCCGCAACCGGGCTAGCCGCAACGGCGTCGTCGGCAGATACCGAAGCGGCAGGCGCAGCGTCACCAGCAGACGCAACCTCACCAACGGCGCCATCCTTAGATGCGGCGGCCTCCTCTTCTTCCAGCAGCTGCAAGGCGGCCTTAATGCCCAGCTCCTTCTTGCGGAAGAGCGCGCCCAACACGGCGGCCAGTAGCATGGTGGGCACCAAATAGGCGAAGATCGGAATCAAAGCGTCGGCGTAAGATTCCACCACCACGTTACGCAACGGCGTCGGCAATGTCTTAACAATGGCGGGGGTGAGGCCAGAAGTACCCTTGCCGCCACCAACGTTAGAGAAAGCCGCCATCTGCTTAAGCGTGGCCGGGTCAGCGTTAGCCAGCAAGGCGCGCATCTTCTCGCTCAGGTTGTCCTTCAGGCCACTGGAGAAGGCAGTACCCATCGCGGCCACGCCCAAAGACAAGCCAATCTCGCGGAAGAAGTTATTACCGCTGGTGGCAGTGCCAATGTGACGCGGGTTGACGTCATTTTGCACCAGGGTGGTGATTAGCTGGAAGAAGAAGCCGATGCCAGCACCTATAACCGTGGCATACAGGGTGATAAGCCAAACCGGACTGTGAACATCCAGCTGGGACATCCCCAAAGTGCCAGCTGCCGCAACGATCGGGCCAATGATCAGGTAGATCTTGTAATGGCCGGTGCGGCTCATGGCTATGCCAGAAAAAATACCGGTAGCCAACATGCCCAGCGTCATCGGCACCAGCAAAAGCCCCGAAACCGTGGCCGAATATCCATAACCCATTTGCAGGTAAGTAGGCAGGTACAAGGTGGCGCCAAACATGGCCCCCATGTACAGCATGGACATCAGCGTGGCCAGGACGAAGGTGCGGTTAGTCATCACCTCATAGGGCAAAATCGGCTCAACCGCGCGTCGCTCTGCGAACACAAAAGCCACCAGGCAGACCAAGCCCGCCGCACCCATACCAATAATCACCGGGCTAGACCAGGCGTACTCGCTGCCGCCCCACGTGGCCACCAAAACGATCGCCACCGCCGCAACATCCATAAGCACTAAACCTAGCCAGTCAATGGGGGCGGTCAGCTTGTGCTTAGGTAGCTTCAGGGTTAGCGCCATGGCGGTGAAAGCAATTACGCCCAGGGGTAGGTTGATCCAGAAAGTCCAACGCCAAGACACAGAGTCAGTCAGCCAGCCACCAATGATCGGACCCAGTACCGAAGCGATACCGAACATGGCGCCAATCGGGGCGCCGTAGCTGCCACGGTAACGCGGCGGGATCAGGTCAGCCATAACCGCCTGCGCGGAAATCATCAGGCCACCAGCACCCACGCCCTGTAGGGCGCGGAAAATAATAAGCTGGGTCATGTCGGTAGAAAAACCACACAGGGTAGAGCCCAGCAGGAAGGTGCCGATAGCCACCAAGAACAGGTTCTTGCGGCCCACCAGGTCACCTAGCTTGCCGTAAAGCGGCATAACAACCGTGATGGCCAGGGTGTAGGCGGTGATAATCCACGACATGTGCTCGGCGCCGCCCAGTTCACCCACGATTGTGGGTAGGGCTGTGCCTACGATGGTCTGGTCCATGGCTGACAAGAACATCACCAGCAGCAAAGCCACATACACCGCCCAGAAACGGCGGTCTGGCTTAAAGCTGGTTTGTGTTACTGTGCCTGTTTGTGCGGGCGTGGCAGCCTGGGCTGAGGTCGATGCGGGCGCGGCGGCTGGTGCGGGCGCGCTTGCGTGCTTTTGTGTGCTCATTTTCCTTCCTTCTCCTGCTTCTTGCGTTTGGCTTGGTTAATCTTTTTAGGTTCGACGGCGGGGCTCGGCTTGGCTACTGGGGGGAGGTCAGTCCCTGAGCCAACAAGGGAGACCATCAAAGCCAAGGTGTGATCAATGGACTCTTCTAAAGTGGCAGAGCTGAAAGCGTCGTTATCTAGCCACTCATCGAAAGCTGCGCGCTCAATGGCCAGCATCAGGTAGACCGCCATTCGTAGTCGAGAGTCATCTTCGCTGAGCTGGGTGCGCTGAGCTAAGGCTGGGCGCAGTGACTCAAAAGAGTTGCGAATTGCTGCGTCGATGCGGTTGTGAACTTCCGGGTCGGTTGCGGCAATTTCGCGCTGTAACAAAAATTCTGCCCGGTCGCCGTCAAGGTGCCTGGCACGCTCAAGCAGCAGTTCACGCAGATCTGCTAGGAAATTTTCGCTATTGGTAGCGATATGAGCGAAGGCTTTAGCGTCGAGCGTAGGCCAGACTTTAATTAGATCGAATTTGGTGGGGAAATAATTAAAAACGGTCCGACGTGAGACCCCGGCGCGCTCAGCTACGGCGTCGTAAGTCATGGCCTCATAGCCACGCTCGCGAACCAACTCGGCGGCAGCCTGGCGAATCGCCCTATAGCGACGCCGTTTGTGAGGCGGCATTTCAGTATCCAGAACCACTGGGCACCTAGCTTGTTTCACGGAGTGTTTCACGGGAAACAATTTTGCACCCAATGCATATTTGCATCAAGTGCAAAAGTGGTGGCGACAAACACAAACGGGCGCCCGCTGCATTAGCGAACGCCCGTAAGGGCCCAAAAGGGGGATTCAGGATGATGATAGGGAAACGAATAAGACCCCCACAAACGGGGACGCGATCGCAGCACCCGTTGTCGGCTAGCCACTCCCAGGTCTCACCGTAGATCTCATCCGCCCTAAGCTGGGTGCCATCCCTCTGTTGGGCAGCCAGGTAAGCGCTGGGCTCGGGTTTGGTGCCTGCGCGGACGCGGCGTCCGCCCCGGTTCGTGCCATCACGAGCCATGCTTTCTCCAGGGTGTTGTGGTCTCATAGAGGTATGGAACAGGTACGGCAACTGCTGCGAGAAGCTTTAGGGGCGCTCGAGAAGGCTTTGTCGCCTCAGGGCGTCCAGGTGCTGAAGTTTGGGCTGCTTTTCGCTGTGCTGGTGGCTATCGACTGTTGGCTTATCGCAAACCAGCACGCAGTTTTTATCGAGAGTGGAAAAAACGTCGGGCCACTGCGTGAGATAACGTGGTTTGGTCTAGTGCTGCTCGATATTAGTGGAGTCTTGAATGTTCTTGGCTACGCAGCGATTGCTAACCGCAAGCTTTTCACGACATTGAGGCTGCCCTCCATTATCGTCTTGACGGTGCTCACGGCAGTGGCGAGTATTGGGCCCGTAGTACAAGGCCGGATCGTGTACTACCTCCACGACGGCAGAATTGTCTACTTGGCTTATCCCATAATCGTGTCAGTCGTAACGGTGCTTACGCGGTATTTCTGGTTCCGAAGGAAGGGGCAGTTGGGTGCGGTGCGGGGGCTATAGCGTCCGTAGAGGAGGATGGCTAGGTGTTCGAGGGCTTTGCTCCGGCGTTTGGAGGTAGCGGCGCTGGCGGTTATCAATCCGCTCCAGGTGCGCCATGATCCTCTCCTCTGCCCCCGTGGGGGTTGGAACCCACCACCAGGCATCCCATCCAGCTTGGGTGAGCTGACGGTGGGGATATCTTCGGCGATGGCTTTGAGGTCGTCGTCGGTGGTGTCGATGATGGTTTGCATCGTCGAGTAGTCGCGCAAAGCATTGATGGCTGCTGCCCTGCGGTCTACCCCACGCCACGACCCCACAGTGTCTAGCCTGCTGCTATGTAATCAGCCCTCGACGCGAGCACCCGGTCCGGCCGGAGCCTGCGGATCTGCGGGGCGATCGTAACCACCGGCGGCGCGGTCGTCGGCGTCGGCGTCAGTCTCAAAGAGCATGTTGGCCAGGCGCACGTGCACGGTCTCAATCTTGGGGATGTCCTCTAGGCGCACCGGCTTTTCGGCACTGGTTTCCAAAATCAGTGTGCCGCAACCGAAAATGCGGTCAGTCCAGCCGCGCTCGTAACGGATGTCAGAGATACGCGATAGGGGGATGTCGTGACCGTCTTTGTTGAAAATGCCCTTGCGGGTGATGATGCGGCGGTTGGTGATGGTGAAGGTTTTATTTAGCCACTCCAGCCAGGGGATGATCATTAGCGGGAAAGCCACGATAAGCGCCAGGATCCAGATTGCGTAAAGTCCCCAAGGCTGCCACGACTGCGGTGCAATTACGCTGGCGATGATGGCTACGGTAATGAGTAGTACGGTGCCCAAGATGCGCCAACCCAGTACTTTGGGGTGGGTGTGCATGTGGTCAACTACGTACTCGCCGTCGGATAGATGTCTTTTAGGAAACGCCATAGCTTCATCTTTGCAGACACTCGCCTTAGTGTCACTTGCTTAGGCCGGAAAATTTTAGGTGCGGGCGCGGCTTTTGGGTCGGCGGGTCTTGACGGTGGGGTTTGGCGACGGCGCCGGGCTGGTGGTCGCGCGGGTCGGCGGCGTGCGTGGGCTGTGAGCGCTGAGGGGAGTGTGCTCTGGTGGGTGCTTCGGTGCGCGTTGAGGTGTTGGTAGCACCTGTGGGTCAGCGGCACGCGGCGTACGGCGAGTGTGGACTAGTGGCGTGAGGGCTGACATTGCGCGGCGGGGGAGCTGGGGGAGTGGATAGAGAGGTAGAGGTTAGAGGGCTGCAAAGTTAGATGGTTACAAATACTGACAAATCGTCCCTTGCCTATAAAACCCCATGAATTTTTTATAGGCGAGGGACGATTTTGTATGTACCTGTATGTACCTGTGTGTACTTGTATGTATGCGAAGAGAAGATCAGTTCTGCTTGGCCAGCAGGTCGCGGATCTCGCTGAGCAGCTCGGTCTCGGTGGGAACGGCCGGAGCTGCGGCTTCCTTGGCAGCCTTGCGCTCGCGCATCTTGTTCATGGGCAGCACGATGCAGAAGTAAACAGCGGCGGCCACCAGCAGGAAGTTGATGCCCTGGGTCAGGATGGCGCCGGGCTGGATGTATTCCTTGGAGCTGGGGTCAATCTTGAACTGCAGTACGGAGTCGAAGTTCGGGGAACCGATTAGCTGAGCCAGGATGCCCATGATGAAAGCGGTTACCTTGTCAACGATCGGCTTGAAAGCGTTACCGATAATAACGGCGACGGCTAGGTCGACCACGTTGCCCTGAGAAATAAAGTCGCGGAAGCCCTTAAGCATGGTTTTCCCCCTGAAGTTTTAAGTGAAGTGGGTGTGCCTACCCCGTTTCAGGGTCTGAGCACTATTGAAAGCGGGCCCTGGGAGGCCGCGCCGCATAAAAGCGTAGCCTCAGTTTCCTTAACTGCAAACGTTATTAGTCTCATAGTCCCTTGTGTTTGGGTGAGATTCGCTTTGTTTGGCGGCTCTACATCAACAATTGTGACTTTCTGCGCCAATACCTGCGCCCCGGCCTGGGAGTATGCGCCGTCACTAGAAACCACTCCGCTATTAGTGGTGCTGGCCACTGTGCCCACAATGTCCACCTGCTGGCCTATACGCGCCAGCTGCGAGCCGGTTTGTATCTGCAACTGCACCACCCGCTGCTGCTTGCCTAGATGTGAGAGCGCCGGCCCGGTAAGCATTGATTCAATCAGTGCGGTGCCTTTGGGTAGGTCAATGCTCAGTTTTCGGCCCACTGGGGAGGTGCGTACCGCTTGTGGTGGCGAGGTTGGCAGGTTGCTTAGGACGACGTCGCTGCTGGTGATCACTTGGCCTAAGGACATATCCGTGCGCATTACCCATACCTTTACCTGCCCGGGGTTAGTCAGCGCCTGAACTGCCAGTAGTGCGCATAAAAGCACGGCTAAGGCGGTGATCAGCCGCCGGTGCAGCCATAGTTGGCCGCGCCAAGAGGCCCTAAATAATTGGCGTCTTTGATTGATCTGCCCGGCTGCTGGCTGAGTCCTTTGCTGGAGGCTGTCACGGAGCTGATCACTACTGGTCTGCCCGGGTGTGAGCTGGGGTCCTTGGCCATTAAGCAGGTTGGGCCGTGCCGCCTCATTAAACCCTGAGTTAAAGCGCAGGCTAAAGCTGCGCTGGGGTTCGTTGAGTTCCTGGTTGAGCCACTCCTGGTTGAGCCCCTGGCAGTGAACGGCAGAGCCGGTTTTGCGTTGCATGAATCAAGTGTTTAGCTTTTAGTCCAGTGCTTGCTGGGCGGCTGTGGATGGGCAGCATTTAGGAAATTTTTTATCCACAGGTGCGTAAAACCGCCCCGCACCAAACTGCAGCCCGCAGCGGCGCCGTCGTCGGCAAAAAACACCTCGCGCCCAAGAACTTACGTTCCAAGGGTGCGGGGTTAGTAACGATGCGGGGTTAGTAACGATGCGGGGTTAGTAACGATGCGGGGGTTAGTAACGATGCGGGGGTTAGTAACTATGGGGCCCACTAGAAGCGGGTGATGCCTTCCGTGGTGATAATGCCGCTAACCGGGCGGTCAAACTCGGCAGTGGGTAGGGTCGTGTCGGTCAGATACTCGTTGGGGTGCAGCAGCGCGAAAGTTTCCACACCAGGGTTAACCAGTGGCAGCATTCGGTCATACCAGCCGCCGCCTTGACCTAGGCGGTTGCCGTGCGCGTCAACTGCCAGCGCCGGCACCAATACGCTTTGCACCAGCGTGATAGCGGCAGGCCCCAGCACTAGGCCAGAAGGCTCGGGGGGACGGCCGGGAGCGCGGGTAGCCAGATCATCGCTACCACGGAACCAGCCCCAGCTGCGCGATAAGTGGGGCCCAAGCACAGGTAGGAGCACCTGCACACCGGCGGCGTGCAGCTCATCAATGAGTAGGCGAGTACAGGGCTCGTCTCCTACAGACACATAGGCTGCCACGGCCTGAGCGCCGTTTAAAGCCTGAAAGACGTTTTCGGCTAAAGCCGCACAACGGGCGTCGTGGCGGCGGGACGGGTGGCTGTACGCAGCGCGCGTGCGGCGAAGCTTGTAACGCAGGTGGTCCTTAAGATCGTCAACGTCCAATCCGACTACGGTGTCGGTCATTGAGTTCCCTTCACTTGATCCGGTTTCTCGTACTTCCAGGGTACCCTAAAAGTATCCCTAAGTGTCGCGCCACTGACCCCACAGGAGTTTCAAATGCGTACCGTCGCTGAACATTTATCGGCCTGCCTTGAGGTCGCCCACGCTGCTGAGCCGCTTGACGTGGTACTTTCCGACGCCGTGGGCACGGTGCTAGCTGCAGATATCGTTTCTGACGTGGATATGCCCCCCGCGAACCTGGCCGGTTTGGACGGTTACGCGGTGCGCGCCAAGGACTGCGTCAGCGCCTCCCCGGCCACGCCGGTGGTGCTGGATGTGATCGACGCCGTCCGCGCGGGGGATGTGCGCCGCACTCATCTTGTGCCCGGCACTGCGGTGCTGATTGACTCTGGTGCGCCCATGCCGATTGGGGCCGACGCCGTGGTTCCCTGGCAGTTCACCGACCGGGGTGAGGCGCAGGTGACCATTAACCGTAAGGTCAATGCTGGTCAGCGGGTGCGCATGTTGGGTGAGGACGTTGAGGCTGGCGCTACCGTGCTTTCTAAGGGCAGCCGAATTGGGGCGCGTCAGGTGGCGTTGCTGGCTTCGCTGGGTCACCAGCGCGTGGCGGTGCACCCGGTGCCGCGCGTGGTGGTGGTTTCTATTGGCGACGAGCTGATTGAGCCCGGCCAGCGCGCTGAGCCGGGGGACGTGTATGACGCTAACGGTCACGCCCTGTCCACTGCGGTGGCCGACGCCGGCGGGCAGCCTTTCCGGGTAAGTGCTGTGCCTGACGAGTATCACGCTCTTACTGAAACCCTGGAGGACCAGCTGGTGCGCTCTGACCTGCTGATCACCACCGGTGGTTTGAGTGTGGGTCAGGGTGACACGGTGAAAGAGGTGCTCTCGCCGCTGGGCACGGTGCGGTTTGACACGGTGGCGATGAGCCCGGGGCGCCAGTTGGGTGTGGGCACGCTAGGTGACGGTATTCCGGTGTTTTGTTTGCCCGGTGACCCGGTCAGCGCTCAGATGGCTTTTGAGGTGTTTGTGCGTCCGGTGCTGCGTTCGATTGCTGGCTGGCAGGACATTCACCGTCCCTCGCTGCCGGCGGCGGTTTCTAAGTCTTGGTCGAGCCCGGCGGGGATGCGTGAATTTGTGCCGGTGCAGCTAGCTGGTGCCCCCAGCACTGGCTATCAGGCCCACCCCACGCAGGCTCCAGGCGTGCAAACTATTTCTGGCCTGGCCTATGCAAATGCTATTGCGGTGGTGCCCGAAGAAGTTACGCAAGTTAATGCTGGGACGCAATTGCATTGCCTACTTTTAGATATGTAACGCAATAGTAACGACACGCCGCGAAACTTCCGGATGCCTCCTGTGTAAACCCTTACTTTTAGTCGTATGGTGTTTCAGGCGGTTCTTGGTTTTGCGCTGGCGGTTGCAATCTCGTTCTATTTGCTGCCACATTTGCGCAGGCGCGATAGGCTTGCAGTCTACTCGCATGACCAGGATCGCTACTCGCCCCACCTGCGTGTGTTAAATACGGCTATGGTGGCAGGTAAAACTCCAGGTCACGCGAATAATAATGATATTGCTAGGCTGATTTTTAGCCCGGAGGTGAAGGTCATGAATCGACCTGCCGTGAGGAACGTGCGTGCCGCGCGCCTGGAGCGTGATTTAGCGAAGGCAAAGCGGGCTCAGGCTGCTCACCAGGCCAAAGCTTCAGCTGCTGCCAAAACTCGCCGTATCCTGATGGGGTCTTTAGCTGGCGTAACTGTGCTTTTAGGGGTTTTAGCGGGGGTCTTTACTTGGCCTTGGTTTGTGGTTTTGCCGACGGCGGCCCTGCTTGCGGCCGCTATGGTCGGTGACGTGCGCGTACGTCGCGTAAGCTCCAAAAATGATGCTGCTCTGGCTGTGCGGGTGAGCCAGCTAGAGGAGCAACTTGAAGGTGTAGGACGATCCGCCAAGAGTGTCAAGGAAGCTAAAGCTAAGCGTGAGGCTGAGATTGCCGCCCGTAAGGCAAAAGCGGAAGCAGCCCGCCGCGAGGCGGCTCGCCTGCGTGAGCAGGAGGTTGCTGCGGCCCGTAAGGAGCTGGCTGAGCAGGAGCGTCAGGCCCGCGAAAGCGCCGAGGAAACCGATGTGCGTCAGCGTGAGCAGGTAGCTAAGGCTAAAGATCAGCTGGTGCGGGAAGCTAAAACCGCCACTGAAGCCAAGTATTTGGCACGCCTAAACAAGCAGGCTGAAGCTAAGCGGGCTGAGGAGGTGGCTAAGCCGGCCGCCCCGGTTGAGCAGGCGTCTGCTGCTACGCCGGCGGCCTCCACTACTGTGTCTGCTTCGGCTGCCGCCAAGCCGGTGGCCTCCACTACTGTGTCTGCTTCGGCTGCCGCCAAGCCGGCCTCTGCCACTAAGGTGACTTCTGCTGACAGCGCTGGCGACGTCGTCGAGACTGCCAAGACTGCCCCCAAGGCCGCTAGCGCCACCAAGTGGGAGCCGGTGAACGTGCCCGCCCCCAGCTACACCATGGCTGCGCGTGGTCCGCGTCGCCGGGTTGTAGAGGCCGAGGCGGACTTCAACTCCGCTAAGGAAGTAACCGGCGTGGTTAACCCGGTGCGTCCCTCCAGCGCTCCGGCTAACGTGTCGCTGGATGTGGAGTCTGTGGCTGGGGACTTCAAGCCGATCGACCTCGATGCTGTCTTGGAGCGGCGTCGCGCGGCGGGTGAATAAGCAGGCGGCGGGTGAATAAGCAGCCAGGGCGTGGTTCGCAGAATTTACGCGGACCGCGCGCTGTGCTAAGCTAAACCCGCCCATGGGGCTATGGCGCAGTTGGTAGCGCGTCTCGTTCGCAATGAGAAGGTCAGGGGTTCGAATCCCCTTAGCTCCACGCATCCCAACCCCGGGCTTCCGTTGGAAGTCCGGGGTTTCTGTATGTGCGCACGGTTGGGGATAGGGCCAGGCATATGCTCAACTCCCTCAACAACCCCCACACCCAGCTACGCGACCGCCTCGGTGAGGTCCAGGTCTGGCTCGGCGAGAAGGCCGAGGCCTTCCTCGTCATGGGGAGGGGAGCGCATAATGACTTCGGCCCCGAAAACAACGATGCGTCGCAGCGCAACAACGAAGGAGACAATCATGTGTCGACCCACCACCTGCGAGGTATGCGGAAAGACCACCTGGAAGGGCTGCGGCAAGCACATCGACTCGGTGAAGGAACAGGTTCCCCCGGATCAGTGGTGCGATAAGAACCATACCGACGAGGAGTACGCCCTCGCTGAGAAAAAGAGCGGTTTCTTCGGCAGTTTCTGCAGCTAGCCTGCAGCCCACTGTCAGCGTCGTGAGCACCGCGATGCTGGGTTATTCGCGCCCTTTTCGAGGCCTCGAGTCGTGCGGCAAAAACAGATCGGCGATTGAGGAAAAGTGGAGAGCTTGTTGCTTTCAGGTGATGCCTTGCAGTCACCTCAAGCGTTTCTGGAACTCGGGTATAATTAGGTTTTCGTTGACCTGTCACTTCGTTTGAAAGTGGAGGAACAATATGATCTGGGATCGGGTTGCCCCGCTCTACGACCTCGCTGTCAACACGCTCAACAGGAGGGTGTACTACGGGACAGGCAGCGCCGTTGCCCGGTTGATTCGCCCCGGCGACACCGTGCTCGAATGTGCGTGCGGCACGGGCACGATCACCGCAGCCATCGCTCCCGCATGTGCGCGTGTGGTCGCGACCGACTACTCCGAGGGGATGCTCAAGCAGGCCGGGAAGAAGCTCGCGCGCTACCCGAACGTGGTCGTCGAACAGGCGGATATCACCCACTTGCGCTACGCGGACAACTCCTTCGATGCGGTCGTTGCTGCCAACGTCATTCACTTGCTGCCTGAACCGGGCGACGCGCTCAAGGAGCTCAAGCGGGTTACGCGCCCGGGCGGCACGATCATCGTGCCTACCTACGTGATTCCCAAGAAGCGTGCACACACCATATTTCTGAAGCTGATCTCCCGATGCGGCATACACTTCCAGGAGCACTTCGACCCGGCGTCCTACCGGGCGTTTTTTGAGCGCATGGGCTATGTCCATGTCACCTACAGGGTCGTGCGAGGCCGGATCCCCTGCGTGATCGCGTCCTTTACGAAGGAATACTAGGCGTTTCGTGACCATGGCACGCCCCGAGTCCACCAGACAGATAATCCGGCCTGGAAACCAGGGCGGATTTTTTGTTGCCCAAAAGCGGATGGGGTGGAGTGTGAGCGCCAAAGTGAGACCCATGTATTTAAGGTGCGGATACGCCTTTGGGATAAGAGTTTTAATTGTTTACTTTTAGGTCTTTAGGACTAAAGCAGATAAACCTATAGCTTTGTAAATATAAGCATTGTTTATGATGACTTTGTAAAAAGCTTAAGAAAATGCCGAGGGCCGCACGTGAAACGTGCGGCCCATCGCCAATGAGGTTCCTCAACCCGTGTTCCCAGATCGGGGAGGGCGCCTCCTTCGCCAGAACGTTCACTGTAGGCTCCCTTAAACCTCAGTCCAACTAGCTCTCGGCCGGTCATCAGGCTCCCCAACCCTCGCGACCGCTAACCTCTGGCGGTAGTAAGAATTTAACCCCCTCTGCCTGTAAGAACACCCCTGGGCAAGCTGTGAATTTCCTGGGAAATTTAAATAGCGTTCCCAGGTTTCTGTGAAAGCGAATTTGACCTGGATAAACACCAAAATACCCGACTACATACAAAGTAAAGTTTTTATCCCTCAATGCAACTTCGTGCAGCTTACTAAGCCTGTAGGCTTGTAACCGTGCTCTGTCAGCTCCACGATGCATCCCTGTGTCGCTCCTGTCCCAACCTTGATCTATCCCTGGCGCAGCAGCTGCAATTAAAGCAATCTGCGGTGCAAGCCACACTTGCCGGTCAGGTTGAGACGGCCGCCTGGCTTGAACCTTTCGCCAGCGCCCCCAGCCACTTCCGCAATAAAGCCAAACTGGCGGTTTCGGGCACAACCCACGCCCCGGTGCTGGGTTTAGTTGACCGTTTCGATAACGGCACGGATTTAACTTCCTGCCCGCTGCATGTAAACGAAATTAAAGCCGCACTAGCCCCATTAACTCGCGCAATTACCCGCATGGGATTGCAGCCCTACTCAATCGTCAAGCGGCGTGGGGAGCTTAAGCATGTGCTGATTACCGCCTCGGCTAACGGCCAGCTGATGGTGCGTTTCGTTTTGCGCTCGACGGCGCAGCTGCCGGCTATCCGTAAAGGTGCGCCCCGCCTGCAAAGTGAGTTACCTGGATTGCGGGTGCTGTCGGTAAATATTCAGCCCCGCCCAGCCGCGATCTTGGAGGGCGAGCGCGAAATTATTTTGAGCCAGGACTCAACCCTGGACATGCCGCTGTACCTGCCGGAACTGGACGCAGACGGCGTCGTCGTAAATAACAAAAAAAGCGTGCTGCCGCTGGTGCTACCCCCGCAGTCATTCTTCCAAACCAACAGTGACGTGGCCGCCGGGCTCTATGCCCAAGCCCGCGCCTGGGCGCGCGACTATGCGGGCCAGTCGATTTGGGATCTGTACTGCGGCGTGGGCGGCTTTGCCCTGGCCCTAGCCCAGCCCGGTGCGCAGGTGCTGGGAGTGGAAGTTTCCGCCCCTGCCATCGACGGCGCCCGCGCGGCCGCCGCCCAGCTGAGCCTGACTAGCCCGCAGGTTCGCTTTGAAGCAGGCGACGCCTCCGTGCTGGATGCCTCGGGCCAGGTCTATGGTCACGACAAGCCTGATCTATTAGTAGTTAACCCGCCCCGGCGCGGCATTGGCGAGTTGGCCGCCTCAATTGAAGACAGCGGCATTCAACGAGTGCTGTATTCCTCCTGCAATCCGGCCTCATTGGCTAAAGATCTAGAGGTGATGAGCAGCTATCGGGTACGCCGGGCGCGGTTATTTGATATGTTCCCTTACACAAATCACGCTGAAGTGCTAGTTGAATTAATTCACAACTAGGCTTAGCGCCCTGACTAGGGGCTGGTGAGCATTAAAAGCACAGGTCAGGGCGGGGTTTGAAAACTCTTGAGGTGGGCTAAAAATATTTTCTGTAAATTGCCCAAAAAATGTAACCCGCTTGACCTTACGCTGAGCTCAACTAATTGCCTAGTATGTTCGGAACCGAAATCCATAGGCAAGGAATGTTATGTCTAAGCAAGCCGAATCCTCAAAGGATGAAAAGAACGCGCAAGCCGCTTCTGAGCCGGAAGTTCGCTCTGGTTTGGCGCTGACCGTTAAGCAGGAAAAGGTCCTGGGGTGGGTTGCTACCTTCATGGCCGTGTGCATGTACGTTGCCTACGTTCCTCAGATCATAAACAATCTAAACGGCCAGGCCGGCAACCCGCTGCAGCCTCTGGTAGCTGCAATCAACTGCAGCCTGTGGGTGTACTACGGCCTGTTCAAGCCTTCTCGCGACCTGCCGCTGGCAGCCGCTAACGCTCCCGGCATTTTCTTCGGCCTGGCTGCCTTCATCACCGCGCTGTAAGACGCAGAGTTACTAGACAGTGTCAGGGCCTGCCGTATTGCAGGTAGGGCTGCTCGCATTCGTCACCAATGCGGATGCCCGGCGCCAATGCCCCGGTTTGGCTAGCGCGCAGCTGCTGCAACTCGCGCACCACCCGCTCGCGTAGCGAACGCGGATCAATAGTGTTCAGGTAAATCTTGGTGGCTCCCTCAAACCCCGCCAAAGTGGAAACACGCCACTTAAGCACCACTCGCCAAGGCATTTCCTTAGCTACGCCCGGGGCGCGGTAATGCCACTCCTCGTTTAGTGGCACCTGCGTGCCCGTAGCCTGGTGCAGGGCGTGCACCAAATCGGAGACCGCATCCACCTGTTCAGGCTCCATCAGCCACGGTTCAGAGACCGGCCCGGTGGAGTAGACCTCCAGCGAGGGGTAACGGTGACCCACCCCAGCCAGGGCCACGGCGCCGTCGTTAGCGGCCACAACCAAACCCGCCCGGTAAGCCCAATCCACAAAATCGCGGTAAATATTTCCGTTAGCGTTCACGCGGGCAATCTCAGCCTGCAAGCTAGCCCCCAGCGAATCCACGCCCACCACCTGTTTGTGCAGGTGATCGAAGCTAGCCCCGGCCGGGCGCAGCCAGTTTTGGAATACGGCCACATACTTAACGTGCTTGTTTTGCAGGTATTGCGCGTGCATGGCGTTAACCGCCCACTGGGTCCACACGCGGTGTTCGGCCACGCTTAAAGTGGCGCTGCCAGCCAAGCCGGTAGTGTCGACGGCGTCATCGCGCCAGTGGCGACGGGCCACCAACACATCATGGCTGCCCCCGAAAAAGCCGGCGCTGTGACGGCGAATGTCGCTCAGGTTCAGCTCGGCAATCTCTGCGTCACCAGCTCCGGAGGCGCGCAGCTTGGCGCTGACAATAGCGCGCAAATGCTCGTATCCGGCGGCGTCAGCCAGGTAGTTTTCAAGCCGGTCACGGCAGCGCTCAGGTAGCTTAAAACCATAGTTAGCTTGCCAGTAATTGAACGGCAAAATCTCAAAAAGGTTGGGGATACGGCGAAAGTCGGCTACGCTCTGATCTAAGTATTCAGGCAGCAAGCCAAAAAATGTGTGCCAGGTGTCGCCCGCCCTGGCGTTGGCCCCTGCGTCGGCGCTAGCGGCGTCGTCGTCGTCCTTAACCGAGGCAAAACGCACGATACGGGCATATTCAGGCGGCGTCTCCAGATAGCGGCCGCTACAAAAAGCACAAGTGTGAGTGTGCATGTGGGAACTGAGCGGACGCACCTCAACCTGAGGCAGGCGCAAGGGGCGGTTAGCGCGGCCGGGTACAGTCCACACTTCCGTGCCAGTGAAAGGGCTAAGCTGCTTGACAGTACCGTCACAAAGACGGCGCAGGTAGGGGTGATCGTCCATGCCTCTATTGTGCCGGGTTTTAGATTGGAGGGAACATGCTAGGAGATGCCTTTGGGGCGCTGTTTTTAATCGCCACCGTAATATTTCTAGCGCCGCTCATTGCGCGGGCCATCCCAGGCGGGTTTGTGCCAGAAACTGTGCTTTTGCTGGCCGGCGGAATGGCCATGGGTGCGGCTGGCTTTACACTCACCGAGGCAGGCGAACCGATTTCCTTCCTGCGTGAACTGGGCGTGGGTTTCCTGTTCCTGCTAGCCGGTTATGAGCTGGACCTGGGGGAGCTGCGCGGCTCAGGCGGGCGCCACGCCATAGTGGGGTGGTTTGCCTCGCTGGGCTTGGCTTTTGCGGCGGTGATCGCCATGGGGGTGGGGTCAATTACTGATATGCGCGACGGCGCTATAGCCCTGGCTATTGCCATGACCTCCACCGCCCTGGGCACACTACTGCCGATTTTGCGCGAGCGCGGGCTGCTATCTACCTCAGTGGGTGCCGCCGTACTAAACCATGGGGCGATTGGTGAAGTCGGCCCGATTGTGCTGATGGCGCTGCTGCTGGGAAGTCGCGCCACCTGGGCTTCGGCGCTGGTGCTGGCCGGCTTTATGGCTATCACAGCGCTAATCATCGTGTTCAACGAGCGGGTTAAGCGGGCTGGCACGCGCCTGGTCGCGGCAATTCAGCGCGGGCAGCACACTACCGCCCAAACCACTATTCGCGCCGCCGTGTTGTTGCTGGTGGGGCTGTGTGCACTGGCTGAAGTGTTTGAGCTTGACGTGGTGCTGGGGGCGTTCGCGGCGGGAATTATTTTGCGCCGGGTGCTGCCTGAGGGTTCGCGGCCCTTTGAGGAAAAACTTGATGGTTTGGCCTATGGTTTCTTCATCCCGATTTTCTTTGTGACTTCAGGTATGACCATTACGGTGTCGAACCTGAGTGAAAAGATTGGCCCGATTCTGGGTTTCTTGGTGCTGCTGGTGGCCGTGCGTGGGGTGCCGGTGCTGCTGGTGAGCGCCGCTGAGCGTAAACGTGACGGCTCACGGGTGTTCAGCTGGCGTCAAAGCCTGCAGGTGGCCTGCTATTCCACCACCGCCTTGCCGATTATTGTGGCCGTGACGCAGGTGGCGGTTTCTGCTGGGACCATGACCCGCGATGTGGCCTCCACCTTGATTTTGGCTGGCGCTTTGTCTGTGCTGATTATGCCGACGGCGGCGCTGCCCTTGTCGCGGCACACCGATAAGCTGCCCCAAACCCAGACCATGGGTGTGGTGCAGGGACCGGTGCGCGCCGATGGCTCTACCACTGCCAGCATGCAGGAAGAAGATGGCTACGCTGTTGGTCGCCCCAGCGACGGCGCCGAGGCGCAGGATGCGCCCGAGGTGCGTACCGCCTTGTATGTGCCTCCGCATGAGCGGGTTGACGCTGGCCGTGATGCGCTAGCCCAGGCCCAGGGTGAAACTGGCGTGGAATCTGGCGGGCGCCTGGGCGGCGTGCAGGTGCGTCTAGGGGTGCTTTCACACCGCCTGCAATGGCAGGGCGACGAGCCAGTGCGCTGGCAGCTGCGTAGGCGCATGGTCAAGCGCATAAACCGCCGCCGCCACAAGTAGGCAGGTGTAAGTACAAACACAGGCAAAATACATACAAATACAGGCAAATACAGGCAAAATCATCCCTTCCCTATAAAAAATTCATGGGGTTTTATAGGGAAGGGATGAAATGTCAGTATCTGTAGTTCAACTACTTATACTTTAGTTCAATAACTTATACTTTTACCAATTCTAGGCATTTTCGGCTGCCTCTAAAGCCGGCGACACCGCCTCCGGGGCTGCCGCCGCCGGGGCCGATTGCAATGCCGCCAGAGCCGACGACGCCGCCCGGACAAGCCACCGCACGACCAGGCCTAGACGCCGTTACCGTAGTGCGGCGGGACGTCACCTAGCAGTCGCGCGTCATTGGCGTGCGCGGACGGATCCTCGCGGCGCAAATCTTCACGGCTCCAAGCTGGCCTTTCAGCATCCACCTTGCCCAGCGCCTCCTGCACAACCTGCTCAAGGTTGGCACCCTCGGCCACCCGCTCGCGATCTTTCGGTCCTAAATGCACTACGCGCCGACGCCGCCGCCCGGCTTGGGTGGGGTGCTCGGCTTGGGTGGGGTGCTCGGCTTGGGTGGGGTGCTCGGCTTGGGTGGGGGAAGCCTGAGCCAGTGGGGCCTCAGTGTGCCCGGCTGCGGTGGCTGTGGAGGCTGCGGTGGCTGCGGTGGCTGCGCTGGTCGCCGCCGCAAAGGCAGGGTTTGCCTGATCGGCCGGTACGACTGCGCTGGCTGGTGTGCCCGGCACAGGCGCATCCGGCGCGGGCACGTCAGCTATAGACGCGCCAGCGTCTGCACTGTTTTGGCTGGTCATTATGGTTCTCAGCTCGCTTGGTGGTGTCCCGGTTGCAGCTCAGTTGCGGCCACGCTTGACAGCGTGGTGTAGCACCGCGTCCACAGTGGTGCCGCGTCGCTTGAGGGCTAGGGTTTCGCGTAGCTGCTCCACTTCCTCATCCTCACTGCGTTCGACGCCGTCAGAGCGAATCCAGGACACCAGATCATCAAGCTGATCGTCGCTGTAGGCCTGCAACGGCAAGCCCTGGGCGATCGGCGGGCGCACGTCACGCTCGCGGGCAGTGTCACCGTCCCCAGCACCGTCACCGGCTCCAGCTGCATTAGTGCCGACGGCGCCCTGGCCAGCTCCGTTAGCTCCGGCAGAACCCTGCCTGGCTGCGGCCGCGCTGTGGGCACTGGCCGCGCTAGCGCCCTGGCCAGCGCTGCTAACGCCAGCGGCGTTGGAAGAGAAGCCAGGCGGGGGAGGAACCGGCCGCTCACCAGCCCCGGTGGTG
>ERZ773196.744-NODE-744-length-20069-cov-6.064905_pt1 | contig 20069 bp, 16 predicted proteins | sample MGYA00581009_ERZ773196 | MGnify/ENA primary metagenome ERZ773196 (study PRJEB29015, sample SAMEA2738162) | human oral metagenome | biome: human oral; feature: human-associated habitat; material: saliva | place: China | collected 2243 ... | reverse complement strand
CTGGCGGTGGATGGGCGCGAAGTTGCGTCCGCGTCGGGCAGTGGTGCGTTCACGGGGGACGACCTCGTGCTGCGCGCTGACGGAGTGGACGTGTCCGCTTCGGGTGGCCCAACCCCGGTGACGGGGTCCCTGGTCGCCTCTGTTGAGGCGCAGGGGCGCAACAGTGACGCGCGCGCCGACGATGATGTGTCGGCGAGCGTGACGTTCACCGTGACCGCCGATCCGGGAGGCGCCGACGAGGCCGGGGATGGCCAGTGGATGACGAATCCGCTGGGCAGGTGGTGGCGTCGCGCCGACGGCACGTACCCCGCCTCGACGTCGTTGCGCATCAACGGGTCCGTGTATCGTTTCGACGTCCACGGGTACGTGGTGACCGGCTGGTTCGCTGAGGGGGGCCACTGGTACTACTACACGCCCCCGACGGGGGAGCAAGCCTACGGGTGGGTGCGCGTGCACGGCTCCTGGTACTACCTGGATCCCACCAGTGGGGCGGCGAGCGTCGGCTGGGTGCGTGTCGGTGGCACGTGGTTCTACTTCTCGTCGTCGGGTGTTATGCGCACCGGGTGGCTGCGCGAGGGGCCCTCGTGGTACTACCTGGACCCGTCCAGCGGGGCCATGAAGACGGGGTGGCTGCGTGAGGGGTCGTCCTGGTATTACCTGGATCCGTCCAGCGGCGCGATGCGCGTTGGCTGGCTGCGCGATGGCGACTCGTGGTACTACCTGTCGTCGTCGGGCGTCATGGTGACGGGGACTCGTTGGATTGACGGCAAGCGGTACGTGTTTGATGCGCGTGGGCGTTTGAGGCAGTGATCCGACTGTGCTTCGCGGCGGCACCATGTCGCTGAGGGGCCCGGGGCCGCGCACGATTGCTCGTGCGCGGCCCCGCTGCGTTAGTGGGCGTCCCGTGGCGCCCGGCGTAGGTGGTTGTTTGACAATCTCGCACGTAATTCCGGTGTGCGTCCTTCATGGTTGTCTTTGGAATCGTTGCTATTGCACGGTTTCTGCGTTCTGTCATCGGAGGGGTGTGTGTGAATTACGTGCGAAATTTTTGGGAGCGTGGTGCGTGTGTGGCCTGGTGACGGTTTAGTGGCCTTGTTTTTCTTCCCAGGTGTCGGTGTTGGAGACGATGAGGTGGTTGAGGGGGAAGGGGCCTGTTGTTTCTTTGGTGGTGACTAGGCCGTTGATGGTTTGGGTTTCTCCGGTGAAGGGGTTGGTGGCGGTGCCACTCCACGTGGTGGTGAGTGTGATGGTGCGGGTGGCGTCGGGGTAGGGGCCGTCGAAGCGTGAGCGCCAGCCGTTGGGCGGGGTGTAGTAGTGGCGGATCAGCCTGGGGTCCTTGTTGGGGTCCATGCCCTTCTCGAAGGCCATTCCCTGGTAGGCGGTGATGGTGTTCGGGGTGCCGTCGCCCCAGTCCCATTCGTAGTTCGTGGCTTTCAGTGTGATGGTGATGTCGTGTCCCAGCAGATTGATGACGTGAGTCTGGGTCGGGTTAGTGACCGATACGAGGGTCGGGATGTACTTGTTCGTGTACGACGTCCTCGTGGGGCGCTTACGCAAGCCAGCACCATCAGCGTGGATGACGGCTGCAGCGGCATACAGAATTTCTTCTGTTGTGGGCGCACGGCCGGGAGCTTCATAGGCAGCGCTGCTATCGGGTGAAGCAGGAGTGCAGTCATAGTCTGACGGGATACGGCTGTTTGCTTCCTTGCCGATGGACTTGAGGACGCACAGGTCCCAACTCCATCCCTGTGGAGCCTCAGGGCTGGTGGTTTGTTCTGCTGTTTGCTGGGCTCGCTGATCATTGAGAGAAGAACCGCCACCTGACTGATGCCCGGGCGTTGTGTGCTGACGACGTCGGTTCGCTGCCGTTGCCACGGAGTCATTGTGTGCGTCAGTGCAAAATCCTGTTTCGAAGCCTCCCGTACTGGCACATGAATCAGCGGGGGTGGGATCGCCGTCTGCTATCGCTGAGCTAGGAGCGGTGCACAGCGCTGTCACCGCAAGAATTGCCCCACAGGGGATTGCGAATCTACTCCTGGTCATTGCGCGACACGTCCCCTCCTGTTGCGATCCAGCGTCCTTCCTTCCATGTCATGAAGAGGCCGAGGCTGACATTGAAATCGCTCTCACTGACAATGAGTCGTTGGTCGACACATGACGTGCCGTTACTCGTTGTCACGTCGAAAAGTACAAGGATTGTATTGGGCTGGGCATTCGAGTTTTGGTCAGTGATGGGATCGACTGCGACAATGTTTGTCACGGTGGCTTTGTTGTCGTACATCCAGCCGTGCGCGTATAGCCTATTGACGCTGTCAATGTATGTTTCGCGGAAGACCTCTCCCGGTTCCGTGATGTCAGCGAATGGCTGAGTATCGCCGGTGTTCCACGCGTAGGTGAGCGTTGCAAGGAGGTATTCCGCCGTGAGTTCTGCTCCTCGTTCGGTATTCTCCTTGGCCTCCTCAGGTAACTCAGGCTTGGTGTAGGTGTCCGCCGCAAACTGAGCTGGACGTATGAGGACTCCGTCTGGGCCGATCTGGTAGCCGCCCGACATGGCCGCCTCGCTCGACACTGATGATGCAGGTGTGGGCTGCGTGGCAGGGGTCGTCGCCGCGACGCTAGGTTTTTCGCCCCAGGCTCTCCACCAGCCTTCGGCAACCCCGTTGATGTAGACGGCGAAGATGGCTCCTGCGGCGAGGCATACGTAGACCACGCGCATCGTCCAGTAGAACGGCTCGACGTGCAGCCAGGCCCAAAGCCGGGGATGTGCTCGCGCGGGGTGGGCGTCGTCATCAACCCCCGGTCCGCCACTGGCCTCAAAGCCCACGTCCTGCGACGCGGTGTCGCGCGGCAGCTGGTCCTCATCCGCGGTGTCGAGGTGGTCGAATAATGGTGGAACCGTCATGGCGTTGTACTCCTCCACGGTGAGGTGCCCTGCGGCGTGCCCCCGTCGTTGGGAGCGCGCCCTACTGTTTCAGGGTACGCGCAGAACCGACACGAAACATCAAGAATGCGCAGTAACCACCATGCACGTTCTTCCACCCCGGCCGCACAAGCGTGCGCGCGACCACGCAACCCAGCCCCGACCTCGTCAATGAGTGAAGAAGATGTTATGGGGTGGTCGCCATGCGTGGCATGAATTTCGTATACGATATTTGTATGAGTGAGCGTCTTCTTCATGGAAAGTTCGTTAGTGACGAGCAGATTCAAGCGTGGGCTGATGAGGCTGAGCGCGGCTATGACCTGACCAAGCTGCCGCCTCCGCGTCCCGGCCGTCCTCCGGTGGGAAAGGGGCCAGGGGCAGCCGTCACAGTGCGTTTGGATGCGCAGACTCTCAACGCCCTTATGGAACGTGCTGCCCGCGAGGGGATCGATAGTCGTTCCGACGCGATACGCGCAGCCGTGCGCGAGTGGACCCATGTCGCTTAAACTCCACGCCAGCGCGCGCAAACATTTCGTGCGTGACCGGCTTACTGATGAAGCGGTCCGATATGCTTACGAGCACGCCTTGAACTCGCGGCCCCTCGATGATGAGAACGATCCAGGGCGCTGGCTCGTGGTGGGCATTGATCAATCTGGACGCGTGCTTGAGATGGTCGTCTTGATTTTCGATAGCGGTGGAGAACTTCTGATCCATGCAATGAAGGCACGTCCACAGTTTCTGGAGGGGCTTCGATAGCTCTGTTATCGGGTCTTGTTGGCACGGGAATGCGTCCAGTGAGCGTCACTGTTCTCCGATCTGTACAGATCCGATCGGAGGATAGTCGCGTAACATTGTCGCTCCTTACCCACGGTTCGCCGATGCAAAGCCTGCCTTCTCCGGCGTCGTGCCCAGGCGCGCGGCGATAAGCTCCTTGTCCTCATCGGAGGCGAGGTCGCGGACCCACGAGGCGTAGGTGGCCTCGTCGGCGTGGACCTCCTGCGTGAACGGGTTACGCCGCTTCGAGATGATCGTGCGCACGTGCGCGGCGAACACCCACGCGTTCGCCACCAAGGCGGCCGCCGAGAGGATGAGCATGGCCCAGGGATTGTGGGCGCTGCGGTGGGCGAACATCGAGTCCTGCATGAAGTGCGGGAACGTGAGCACGACCGCCGACCACAGCGTGAGCGTGTACGCGCGGTACTGGATCCACGCGCCTCGCCCAACCTTCATGAGCGCCGGGATCGTGCACGAGGCCAGCAGCGCCACGCCCGAGTACCACGCGCGGTCCGACTACACGTGGTATTGCACGCTCGCCCTGCTGCTGGCTTGTACGATCCCGGCGTTCACCTGGGCGAAGGGCCAGTGGATCTGGTTCCGCTGCTTCACCCTGGTTTTCTGGATCTCCATGAACACCCTCCTGCACGAGGTCCTGGTGCCGCCGTCGGACATCTTCAATTTCGCGACCATGGACCCGCGCGCGAACGTCGCGTGTGCGGTGCTCGCGCTCGCGGCTAACGTGCCCTCTTTGCCTACTGGCTGTACAAGATCGTGCGCTTCAGGCGCAACTCGATCACGGGCATCCTGTACTGCGAGCTGGCCGAGTTTCGCACCATAGTGCGCGAGCACTGCGATGACAGAGATAAATACTTTCTCGTCGACCGTATCCCCGAGACCCCCGAGGAGCTCGGTTTCGAACCCGACTCGCCCACCCCGCCCGCTGATGGCTACCGCGCCTGGATGCCGTGGTGGAAGGGAGAGGATCGGCGACACCCGTCTAAGCGACCCTCGGGTTCGCGGTCGTAGCTGCCCTTCGCGTACATCGTTGACGAGTCCTCCCCGGGTGTAACGGGGAGGACTCGGTTGCGTGCGTGCTAGTTCGTACTGGGCTTGTCGCGTCAAAAGCTCGCGGAGTGCCGCGTCGTGATGCGCCGTATGGCGCTCGGTGCTTTCTGACACTACTACCAGATGCAGCTGTACGGTCTTGGTATGGAGTCCTAATGCGCCTTATGGTGCTCGGTGCCTTCTGATGACAAGATTGAGAACACAGCCCACCCGGAAGGTAAGTATTAATGCACCTTATGGCGCGCGGTGCTTTATGACGCGTGTGGGATGGGCGCAGGTGGTCGGGTTAGTCGGTCTTAAGGCACCGTTTGGCGCTCGGCGCTTTATGACAGGCTGCGATTGAGATGTTTAAGACGGGTTCGATGGCGTCTTAATGCACCGTTTGGCGCTCGGTGCTTTATGGCCGGGCAAGCAGCGTCGCTACGTCTTCAAGCGCCTGGAGTCTTAATGCACCGTTTGGCGCTCGGTGCTTTATGACGGCGGATTTTTCTCGCGTGAGCGCGGCGGCTGTGGGGGTCTTAATGCACCGTTTGGCGCTCGGTGCTTTATGACGACAAATGACCCGTCTTGACCACATCGGCGGCGACGGCGGTCTTAATGCACCGTTTGGCGCTCGGTGCTTTATGGCACAACATGGGTCTACTTCCAGAGGCTAGGATTCAGCCTGTCTTAATGCACCGTCTGGTGCTCGATGCTTTATGACCATGATGAGTGTGCTCAACACGTGGCTGCACGCCATGATCGCGTCTTAATGCACCGTTTTGCGCTCGGTGCTTTATGACAGGATCGACGAACGCGGCGGTCGTATGGCCGAGGAAATGTCTTAATGCACCGTTTGGCGCTCGGTGCTTTATGACAAGGTCGCGCAGGCGGCCTTCAACGTCGTGATGAACTTGGTCTTAATGCGCCGTTTGGCGCTCGGTGCTTTATGACGCCGTGACGGCGGGGACGTGACGGGTCGCCTGTGCATTTCTTAATGCACAGTTTGGCGCTCGGTGCTTTATGGCGTCGTGACCTACCCGAATATGCAGGGGTCGAACGGCATGTCTTAATGCGCCGTTTGGCGCTCGGCGCTTAATCACCCAGCAGCACCGCCGCCGGCACGGACGTTGATCTCCCGGGTCTTAATGCACCGTTTGGCGCTCGGCGCCTTATGACCGCCTGTGGGTGAAGCGCCTGCACATGTCGCAGCGTTAGTCTTAATGCACCGTTTGGCGCTCGGTACTTTATGACTTGAGAACCTTTGGCATGCATTGCGAATGAGGTGGTCGGACAAGTCTTAATGCACCGTTTGGCGCTCGGTGCTTTATGACGGGGCATTCGCTCCGCTGCTGTCGAAGATCCCGATTCGTCTTAATGCACCGTTTGGCGCTCGGTGCTTTCTGACCTCCAACATCGACCTGCTGTTCCCCGATGCCAAGAACCTGTCTTAATGCACCTTTTGGCGCTCGGTGCTTTATGACCGCCTGGCCGTCGTCCAGGACTGCGTGATGGCGCTAGGTCTTAATGCACCGTTTGGCGCTCGGTGCTTTATGACCAGGCCGCGCCCGGAGACCTGGTGTGCTTCGACTGGGAGTCTTAATGCACCGTTTGGCGCTCGGTGCTTTATGACCGGGGAGGCCGCGAGAGCCTGCCTTGTCCCCGCCGGTCTTAATGCACCGTTTGGCGCTCGGTGCTTTATGACCTCAATCTGGCCGCATGGGACATCACCGCCGACGGTTTGTCTTAATGCACCGTTTGGCGCTCGGTGCTTTATGACCGTCAACTACTTGATCGCCGCCGCAATCGACATGGAATCGTCTTAATGCACCGTTTGGCGCTCGGTGCTTTATGACGGGAGAAGATTGAAAACCAGTCATTCTTCGTTGACATGTGCAAGTCTTAATGCACCGTTTGGCGCTCGGTGCTTTATGACGGGCTGGGGTGCGCGAGCTGTCGCGTACGGTCGGCATGATGTCTTAATGCACCGTTTGGCGCTCGGTGCTTTATGACCTCGCATTCGGCCTCGCAATGGACACCGACAACTTGTCTTAATGCACCGTTTGGCGCTCGGTGCTTTATGACGCGACGGTGCGGGCGACGACACCGGCGGCGAATCCCGTCTTAATGCGCCGTTTGGCGCTCGGCACTTTATGATGATCCACGACTGGAAGACGACGCGCACCGTGCCGGGGTCTTAGTGCACCGTTTGGCGCTCGGTACTTTATGGCGGAGAACCGATCATGCCTTCCGGTGGTGCTCGCGCCCGGTCTTAATGCACCGTTTGGTGCTCGGTGCTTTATGACTTACACCCGCACTTATCGCAGCACAAATCGCCGCAGAATCGTCTAAATGCGCCGTTTGGCGCTCGGTGCTTTATGACGACATCGACATCTACCCGAAGAACACGGAGAACAGCATGTCTTAATGCACCGTTTGGCGCTCGGTGCTTTATGACCCGACGAAGACATCTTGCTGGCCGAGGAAGAGATGCGTCTTAATGCACCGTTTGGTGCTCGGTGCTTTATGACCGATGATGGTGTGCGGTCCCACTCGTTTTTCTACCCTTTAATGTCTTAATGCATCGTTTGGCGCTCGGTGCTTTATGACCAATCGGACAAAGGAGAAGGGTGAATGTCTCTATCAACACGTCTTAATGCACCGTTTGGCGCTCGGTGCTTTATGACCCTGGAGGCGGCGCTGCTGCCGCCCGTCCCGGCGGGGTCTTAATGCACCGTTTGGCGCTCGGTGCTTTATGACTCCATGCAGACGAAAATGCGCTGGCGACACAGGCTCAAGGTCTTAATGCACCGTTTGGCGCTCGGTGCTTTATGACGCGTGGTGGACCTGTTCGACGTGTCCACCGGCAAGCAGCGGTCTTAGTGCACCGTTTGGCGCTCGGTGCTATATGACTACGTTGACCTTAAGCGAGGCACCGCACCTGCTGCCAAGTCCTAATGCACCGTTTAGTGCTCGGTACTTTCTAACACGTACATGAGTGACGTTGCCCGCCAGCTCGCAGGGTCTTAATGCACCTTATGGCGCTCGGTGCTTTATGACAGGCTTCCATCGACGAGCGCGGCGAGATCGCCGGTGGGTCTTAATGCACCGTTTGGCGCTCGGTGCTTTATGACAATAGGGCGTCGGATGCGTTGGGTTCGGATTTGGCTGACGTCTTAATTCACCGTTTGGCGCTCGGTGCTTTATGACCTGCTAAGCAGACTCTTGTCAAGACCTCCATGCGTGGTCTTAATTCACCGTTTGACGCTCGGTGCTTTATGACCTGAATACGCGGAAGGCGTCGTCCGGGATGGTGTTTTCTAGTCTTAATGCACCGTTTGGCGCTCGGTGCTATATGGCGCGACGATCCGATCCTATATGCGCAAGGGCCTGACCCCGTCTTAATGCACCGTTTGGCGCTCGGTGCTTTATGACCGAGGTGACGCTGGGTGAGCTGGTGCGCGAGTTTAAGTCTTAATGCACCGTTTGGCGCTCGGTGCTTTATGACAGTCCGGTGTGTCATTCCCTGTGTGATCAGGCAAAACAGGAAGTCGGATCGCCGACAGTTGAAAAAGCACCCTTCCAACCTGCAAGCACGGGGTCAGAATATCAGGGTTTTCGTTGCGGTTCCTCGCATCGCCACCGACGCGCCGCTGCGGCGATCTCAGCCCGGAAACGAGGGGATGGGTCGGCGTGTTGCCATGCGAACACCTCGGTGGGTTGTACGGTAACTCTCAAGTTGATGCTCCGGAAGGTCAGACAATGATGCAACCTACCACCGCCTCGTTCATGAAGGACGCAACCACCCCCGATGCCCTCACCCGCGCACGCAGACGACTTCTCACCAACAGCGCAGGCATCGCCGCAGGGCAAACGCTCTCAGACGATCAGCTCTGCAAACTTGCTGACCCCGACTGGACCCCGCCCGTCATAGAGAACATTGACACCCATGTGATCGAGTGCGCGGATCCAGTACTTCGTGCACTCCTTTCGGAATCCTTCTCGGATACGCTCGCCTGGCTGCTCGCCCTCGAGCGCCCGCATGGCAGCTTCGACGACACCGCCGACGGTCACGAAGCGTTCACCAGGACCGTCCTTGAGGACTACGATCACGGCAACCAGCACCTTGCCCGTGCCATGCTTCGTCCCGCGCAAACGGACCACGTCGTACTGTTGGGACTGGAATGCCTCGGAGTTCCCGCAGATGCCCTCACCATCATTGGCGAGCTCGCCCACCCTTCAAACCCCGCCGATCCCATCACCCGCACTCTCGCCGACGCGGCCCTCCTCGACCTTGACAGGTACGCTTCTGGTCAAGGCATCCCATACTCGCGCGTCGCATCCACTCTCGTCCTCGCCGCCCCCACCGAAGAGCGCCTGGACGAGGCCATTGATGCCGTGGCCGGTGCGGCCGTCACGCTCGGGGTGCGGATCTGCGACCTTGCGACCCAGCATGTCGACGCCGACGCGACCCTCGCCAGCATCGGAATCGACCATGTGCCCCCATCCGAAAAAAAGAAGCCTACGAACCTGGCCGACCGCATCCTCTACGTCGGGCGCGATGGCGCACGCGTCCACGTCAAAGGGGGACGCCTCCTCGTCGACGGACCCGCGGGAATCCCCGCCACCAGCCTGCCCAAGAACAACGTCAGCAGAATCGTCCTGTCCGGAAATGTTGGACTCTCCGCCGGAGCGCGCTCCTGGGCCATGCGCTCAAGCGTCGACGTCGTCTGCCTGTCGCGGCGAGGCTCCTACCAAGGCAGCATTGTCGGAGCAAACAGGGGAACGCACGCCAGCAGACTCCTCGCTCAAGTTGCCCTGACTCGCGACGAAACTCGCCGTGTTCCCCTGGCTGCCGCCCTCATCGGGGCTAAAATCCGAGGCCAAATCCACGTCCTCACGCGCATCGCGCGACGAGACAACAACGTGCACCTTGCCGACACGACCGCACTCATGCACGCGTGGAGACGCAGCCTTCACGAGGTTCGATCCGTCAATGAAATCATGGGCATCGAAGGAGCGAGCTCTGCCGCCTACTTTGACGCCCTATCAATGTGCGTGCCAGCGGATGTCCCCTTCCATGGGCGCAGCCGACGCCCTCCCCGCGACCTACCTAACGCCGCCCTGTCCTACGGGTACGCCATCCTCCTCTCCGAATGCGTTGCTGCCCTCCATGCCGCCGGACTCGACCCCTGCCTCGGCGTCGCCCACGCGCCCACCGACAAACGCCCCAGCCTGGCCCTCGACCTCATGGAGCAGTTCCGTCCGCTCCTCGTCGACCAAACCGTCATGGCGTTGCTGCGCACGCGCAAACTCCGCGTCGAACACGCCTCCCCCGAACCTGACGGTGGGGGAGTATGGCTAGGCGCGGAAGGAAAGAAGATCCTCGTCGACGCGTACGAGGCCTGCGCGCAGCGCTCGGTGACCCGTGCCCTGCCCGGATACTCGGGATCGTGGCGCAGGCACATCATGCACTCCGCGCAGATGCTCGCGCGAGCGATCGTCGAACCCGACTACAGGTGGCAAGGGATCGCGTGGCGATGATCTACATCGTCGCCTACGACATCGCTAACAACCGGCGACGGCTCAAAGTCGCCAAGATCCTGGAATCCTGGGGCTACCGCATCCAAGAATCCGTGTTCCAGCTGCGCCTCGACACCGACTCCCTGGCATGCGTGCGCCACCTGCTCTCCGCCACCATCACAGACGCCGAAGACGTCATCCACATCTACCCCATCTGCGCCTCCTGCGCCGACCGCGCCGACATACTCGGTGCGGCCATAGCGCTGGATGACGTGGGGTTGTGTCGGGGAGTGTGGTGAGGGGCATGATCGCTAGCAGTGAAGCTAGAGGGACAGCATCGAATGCGAGTCAGGTATACGCCTCACGATTCATCAGGGACCTCTAAAGACGCTGTCCAGCAATCGTCAGCGAGGGAACGCGGAGCGAGTGCATGTCCCTTGTGGGGATTCCCTGTTTTGTCGGTCTTGTTGTTGCGTTTGTTTTCACTCAGTTTCATATAGCGCACCTCTGTTTTCCCCGGATAGCCGACACACGACCTGAGAAAGGCCTTGCACCAAGGGGTTTCAGAAAGTGCCTCGTAGAAGCTGGTTGCCTCCTGCAGAAAAGCCTTATTCCAGTTCTCGGAAGGGTCGAATGCGTAGTCGCTCGGTGCACCCAAACAGCCTTCAAGGCTCTCGTAGTCGTCAGCAAGTCCAAACGTGTCAGGATCGGCTCCGGAAGAGGTTTTGACGATCTCCAGTGGCGTGTGGGTAACCTGAACTAGGCCGAGACCGAAAGGTTTGCCCATTCCCAGTCTTAGGTAGCCTTCGACTACAGGTGCAGCTGAAGAACCTTCCAAAGACTCTTGTGGATCAGCGTATTGGGCATACTTGCCTAGCAGCTTTGAATCCAGAACCCAGATAAGCATCCTCAGTTCGTCCCGTCTGAGGCCCTCGAAGCGGAGGATGCAGGAAAAAGTGCTTCCTCGTTTGATCCAGGTTCTTGCTGTGGAATAGATGTCTGGATTCGTTTCTTTTATTAAGTTGGGTATCTCTTCCGAAACCTCTGCTTCGTAAGACCCGAGGGTAGCGTAAGATAGACGTCCGTCTCCCTTCTTGGCGCTGCTTGAATCTCTACGCCGAAACGGATACGAAGCTGCCCCAAGTAGGTCTCCCTCTGAATAGTAACCCGGCCTGTGACGTCCGCTGATCGTGCTGCCCGTGTCGTCTGTTAAGAATCGGCGAGCGGATGTTGTCTTTGGCGCGAGAAGCGGGCGAAGGTCTATCCTCTTATCCTCGGGTATCACACTGCTGGCATCAACAGCGCCGATCGTGATTCTTCCACGTAGTGCCGACACATGATCGTTGGGCTGGCCCGAGGGCAACGGAGCATCTTTGGCGACGAACCCAAAGGCTCGGTCTGCTGGGGATGCCTCGCTCGCGTGGGCGGCAGGAAGCACTCCCTGCGCGAGCGCTAAACTGTGAGGGCTTTGCGAATAGTTGCGTCTGCCAACCTGTGTTGGCATGAGCTCAACAACCTTGCCGTCTTGAAGGCGTGCATATGCTAGCAGGCCAGAGTGGTTGATCGGATCTATGTCCTTGTTTCCTGCTCGGTCGATGACGAATCTGCTTGGGGAAGTTGGTTTCCTTGAAGAGGGATCTTGTGAATCATAGGAATACGAGCGAATTATTCGATCATATGTTTCTGCTGCTTGGGGATCGATCTCGACCTCAGTATTGTTTTGCTCGTCGCAGAAGAAGATTCGCTCGGATAGCTTTGAGTCGAATATAGTTTTTCCTATTTTGAGTAGGTCGTCCGGTGTTGTCGAATAAAACCATCCTGTATGTTTGGTTTCGCTGCTTTTAGAATCGGAGACCCAGGCTGGAACGGTGAGTCGCGAGTAGGTGCTATCCTCTCTTGCTTTGATTCGTGTGACGATATATGAATCCCCAATTTTCTTCGCCTTAAAGTCAATGAGCTCGCCGTGGTGAAGCTTGTCCCAAGCAGGGGATCCCTTGAGAAGAGGGAGTGGCTTTTTCTTGTTCCCCCCGTTCTCATCGTTTTCGTGCGTCAGTAGTTTCGCATAGAGAGCTTGTCCTGGCCCGTAGAGTAGCTTTCCTCTGTGAGTGCCGTGGTCGTACTTCTCGTTGAGCTGCACGGGTACAAGTCCGAGCGCAGCAGCGGGGTCTGCTCGGTACGTAAGAGTGGTACCATGATCGCCGAATGCGCGGAACCGTGATGCGGTCAAACGTTCGTATGCGTTCGAGATCATTCCTTTAATCATTGTTGGGGCAATGAAGGGATGTCCGGTCGTTGGATCAATCGGGATGCTAATCTCAGTCGGCTTCCCATCACATTTCTTCTGGTCTCCGAAAACTAGAGCACTCATAGCCTTGATTGTCAGGCTGAGGGAACCGCTGTATGTGTCAGCCCCAAGATGGTCAATAGAGTCAGGGAACGAATCGCTCAGAAAGGCTGTGGTCTCTTTGGGTAGGGAGGAATAGACGGACTCGTTCTGTTTCTCGCCCTTTCGGCTGTGGCGCAGATTCCTTCTCGAGGGCGGGCGTAGGACCGGAATGCAGTTGACGGACGAATGGAACGGGTTCCTTTTGGACTTATGCTTCTCACTTGACATGATTAGTTCCACTTTCCCGTGAATAGTTGATCGGAGACTGCTATGTTTCCGTATTGCTGTTCTTCTTGGATGAACTCGACTGCCATCATTTGGCTGTTGTCCACTCTCCCGGTGTCAGAGTCGGCGGGCATGTGCTTCAGATAGCTCATGTCGTGCACCCATCCGTTGACAGAGGTAGTTCCATTGCGTTCAGTGCCAGCTTTAAGCGCCAAGTCCACGGCACCCATGCCGTTGACCCAACGGAACTCACGAGCCAACACGGCGCCGTCTTCAGGATCGTCAGTATGTGCAACCGGCACCCAGAGGCGCAGCTCGAAGACCTTTTTGTCGTCGAAGGAACGGCCCTCGACTGGAGCTACTGACAGCTCCTGTGAATCCTTGGAGGACTTCCGATCGATTCCCAGCACCGGCCACGTCCCGTTCGTCGCGAACGCCAGGCCCTGTAGCTCACCGCTCCAACTAGAGCAAACGTGCGTCAAGAAATCACCCAGGCTAAGCGCGCCTTCGGAGACCGGCTGGATCGGCGTGCACGTCAGCGTTGCTGTCTGAACTTGCTCACTCATGAGCATTCTCCTCGCCCTTCGATCGTGCGCCGCCGTTTGCCCGGGCTTCATCAAGTCGCTCGGACCACTGTTCCGCGCCATCAATCGTCTTCAAGAAGCCAAGGACAGCTCCAGCGAGCCTGCGTTGAGCATCGCATCGATCTTGCGGTGGGGGACTCGCTGCGGTGCCTGGGTGGTCCAGCGCCCGGTCGCCAAAACGCCCCGTTGTTGGAATCTTGGCTCCTTCGTGGGCACTGCCACGAATATCGATCGACGAAACGACGACCTGGCCCAGGCCTCGCGTCGAACGGCTACCCAAGGGGAGAGTGCCCGCGGACAACTCGGTGAGCGCCAACCCAAGCAGTACGAAGGCGGCGTGAGCGTAGTCGGTGTCAGTAGCCTTCGACTGCTTGCCGTTGCCCGAACCGTTCTTAGCTTCGTCGGAATCGGAAGTTTTGTGATTCTTCTGCAGCGCTTCCTTCACCTCGCCGACATCGGTGGCCTTGTGATTGTCTTCCAGCCCCTTCTCCGTCTCGATATTCTTCAACAGGCGCCGCAGGTCAATGTCGATTGTGATTGGCTCCCATTCGGTGCCCAGATACACAGCCTCGGTGAAGAGCCCGCCGTCGACCACGCCACCCGTCCAGCGGTCGATCGCGTTGTGAGTGACCTCGACGCGCGTGCCGCGTTCTACCGACCGACAGTCGTGGACGGTGACCGCGCCCCGGTAATCGGTGCAACCGAACATGTATCGCACGAGGTTCGGCTCCGCGGCGATCTGCTCGTGGATGTCGTGCGACGCGAGGGGTTCCAGATCGCCGCGTGCAGCGAGGACAGTCCGCGCGATGCGAGCGGCCCTGGAACGCAGAGTCCCGCGAATCGATGTGCCCGGTATGAGGAGCTGGGCTTCCTCCCACGCTGCAGAGGGATCTCGAAGTGGTTCGGTGATCTCTGGGGCGTCAGGGTTCCCCTCAGCTCGTGCCTTGGCCTGACGCTGTTGGGTCAGCTTCCTGTCCTCCGCGACGAAGACTCCCGTGGGGGACCACCAATGAATCGTGATGCGCGCAGGCTCCTCAAGGGACCATCCGCCCAGTTCGAGTGGAATCGGCGTCCCTTCCTCGTCCTGACCGATGAGAGCATCGAGAATGTCCGCCGGTCCAGTCAGCGTACCGGCATCGGTCGTCCCGCTGATGCGACGGAGTGTCGGCTCAATAACGCGGATCTTTCCCTGGCCAGAGCCTGTGCGGCCACCCAAGGAGACGGTGTCGGATGTGAGGACGTCAACGATGAACTCGAGGAGTTTCTTGACGGAAGCGGAGGACGCGGGGCTTGGGATCCCCTTTGATTCTTCGCGTCCCATCGTTTCGTCGTCGCGTCCCTCGGCGGTGATGCGAATGGTGAATGCGGTCCCGCGGGGTAGGAACTCGTGCTCGTAGAGCGCTCCGTCCGAGGCTGCCCCGGTCGTGCGGTCAATGCCGACGCCGTGGCGGGTAGCCATTGGCTTGTCTGCGGGGAAAGAGACAGCGTGGAAGGTGAGCGCACTCTTCCTGATAGGAAGCGACTCATTACTTCGGAGTCCGCGATCATTGGCGGATCTACCAGTGTAGTCCGTGTCATCGCCCCATAGGGAGATCCAAGTCTCCTTCGAGAACGTTCCTCCGTCCTGAGTCGCCGGATCCCCGGCCTCCTGCAGCGCCTGACGGGCGACATCGCACGCCGCGCGAACCGCGCCCCTGATGGACCTGCCCGGGATCGTCGGCTCTTTAAGGCCATTTCGGTTGAAGCGGATGACGGTTCCCTCTCCGTCGCGGTCGGGGACCTCGTCCACACCGCCGATGTGGAGTTCCGACGTCAGCTCGACGGGGATGGTGAGTTCATAGCGTGTGAAGGTCACTTGCCTTCACCTCCTTGGGTGTCCGCCGAGGACATAAAGTCCTGCCTTGTTGCTCTTGTGACGGTGAGGCTCTTGCGCTCGAGCAGCGGGTGGTCCACGGCGAAGCGCCCGTAGCCCTGGGCGCTGAGTTCACCGATTCCAAAGGGAGCGAGTTCCAGGAGCTTGGCTCGATCCGCCACGCTGACTCGCACTCGGATCATCGATCCCGCCTGGATCGCCAGCCGAGTTGCGCGTGGTCCGTTATCCGCAGGCGACCACGAGTCGACGCGACGGTGCCGGATCGAGGGTGTGCCGACTGCCTCGACGGTGATGCCCTTGCACTTAAATGCACGAATGAGGTCATCGGTAGTTCCGCCCGGCCCCAGCAGGTCAGAACGTGCGATTACATCGGAGGTGAACCACAGGGACACAACCTTAGTGGATTCACGGGACGAGGCCGTGGTGTCCTCACCGGCTGCCGTCCCGTCGGCGGACATGGAGGCAGCGCCCACAGGCTGCGTGCTTCCAGCGTCATCGAAGCGGCTGTGCGCCTCTTTCTCGTCGTCTGTCTCTTTGCGGAGCGTGCACGTTGCGGAACCGAAGGTACCCGTGAGCTTGCGTGACCCCAACCGGGCCTTGTGCTCCTTGGCGAGTAAGTCATCGCCGCCGCTGGCCGTCCAGAGCTCATCTGACATCCAGACGTGCGCGCGCATACTCAGTCCTTCAGGCAGTGCGTCGACGAGAACCAGCTGCCCCTTGCTGGCAGCGCCCGTCTCGTGGTTGATGGCGGTCGTCTGTCGCCCGTGCAGGGGTGGCTTACCGTACCACCCCTGAGGCTCCTTGCTGTCGCCTTCCCTGGGGTCGTAGAACACGTACCCGCCGCGAACGGGGATTTTGCCCGTATCCACGGCGGAATTGCTGTGTAGGGCAATTGTCGAGTCCGAGGTCGGCGTCTTGTCTGTCTTGAGCGTGAGGGGAACGGGGAGGCCCTCGATGCCCTCGATGACGGGCAGCGCGTCCGAGACGAACAGGTGGCCGCCGGTCACGGCGTTGGTAATGATGGCATTGTTCCCTTCTTGCTTCTTCGACGACAAGGTCCGGTGCAGCCAGGGGAGCAGGACCGTTCCGCGCAGGAAGTCCAAGGAGCGGATTTCGTTCGAGAAGGGGACCTCGTAGGACACGATGGGCGAGTTGAGCGTGAGGTCGAGGATCAGGTGGTGCCCGCCGCTGCGGTCAGCATCGGAACCGCCGACTGTCCCGACCCGGTGTTGTACGCCGCCCTGCCGCGGTCCAGGGAGTTCGTTGACGACGGCTTCGGTGAACGATGCCGCCAGCTTCTTGAGGCTCCTCTTCAACGCCTGCGACTGGTCCGAGGCGTATGCGACGAACTTGGACGTGGAGCGCTCGTGGCACGCGGCAAGCGCCTCACCGGACACGAGGACCGTGCACTCTCCGTCGCCCCCAGAGCGCCCCGAGCCGATGCCTCGGACCATGAGGCCCGCAACCCCTAGGAGGAAGCGTGCGGCCTCAATCGTCGTTGTATCGGAGAACTCAGCCCCGGCCTCGTCGATGAGAGTGAACGTGCCCGTGAGGACGCCGGCCGCCGCGCGCTCCGTGAAACGTAGGAACTGGTCGCGCGCCGTCCCCGTGATCGGGTCGATGGACAGGGACACCGTGTCATGGACGTCAATCGACGAGGCCGAGGTAACGTCCGAGAAGAGAACGTGACGCGGGTGGGGGACAGAACCCTGCTTGCCGTCGGGGTCCTGGCCGAAGAGCCACAGGGCGAAGTTGGTCCACTTCTTGGGAGACTTCTCGTCTGGCCCGTCAAGGGCCTTCGCGGCCAGCATCGCCTGCTCGCGCAGGACTCCCGTGATGACGGTGCCGCGCACGACCGGGTGCCCGTTGCTGCCGCGCTCAATCGTGGAGTGCGTGCGGCCCGCCTGGCCCACCCCCGTGGACACGCCCCAGTCGGAGGTGAACACGATGGTGACATGACCGCTTGCGGGGGTGTTGTTACTCGTCGTAGTTTCAGCGCTCACTTGGCACCTCCTGCGGTGGTCGCGCCTGACGCTTCGTCGCAAGCTATCCGGCCGTTGGCGTCTCGGGCTATCCGGCAAGTGATATACCCGTCAGGCAAGTTCTCGGACAGGTCGATCAGGTCCAGGAGCCACTTGATCTGCTCGAGGGATTCGCCAGCCTCATCGGAGCTCGACGAGTGAGGTGGGAGAAGCTTCAACTGTTGGGCAAGGAGTCCAGCACCGGGGGCATTCTGTAGCGCGTCGCCCCACTCTGTTGCGGCCTGCTCTTCCTTGCCTTCCGCGAGGAGCTTGACGATGCGGTTCGCGCGGGCACGTGGGAACGGATCGCCGACCGTCTTGCCGGGGGAATCCGGGTCCTTACCATCAAAGGCGGCGACCGCTTGGAGGACTTTCTTCCACTGATCCTGTGCTTGTGGCGCTCCTCCGGAAGCCGAGGCCGTGGTTGCTCCTCCGATCCGCTCCGGCGCGTAGTGGCCGACGAGGAAGGGACGTTGGACGCGGCCCTTGTACTCGTCCAACGTTTCATCCGGGTCGAGGACAGTCGCGTCGCGCAGGACGTGGAAGTCGATCGTCGAACAGGGGGAGGCTTCCGGCTTCTTACCGAGCTTCTTCCCGCGCGATACCAGGCCCGCCGCCAGGTCGTAGGCGATGTGGAACGGGAAGTTACGGCCGACGATGGCCACGCCCGCCGAGGCCGTGAGCGGACCCGGATCTGGCGCACGAGCGATGACGGCGAGTTCCCTCAGAAGATCGTCCTCGCCGGTGAGGCGCTCGTAGTGGCGGATGTAAGCCTCAGCGAAGGGAATCGCGTATCGCCCGTCCGTGTAGACCGTGACGTCGTCGCCGCCCACCAGGACGGGAACCACGGGAAGAGTCTCAAGACGATTGGCGTCAGCGATATTGTCGACGGTTTGCCATGCCTCAGCCACCGCTTGATTGACGACTCCGTCGAGACGGTAGTTGACCTCCATGACGAACCACTGGAAACGATCATCTTTGATCGAGCACGGGTTGTCTCTGCGTTGATACGCCGGGTCTTTGAGCGAATCAAGGCGCGCGTCGACTGTGTCGAAGGCTCTGCCGAGGTCACGCATGATGGCACCCACGCCGTTGCCGTCGATGTGGATTACGCCGACGGAGGACAGCTCCGGGAGAGGATTCGTGGCGCTGACCTCGTCGGATACATCCTGAAAGGCCCTCTCCAGCTGAAATGGGTCCTCGTTCAGTTTCGCGATTCGATTTCTGACTTCCTCGTCGCTCAGAGTCGAATCCTGGCGCGCGAGGACTTCCCTGAGCTGCAGTCGGCGTGCCGAACGTGACCACGCGCGCTTGACTCGTGCCGGAAGCGACAGGGACCGATCCTTGTCTTTTCCCGTCTGCGTTGGGACCTGACCGTGGTCGTCCGAAAGAATCGGAACCATGAGTGAGCCACCCGCGTACTCGCGGATCCTGTCGAGCTCCTCCTCCGAGAGTGCGGCCGACGCGGGGAGGGCGGACTCGTCCGCCCTGTCCAGGAACGGGAACTGTGGGAAGCGTGCCAGCGCCGGGCGTCGGTTAAGCGAGTACGCGCTGAACTCGCGATCCAGCCTCTCCAAGTCTTTGGGCTGCACCTCGCCTGTACCCGTTGCGATGAACACCCCCGTCACATCGAGGCCCGGTGCGTCGGTGAGAGCCCGGAGAGTCACCTCCCTGATGAGAGCCCTCGCATGGGACTCGGGAGCATCGTAGTGCCCAGCGAACCGGACGATCACCTTCCCTGAGGAATCGGACACCCAGAAGGTGTTTGGTAGGTCCTCAGCCTTGAGGAGGCACTTTGCTTCCTCCTCGACCCAGCGGGACAGGAGCGTGATCTCGAAGGAGGCCCCGATCTGCTCGCGCAGGCGAGGGGACGAGAGGATAAACGGCTGATTGCTGTTCGTCTGCAGCATGACAAGGGTACTGCCCATATCGGTGTGCCTTTCACTCTCTATTTCGCGGGGGAAGAGTAGTTAGGAGTGAATGAATGTCGCTGAGAATTCGTCCTTGAGCATTGACGATAGTGCTGAAGCGTCGCTCAAAGAAGGTCTTAGTGACATCCGCTGTTCGATCAAGTGTTCCGAGGGTGAGAACGATGAGTGCTTGCGACTCCGTCAGTTCATTGATAACTCTGGTCAATTCCGACTCACCTTTGACAAGTTTGTCCGCGGTAGGGCCGTCTTGTGGCCGAGGTCCGGAATACCAGTCAAGATCCAGTGATAGAACAACTAGATCTGACTCGCTTGAAACGGACATCGTGCTTGTGATGACCTTGCTCTTGATGAGAGCGGACTTCTTTATGTCCTCGTGCAGTTTGGATGTTAGGGAAGGAGCGCCGATTAGCTGAATTGTGCGTTGGGTTAGGCCGCTGGCAAGCCTGGAATTGTAGTGGTCGAGGACTGATGTTGCGATGGCGTCCCCGATGACTCCCGCGATTAGGATACCAAATATTGAGTAGATGAACGGAAAGGCGAAACTCTCAGCAATTCCATGCCATGTCTCATTTTTCTGTTGGATGTACTCGAGTAGGACAAAGATGGTTATGATAGTGCTTCCAATGAGGAGAAGCGTGAAAATGCACAACCGATTCCTGTGCGACGGGATACTCATTACTAACTTTCTTTCCTTTCTTACGCTGCGACGGCGTCTATGACGCCCATGCCATAGCTCGTGTGTGAGCCGACGTTCGTGTATGCGGACAGCGCCATGAGGCGCGAGA
>ERZ773196.740-NODE-740-length-20128-cov-5.396353_pt1 | contig 20128 bp, 14 predicted proteins | sample MGYA00581009_ERZ773196 | MGnify/ENA primary metagenome ERZ773196 (study PRJEB29015, sample SAMEA2738162) | human oral metagenome | biome: human oral; feature: human-associated habitat; material: saliva | place: China | collected 2243 ... | reverse complement strand
CCAAATACCTCGGGAAATCCATTCTCGATCTTCGTTTTGCAGAATCATATTTATTCGTAGCTTCATCTATATGTCTGTATGCTACTCAGTCCATAAATTCTATGAAATAGAGTAATATTCGTCAAGACATCGTACGGTTATGATGGGTGGAGTAAAGAGTTTGGCAGTTGATAAAATGCCGACCTTCTATTGCATTTTTTAAAAAATAAATTTATACTTGAAAAAGTGCGGATATAGTACATTGGTAGTACCCCAGCTTCCCAAGCTGGTGAGGCGGGTTCGATTCCCGTTATCCGCTTATTTTTTTGTGATTTTTTGCATGCTTTTCATAGGGAAGCATTAAGAATCAGGGCTGACATTTGAAAAATGTCAGCCCTGATAGGACTAAAGCCCATTATCAAGATGTCTCCAGTTTCGCCTATGTCGTTCGTTAAGAATATAAGAAGCCGGGCATGCCTCAAAAAGAGGAATGCCCGGCTTCTTGATGAGATACTTATAAAGTAAAATGACTCAGAAGTTCATCCATGTTTTTCACTTGGTCAAAGAGACGATTACTGGTCGCAGCGGATTCTTCCGCAGTAGCGGAGTTGTTTTGTACAACGGAGGAAATTTGTTCCAGACCTTGTGCGATTTCGGAAACGGAACCGGATTGCTGGGTGGAATAATTGGCAATCTCCATGATTTTACTGTTCATTTCACGAGAGCTGTTCACCAGCTTCCCGAGAGAAGCTGCCGCCTTATCGGCCAGCTTGGTGCCTTCCTGAATGGAACGAACAGTATTTTCAATCAGGGCAGTGGTATCCCTTGCCGCCTCCGCAGACTTCCCTGCCAGATTACGGACTTCATCGGCGACTACCGCAAAGCCTTTTCCGGATTCTCCTGCACGGGCTGCTTCAACCGCAGCATTTAATGCAAGAATATTGGTCTGGAATGCAATATCATCAATGGTTTTAATGATGTTACTGATTTGATGTGCGGTGCCATTAATTTCATTCATGGAAAGACTCAGGGCATTCATTTCCTCGCTGCTTTCCTTAAGCTCTTCTTCCGTGATACGGGAAAGGTTGGTGGCGGTTTCCGCATTTTCCGCATTATTTTTAATCTGATCGGATACGGTAGAAACGGTTGCGGAGAGCTCTTCCAGTGAACTTGCCTGCTGTGCGGAGCCTTGTGCGAGAACCTCACTTCCCTGAGAAACTTCCTGAGCGGAACTGCTTACTTGTTGAGATGCATTTTCAATACCTTGTAATGTTGTTTTCAGCTTATTCTGAATCTGGGTAAGCGATTCCAATATTTCCGCATAGTCTCCTACATAAATTTCCTTACAGTTGCTCTCTATTCTGAAATTTCCGTCTGCCATGGCAAACAGGAGGCTGTGCATATCGCGGATAATGGTTTTCAGCTGCCGTACCATTTCCTTAATCGAGTTTACAGTCTGCCCCATTTCGGTATGATCTACCGGAAGATCCAGATGTGTACCGTTAAGTTTTCCCTCACTGAGCTTTTGCATGGTGCATTTAATGGCAATGAGCGGTTTCATCAAATCTTTCTTTACGAAAATCATCATGATGAAAATGAAAATCATGGAGGGAATCAGAAGGCAGATGCTGACATCCTGGACAATGGTGGAGGTCCGTATTGCCTCTTCCATAGCGAGATCGGTTCTTCCCACGATACTGTCAAAGAAAATCTTGTATTGCTTCTGTACTTCAGCTTCTCCGTTTAGGTATTCCTGACTGTACATCAGTTTTGTCGCATTTTCCGAATCGCCTTTTCCGGCATAATTAAAGGCCTCCGTTTCGATGTCGGCAAGATTTGCGGAAGCTGTTTCCATGGCGTGCATGGCTTTGTCTTCCGTTTCATTAATCCCGTACTGATTCATGATTTCTCTTGCTTTTTCGCGGTTTTTATAGACATTAATTTCATTATTGTATTTATCCAAGAAATCAGTATTTAAGGTTGACGCATAAGATCTTGCATGTCTTGTCAGATCCACACTTGCCGTGGAAAATTGCTTGGCCGCCAGTACCAGTGCATAGCGTTTGTCCGCATTTTGATCAGCCTGTCTTGAGGCAAGGATACTGAGTACTGTCGCAAATGTAGTTAGGAGTAACATCAGGATTACGCCTATTGAGTAAAAGTTTAACTTTGTCGATTGGTTCCATTTTTTCATTCTACCCCTCCTTGGGACCTATTCCTGCAAAAGGAAAAAAATGCAGAAAACGGGCTCGGAATTAAATTTACGCTACCTATTTTATCGACAATTAATTCAAAAAATTAAGAGGATTTAAAGAACGATTATGACAAATTCTTATAGGAAAATTATCAATATAAGAGCCATTTTAGGGGGGGATTTTTTTCATAGCAAGATATTATTTTATCTTGTAGATAAAATTTGTTTTTGATAAAATACAAGAATATCCGGAAAGATAGTGACCAAAACTTTTATAGAGTAGCGAACCTCTTCCCCGGGGGAAAAGGCGGGAAGCGGGAAAGTTTTTTTGAAGCATTTTTGGAGTTTATTTATTCCGGGGAGGAAAAAGTATGAAATACAGTGAATTGATTCAGCAAATGACTTTGACGGAGAAGTGCGCCATTTTAAGCGGAAAGGATGAGTGGAGCACAAGAGAGGTAAAGCGTCTCAACATCCCTTCCATGACCTGTTCTGACGGCCCCCACGGTATTCGGAGACAGGCAGGAGCGGGAGATCATTTGGGACTGAACGCCTCTCTTCCGGCTACTTGCTTTCCTACAGCTGCATCTATAGCCAACAGCTGGGACGTGAATTTGGGAGAAGAAGTGGGAAAAGCGCTCGGGGAAGAAGCAAAGGTACAGGACGTAAATGTGCTCCTCGGCCCGGGCTTAAATATCAAGAGAAGTCCTCTTTGCGGAAGAAATTTTGAGTATTTTTCGGAAGACCCCTACCTTGCCGGAAAGATGGCGGCCTCCTATGCCAGAGGAATTCAGAGTGAGGGAGTCTATTCCTGCGTGAAGCACTTTGCCGTGAACAGCCAGGAGACCAGAAGAATGGCCATGAGTGCCGTTTTGGATGAGCGAAGCCTTCGGGAAATCTACCTCACCGGCTTTGAGATTGCGGTAAAAGAGGGAAAAGCCAAGGCGATTATGACCAGTTATAATCGGGTGAACGGCATTTATGCCAATGAAAATGAGCACCTCTTAAAGGATATTTTACGGGGAGACTGGGAATTTCCGGGCATTGTCATTACGGACTGGGGCGGCTCCAACGACCACACCGCGGGAGTAAAGGCCGGCTCCAATCTGGAAATGCCGAATCCCGGACTGGATTCGGCCAGAATCCTTCTTCGTGCAGTGAAGAAGGGAGAAATCACGGAAGCGGAGATTGATGAGAGGGTGGACGAACTGCTTTCCGCGATTTTTGAAACGAATGAGGCAGCAAAAGGGAAAAAAGCGGAATTTGATATCGAAGCACATCATAGCTTGGCCAGAAAGGCGGCTTTGGAAACGGCGGTGCTTTTAAAGAATGAAGAAAATATCCTTCCCTTGAAAAAAGGAGCTAAGGTCGCCATTATCGGAGACTTTGCCTTTACCCCAAGATACCAAGGGGCAGGATCCTCCGTGGTGAATACCACAAAGCTTGAGATTGCTGCTGAACTGCATGCAGAGTATCCGGAAATTGAGGTGGTAGGCATGGCCAAGGGCTTCCTCCGTCATGGGGGAGAGGATCCGGCATTGGAAAAAGAAGCTCTGGAGCTTGCGAAAAATGCTGAACTTGTCTTGTTTTTCTTCGGCTTGGATGAGATGAGCGAATCGGAGGGCTTAGACAGAGAGCACATGGAAATCAACAATAACCAGATTGCTCTTCTTTCCCGTTTGCAGACCGTGAACCCCAATATTGTGGGAATTTTAAGTGCCGGTGCCGCCGTAACCATGGGACACAGCGTCCATTTGAAGGCATTGTTGCATAGTTACCTAGGGGGACAGGCAGGAGCAGGTGCTATTTTTGACCTTTTAACAGGAAGAGCAAACCCCTCCGGAAAGCTTGCAGAAACCTATCCGATTCGCGGAGAAGATGGGCCGGAATATCGTTATTATCCGGCAAAGGAGAAGGCTTCCGAATATCGGGAAGGCCTCTTTGTGGGCTATCGCTATTACGATACGACGGACACCAAGGTGCATTTCCCCTTTGGCTATGGGCTTTCCTATACGGAATTTCAGTACAGCGACCTGGAAGTGACGGAAGCAGGCCTTCGTTTTCGGATTACGAATACCGGAGAGCGGGATGGAGCGGAGATTGCACAGCTTTATATCGGCCTTCCGGATTCCAAAATTTTCCGAGCGAAAAAGGAGCTAAAGGGCTTTAGCAAGGTCTTCCTAAAGGCCGGAGAGACAAAAACGGTGGAGATTCCCTTTGATGATAAGAGCTTCCGCTACTGGAACAATGTAACGGGCCGTTTTGAAGTAGAGGGCGGAGTATACCGGATTATGGTGGGAGCTTCTCTTACGGATATCCGTTTGGAAGGAAGTATCGAGAAGACCGCCAGCACGGACAAGCTTCCCTATCAGGAAGGAGGCTTGGAGCCTTACTTTAGCGGAAAAGTCACCGATATTTCCGATGAATGCTTCGAAAAGCTTTTGGGACATCCGATTCCTGACAGTAAGTGGAGCGGAGAACTGGATGAAAATGATGCCATTTGCCAGATGTATTATGCGAAAAGCGCACTGGCAAGGCTGCTATTTAAATTTTTAGAGGGAAAAAAGAAAGAGGCGGAGCGTAAAGGCAAGCCGAATTTAAATATTCTTTTCATTTACAATATGCCCTTCCGTGCCATTGCCAAAATGAGCGCCGGAAATGTCAGCATGGAAATGGCACGGGCAATGCTTAAGGTGGTAAATGGCCATTTCTTTAAAGGAATCGGCGGACTTATCGGCGGATGGTTTAGAAATCGCAAGGAGAATAAGGCCTATGAACAAGCCTTGGAAGGAGGAAAAGAATGGACGCCATAAAAAAATGGATTGTTGCCCATCCGAATCTTTGGGAATTCATCCTCTTTAATGTTCTTTCCAACTGTGCTACCGTAACCAATTTCATCATGATGTGGTTATGCACGGGAGTACTTTTTACAGCTTGGAAGACGACGCCCTTTCGATTTCTTGTCTTCGATTACACGAGCCCCGAGAGCTTGATGCTTTGCGGCTTTTTAAGCTTTCTCTTGGCAACGGCATTGGCCCAGACGGTCAATTTCTTTGTGCAGAAGAATCTGGTCTTTAAGTCCGATGCGGCCTTCGAAAAGGCCATCCCGAAGTATGTGATTTTTGCTATTTTCCTTGTGCTGGTTTCTGCGGCATTGCCGGGTTACAGCCAAAGTCTTTTCATTAAGGTGGGGATTTCGGCTAGCCTTGCGCCGACTTTAGCCAATATCGTGAATATTATTGTGCAGGTACTTTTAAGTTATCCTACAATGAAGTTCTGGATTATGCCAAAAGGAAAACAAGAATCGTAGCCGATAGAATCAAAAGAAACCTAAACTATCTTACGTGCAGACTTTGTTTTGGAGAAGAAATTCGTCAGATAGTGAAAAATAGTATCCTTTATGCAGGACTTCTGCATAAGGAAAAGGATAGAAAGGAGTATGAATGGTTGATTTTCTCTTAAAAACAGTGGGGCCGTTTTTCTTCGGCCTGGGTGTGAGTGAAGCAGATTTAAAGTCTTACATCACCACCTTGCAGGGCTATATCTTAGCGGTTTTGATTGCCCTTATTTTAATGCTTGTAATATTGATTTTTGCAAGCATCATCAAAAAACAGCATAAGCGTTTTGTGCGTTTTCAGGCAGTGTTGAATTTCTTCCTGGTGCTGGTGTTCGTGGGGAATCTTATTGCCTATGGTCCGATGCACAGCAATGTCTCCGGATTTTTAAATGCCTCCAAGGTGACGATTCCGGAAGAAACAAGGAATCACAGTAAAGAAGTGGTAAAGAAGGTGGGAGAAGAGGGATTTGTGCTTCTGAAAAATGATGACTCCCTGCTTCCTCTCCAAGACGAAAAGAAGTTAAATGTCTTCGGCTGGGCATCCACCGCACCGATTTACGGCGGAACAGGTTCCGGTTCTTCCGATACCACGAACAATGAAGGAATCTTGGATTCTCTTAAGAATGCAGGCTATGAATTAAATTCCGACCTTACGGAGATGTATAAGAAGTATCAGGACGGCAGAGTTTCTAAGGGTCTGAACATGAAAGAGCAGGATTGGAGTCTTCCCGAACCGACAGCGGATTACTATACGGATGATCTGATGAATAAGGCGAAGAGCTTTTCCGATGTGGCCGTTGTAGTATTGGGCAGATCCGGCGGAGAGGGTGCAGACCTTCCCATGGATATGCGTGCCATTATTGACGGTAAGTACAATATTGCGAAGGAAGTATCGGTAAATCCGGATAAGTACGGTTACTTCGGTGCCTCCTATAAGAACAACGGTTCCACACCGGACTTTGAGGAAGGACAGTCCTATCTGGAGCTTTCCAAGCCGGAAAAGGATATGCTGGATACGGTTTGTAAAAATTTCGATAAGGTAGTTTTAATTGTCAATGCCAATAACCCCATGGAGCTTGGCTTTGCGGATGATTATAAGCAGATTAAGTCCATGATTTGGGCTCCCGGTGCGGGGGTAACAGGATTTTCCGCTCTGGGTGAGATTTTGAAGGGAGAGGTAAACCCTTCCGGAAGAACTGTGGATACCTTTGTGAAGGATTTGCAGCAGACTCCCTACATTAATAACATCGGAAACCATGCTTATTCCAATGTGGACGATTTAAAGAAGGCGATTGTGGCGGCAGACGAATCTGCGGAAGGAAACATTTCCTTCGTAAACTATGCGGAAGGCATTTACACCGGTTACAAGTTCTATGAAACTGCAGCAGAAGAAGGTTTCCTGAATTACGAAGATACTGTGCAGTACCCCTTCGGCTACGGTCTTTCCTACACGAGCTTTACCCAGTCCATGGAGAACTTTAAGGATAACGGAAATCAGCTGAGCTTTGATGTAGAGGTGAAAAATACCGGTAAGGTAGCCGGAAAAGATGTGGTAGAGGTTTATTTTACCCCTCCGTACTATAACGGCGGCATCGAGAAATCCACAGTCAATTTTATTGATTTCGGAAAAACGAAGCTGCTTAATCCCGGTGAGTCGGAAAAATTGTCCTTTACCATTAACAAAGAAGACCTTGCCTCCTATGATTCGGAGGGTATCAAGGTAAAGGGCGGCGGATATATTCTGGAAGCGGGAGACTATAAGATTTCTATTCGGGAAAATTCCCACAAGGAAATCGCATCGGAAAGCTTCACGGTAGCGGCGGATATCGACTACTCGAAAAATAAGAGAGAAAGCGACAAGGTAGCGGCAGTCAATCATTTTGAAGACTACACCAGAGGAAAGTTCACCGTTCTTTCCCGTAAGGATCATTTTGCCAATTACAAAGAGGCCTGCGGTCCTCTTTCCGAGGATGCCTATGTGATGGACGATGCTACCCGTAAGGCAGTGGAAGAGCAGTCCTTTGCTTACTATGATCCGACAAAGTATGACAATGCAACGGACACCATGCCGAATATGGAGCAAAAGAACGGCTTAAAGCTCTATGACCTTGTAGGCGCCTCCTACGATGACGAAAAGTGGGACAAGCTTTTGGATCAGATGAGCTTTGACGATATGGCTACCTTAATCAATGTGGGCGGCTGGCAGACTGCGGCCATTAAGTCCATCAGTAAGCCGGCAACGGTGGAGTGTGACGGTCCTGCAGGATTGAACAACTTCATTACCCAGGTTTACGGTACCTCCTTCCCGGGAGAAATCCTGATGGCGCAGAGCTTTAATAGAGAGCTTTTGGGCGAGATAGGAGAAGCCATTGCGGCAGAATTTAAGGCGGCAGGCTACTACGGCTGGTACGGCCCTGCGGCAAATACCCACAGAAGTGCCTTTGCCGGACGAAATTTTGAGTATTACTCCGAAGACGGCGTACTGTCCGGAAACCTTGCGGCAGCGGAAATGAACGGGGCGATTAAGTATAAGGTGTACCCGTATTTGAAGCATTTTGCCTTGAACGATCAGGAAACCAACCGTTGTGCTTTCCTTTTGACTTTCGCAACGGAGCAGACGATTCGTGAGAATTATCTGAAGGGCTTTGAAATCGGATTGAAGAAGTACGAAGGCAATATTCAGGCCATGATGTCCTCCTTCAACTTCATTGGAACCGTTGCATGCAGTGCGAACCCCAATCTTTTAAACGATGTGCTTCGTACAGAGTGGGGCTTCCAAGGTATGGTCATTACCGACTATGACGGTTCCTACGGCTATATGATTTCCGATAAGTCCGTACGAAACGGAAATGACCTGATGCTGGGCTTTGCTATGGCAGACTCCAACAAGTTTACAGACAAGAGCGCAACTGCCGCTCTTGCTATGAGAAAGGCATGTAAGAACATTCTTTATACGGTAGCCAACAGCGGCGTCTATGACAATGGAGACCCCACCGGTAAGATGAGCAACATGGATAAGATTTTCTTAGGAGTGGATATCCTCTTTGCAGTGCTTTACCTCCTTTGCCAGTTCCTTCTCTTTAAAGGCTGGAAAAAGAAGAAGGAAGCGCTGAAGCTTGCAGCAGCAAATCCGGCGGCAGAAGAGCCGAAAGAATAAAGGCTTACTCTAAAATATAAAAAAGAGACTGTAAAATCAAAATAATTTTCTAAGCAATATAGGTCTGAATTAGGGGCACGCTCTCGCTAGCTTCGCCTCATAGCAGTACTAACTTCAAGCTTCGCTCTACTCGCTTTCAGTAAGTACTGACGGGCTCAGACTACCCCTGCATTCAGACCTATATTGCCGAAGATTGCTTTTATTTTGATTTTACAGTCTCATTTTTTGTATGAGGAATAGAGCAGGGATTCACTATATCCCTGATTTTCCGGCAATCCTGAAATTCAAATCCAAGCAAAGGAAAACTCTGTACATTGCTGAAATAAAGAGACTTACAGAGTTTTTCTCATACGGAAGTAAAAACTTACAAATTCGCAGAAGTTTTTCCACGTTATTGTGATATAATACCGACTAAAAGAAAGTCTTATAAGGAGCTGAGATTAGTATGGAAGAACGGAATAGAATAGAGCGTCCTCAATATTTGCAGGCACTAAAGCAGTATAGGGATATGCCTTTGGTGAAAATTCTGGCGGGAATTCGGCGATGCGGAAAATCCACCATTTTGGAAATGTTAAAGGAAGAACTGATTCGGAGCGGAATTTCGGAGGATCATATCATTAGCCTGCGTTATACCTCGGAAGAGTTGGAAGAGGGAATGAGTAGTAAGGAAATGTATCAGGGGATAAAGCGGAAAATGCAGGACCAAGACCGCTATTATCTTCTGCTGGATGAGGTGCAGGAAGTGACTGGCTGGGAAAAGGCGATAAACAGTCTTTTGGAGGACGCAAACACCGACATTTATGTGACGGGCTCCAATTCCAAGCTGATGTCTGGAGAGATTTCCGACTATTTAACGGGACGATATATTTCCATTCCGGTTTACACCCTGTCTTTTTCCGAGTATTTACGTTTTAAGGAAGGAGATTCCCGCTCTAAAAAGGAGCTCTTGCAGGACTATATTCGTATGGGGGGCTTTCCCATCGTGGCCCGCAGCAATTTTGAGGAACGCTCCGCCTATCAGATTGTGGAAGGAATCTATAATTCCGTCATTAACAGTGACATTACCAGGCGGTACAAGATTGTAAATCTGGATTTGTTTCAGCGTGTGGTTAAATTTGTGGTGGAAAATGTAGGAAAAACCTTTTCCGCCAATGCCATCGCCAAGTTTCTGAAAAGTGAGGGGCGTTCCCTTTCCATTGAATCCATATACAACTACTTAAGCTATCTGGAAAAAGCCTTCGTGATTTATCGTTGCCCCCGATATGATTTACAGGGGAAGTCTGTCCTGAAAACACAGGAAAAATTTTATCTGGCAGACTCTTCCTTAAAGTATTGTACGATGGGGTTTAATCCCAAGTCCGTTGCTTCCATGCTGGAAAACCTTGTGTACTTTGAGTTGAAAAGAAGAGGCTATGAGGTTTATATCGGGAAAAATGAGACGAAGGAGATTGATTTTGTGGCGGTTCGACGGGATGAGCGAATCTATGTACAGGTCTGCCGGAATCTTCCGGAGGATTCGGATCGGGAGCTGGCTAATCTTTTGGAAATCAAGGACCATTACCCGAAGTATGTGGTGACACTGGATGACTTGGCAGGGGGAAATGTGAATGGGGTAAAGCTTGTGCACATGGCGGATTTTCTCTTGAGTCAGGAATACTAATTTTCTGCCCAGTCAGGAATATTCAGAATATTGTTTTTCAAAATCGCCCATGTTATAGTACTGAAAAAATATCTTTCGATACATTTGTCCGATTTAAAGAAAAGAGGGAAATATGGCGAAAATCATAGGTGAAGGAATTACGTTTGATGATGTTTTACTGGTTCCGCATTATTCAGACCTTGTGCCGAATGAGGTGGATTTAAGCACGTATTTAACGAAGACGATTCGTTTGAACATTCCTTTTATTTCTGCGGGAATGGATACCGTTACAGAGCATCAGATGGCCATCGGCATGGCAAGATGCGGCGGAATCGGCATTATCCATAAGAATATGTCGATTTCTGCCCAGGCGGAAGAGGTAGACATGGTGAAGCGTTCGGAAAATGGTGTTATCACCGATCCCTTTTCCCTTACCAAGGATCATAGCCTGAAGGATGCCAATGATTTGATGGCGAAGTTTAAGATTTCCGGTGTGCCGATTACGGAAGGAAAGAAGCTTATCGGCATCATTACCAACCGTGATCTTGTTTTTGAAGAGGACTTTGATCGTCCGATTTCCGCCTGCATGACCTCTGAGAATCTGGTTACCGCAAAGGAAGGGACAACTCTGGAGGAGGCCAAGTCCATTTTGGCCCGGGCAAAGGTGGAAAAGCTCCCCATTGTGGATGATGAGGGGAATTTAAAGGGCTTAATTACCATCAAAGATATTGAGAAACAAATCAAATATCCCAATGCGGCTAAGGATAAGCAGGGCAGACTGCTTTGCGGTGCGGCTCTGGGCATTACCACGGATGTATTGGATCGGGCGGCAGAACTTTTAAAGGCCCATGTGGATGTTATTGTTTTGGATTCCGCCCATGGACATTCTCAAAATGTTATTTCCTGTATTCGTTTGCTGAAGGACAAGTATCCCGACCTTCCCCTTATCGCCGGAAATGTTGCCACCAAAGAGGCTACCAAGGCACTGATTGAGGCGGGAGCGGATTGTGTGAAGATTGGTATCGGTCCAGGCTCCATCTGTACCACAAGAGTGGTTGCCGGAATCGGTGTACCCCAGATTTCCGCCATTATGGATGCCTATTCTGTAGCCAGGGAATACGGTATTCCGATTATTGCAGACGGCGGAATTCAGTATTCCGGAGACGTGGCTAAGGCACTGGCTGCCGGCGGCTCCACCGTAATGATGGGCTCCGTATTTGCAGGCTGTGATGAAGCTCCCGGTGAGTTTGAGCTTTATCAGGGAAGAAAATATAAGGTTTATCGCGGCATGGGCTCTATCGGTGCCATGAAGGAGAAGAACGGTTCCTCCGACCGTTACTTCCAGGCAGGGGCCAAGAAGCTGGTGCCTGAGGGTGTGGAAGGAAGAGTGGCTTACAAAGGTAAGGTGGAAGATACCATCTTCCAGTTTATCGGCGGCCTTCGTGCCGGCATGGGCTACTGCGGAGCAAAGGACATTCCCACCTTGCAGGAAAGTTCCGAGTTTGTAAAGATTTCTCCCGCATCCCTAAAAGAGTCTCATCCCCACGATATTCATATCACAAAAGAAGCGCCGAACTATTCTTCGGATTCTATATAGGTGAAATTTTTTGAAAAAGACTTCTGTATAAAGTGAGATTCTTTGGAAAGTGAACTCTATTTCAGCAGAATTCATTTAAGCCGAATTCTATTGGAGAGAGCTTTTCTTTAAGAGAGTCTATTTAAATAGGGGCTGTAAAAAACAAAATAAGAAATAGAAAACTATTTTGATTTTTTACAGCTCCTATTTTTGTACTTTTTTTCTATCACGAAAATAAAAACTATGAAGAACGCCGATTCTGTGCTAAAATCTCACGGATTGTAACTATTCACCCGTGTGTTCGAGACCTTCCACACGCTAAAAAAAACTAAAGGAGAATTTATGCATTTTCAAGATCAAAAAACCAAGATGATGACTCAGGCGGCGCTGATTGCCGCTGTGTATGTGGCTTTAGTGCTGATTTTTAAGCCCATCAGCTTCGGGGCGATTCAGTTCCGTATTGCGGAAGCCCTTTGTATTTTGCCCTTTTTCAGCTTTGCGGCTGTACCGGGCTTGGCAGTGGGCTGTCTTTTAGGAAACTTCTTTTCCGGAGCGGCCATGCCGGATGTTATCTTCGGAACCTTGGCTACCCTGATTGCTGCAATCTTAAGCTATCAGCTTCGGAACAAGAATAAGTTCCTGGTATGCGTTCCGCCCATCCTTGCCAATGCCATCATTGTGCCCTTCGTTTTACAGTATGCTTATGGGGTACCGGACAGCTATCCCTTCCTCTTTGCTACCGTGGGACTGGGAGAGGTCATTGCGGTAGGTGTTTTGGGAAATGTATTGCTTTTGGCTTTAGAAGGTCGGAAGGAAGTGCTTTTCGGCGCAGGAGTTTAACAGAAAAGCCGGTATTTTGTCGGAGGAAAAGCTTCTCCTTGGCAGGATAGAGAAGTAACGGTATAAGTCGGAAGTAGAGGAAAACTAGGCAGTAGTAAGGAAATGCTTTAGGAGGAAATATGTACGATATTCATTTTGACAAACCACTTTGGGTACACTTTATCGGAATAGGGGGTATCTCCATGAGCGGCCTGGCGGAAATTCTGCTGGACCGTCATTTTACCGTGACCGGATCGGATGCCAAAACCTCTCCTCTGACAGAGCACCTGGAAAGTCTGGGGGTTAAGGTCTTTGTTCCCCAGAGCAGTCAAAATATTCAGGATGGGGTGGAGCTTTGTGTGTATACCGCCGCCATCTCCGAGGACAATGAGGAGTTTCAGGAGGTAAAGCGCAGAGGCATCCCCATGATGACTCGTGCAGATCTTCTGGGACGTATCATGCAAAATTATGCTACGGCGATTAATGTGGCCGGTACCCACGGAAAAACCACCACCACCTCCATGATTGGCGAGATTCTTATGGAGGCGGCAAAGGATCCTACCATTACAGTAGGTGGAATGATGAAGGATATCGGGGGAAATCTTCGGGTGGGACAGTCCGACATCTTCCTGGCAGAGGCCTGTGAATACACCAACTCCTTCCATTCCTTCTTCCCCAGCATTGCGGTGATTTTAAATGTGGAAGCGGATCATCTGGATTTCTTCAAGGACATTAATGAGATTCGGGATTCCTTCAAGACCTTTATCGAAAGATTGCCGGAGGATGGCCTGGTGGTCATCAACAAGGATATTCCTCATTATGAGTATTTCTTAGAGGATTTGGGCGGACGAAAGATAATTACCTTCGGTCATGGGGACGCGGATTATACGGCGAATTTTATTTCTTATGACCATTATGCAAGACCCAGCTTTACCCTCTTTGAGCACGGAGAGGATAGAGGCAAGGTGACACTTTCCGTTACCGGAGAGCACAATATCTACAATTCCCTGTCTGCCATTGCGGTGGCAAGATATTTGGGGATTTCCTTTGAGGATATCAAGGAGGCTCTGCATCGTTTTTCCGGAACGGATCGTCGTTTCCAGCGAAAGGGAAAGATTAACGGCTTTACCATTATTGATGACTATGCCCACCATCCCCAGGAGATTGCGGCAACCATTGCGGCGGCACAGAAGTATCCTCATAGAAAGCTGTGGATTGTTTTTCAGCCCCATACCTATTCCAGAACGAAGGCCTTAATGGAGGACTTTGCGGGAGCTTTGGCCCAGGCGGATGAGATTATTCTGGCGGACATTTACGCCGCCAGGGAGAAAAATACCGTAGGCATCAGTTCGGATGATTTGCGGAAGCTAATGCTTTCTCAAAACACCAACGTGTACTATATTCCGGATTTTCCTTCCATTGAGAAGTATATTTTAGAGCATGTGAAGGAGGGAGACCTCTTAATCACCATGGGTGCGGGAAATATCGTAGACGTGGGAGAGGATTTACTTTCTTTGGAAGGTGCGGAGAGAGAAGAATAGAATTTTTTGAAGAAGGTTTTTCATCGTGGAAGAAAAGGAATTTTTTCTTTTCCCAAATGGTGGAAACCTTCTTTTTTATCTTCTTCAAACCGGGGGAGTTGGGGGAAAGAAAATTATTTTCTTCTTTCCTGATTTTCCGGAAATCCACCTAAGAATTGTGGATAACCGGAGGGAAAATCCTTCAAAAAAGGATAGATAAACCCAGTAAAATCAAGCTTTTAAAGAAAATAAAAAAAGAAACCCACATTATCCACATTGCTGTGGATAAGTCCTGTGGATAAACTTGTGGAGTAGTCTTCTTGAACTGAAAAAGCTCCTATGTTATGATTTGCTCACCGACGACTTAGGGGAGAAAGGGAAGAGATGGAGATACAGTTTCAAGAGGGAATCCAGGCGGAGATTACTTGTGTTCCGAATGCATTTATAGACGAATATGTAGCCGAAGCCAATGGAGATTATGTGAAGGTGTATCTGTATTTGCTTCGCCATCAAAAAGAAAAGCTAAAGGGCAAGGAAATCGGTGAGGCCCTCTGCTTAACTGACCAGGACGTGAAAAGAGCCATCCTTTTTTGGGAGAAAAAGGGGGTATTAAAAGAGGGAACGGCCAGAGCTTTGGAGCGGGAATTGCAGTCGGAAGAGGCGGCTCTTCTTTCCGAGGAAAAGCTGTCTCAGAAAGAGAGGCTGAGCCGTATGGAAAGGACTTCTTTTTTTGATGAGCAAAAACAGGAAATGGACGGAAAAAAGCGGGAAATCGATGAGGAAGAATTTGGCGGCATTTTGTTTGTAGCCAAGCATTTGATGCCTGTGGTAACGCCTTCCCATGTGCAGCTTTTTGAATATATGTATCAATCTCTGGAAATGGATGCGGAGCTGATTGAATTTTTCTTAGACTACTGTTGCAGCCTGCAAAAGACCAACTGCCGCTATATGCAGAAGGTGGCGGTGGACTGGCACGAGTTGGGCATTCGAGATGTTCGGGCAGCCAGAGAGCATGTGAAGAATTTTGATATGGCGAAGGGCATGAAGGCAGGAAACGGAGACGGAAAGACCGGCGGAAATACATTTTCTTCGAAAGGAAAGGGCGGAAGCTCCTCCGGAGAAAAGAAGAGCAATCGTTTCCTGAATTTCAGTCAGGAAGAGGTAGACTATGATTCTTTGGCTAAGCAGAAGGCCTTAGAACGACTTGGACAGTTTCATACCGCTAAGTAGAGAAGAGGCAAAGCATGGTACTGAGTAACGGACAGGTTCAGGAGATACAGAGGATACTTTCAGAAAGACAGCTGGAAGCCCATAGAAGATATTTAGAGAAAAGGGAAGAGATATTCCGTAAGCTTCCGGAACTGGAAGAGCTGGAGGAGAAGGTTAGAGCCTTCTCTTTATCCGTTGCAGGAGAAATGCAGCAGGGAAATCGTGAGGGACTCCTTCGACTAAAGGAAGAAATCGGAAAGCTGCATAAAGAAAAGAAAGCTCTTTTGGAAGGCGCGGGTTATAAGATACAGGATTTAGAGGAAGAAGAGCATTTTTGTCCCCTTTGTCAGGATACCGGATATGTGGACGGGAAGAAATGCCAATGCTTTTTAAAGCTACAGGGAGAGCTTCTATACCGACAGTCCCGTATGGGAGCGGTGCTGGAACGGGAGAACTTCTCCAAGTTCCAGTTGGAGCGTTTCGACAATATAGAGAAGCTGGGCCAGTGCGGAAACAAAACCCTGCGGGAATATATGAAGGAGATTCGGGACTATCTGATCAACTACTGTGAAGAATACCCGAAAAATAACCGCAGCATTTTATTTACCGGAAGTACCGGAACCGGAAAAACCTATTTTCTTCACTCCATAGCCAAGGCCCTGTTGGATAGAGGCGTAAGTGTATTGTACTTTACCGCCACAGGACTCTTTGAGTATTTTTCCAAAAGGATGCGAGAAGAAGATACGGAAGACTACATCGAAGAGGTGGATGTGATTTTGATAGATGACTTGGGAACGGAGTTTTCCAACAGCTTCACCACCTCACGCTTTTTCGCCCTGCTGAATCAACGGATATTGGACCGAAAAACCATGCTGATATCTACAAATTTGAATTTTAAGGAACTTAGGGAGATGTATTCCGACAGAGTGGTATCCCGCTTCATGTCCGACTACGAGATCATCCCCTTATATGGGAAAGATCAGAGACTCTAAGAAGAAAGAAATCAAACTTGCAGGACACTGCCAGATTGTAAGGAAAGAAAAATGCGAAGCATTTTCCCTGTTCTCTACCGGAGACGCCTCTGAAATATTTATATTTCAAGAGCGGCTTCGGCAGAGAATAGGGAGTCAAACTTGCAAAGCAAGTTTGATTTCTTTCCGTCGCCCCACCCCAAAAATCTCTTCGACAAAAGTTTTTTCCTAAAAGCAAAAAAGAGCATAGACTTTTTCTTTGCTTTCCTGTATTTTTAATCCGTAAGTGTCTATATGTTTGGAAGGAGAATAGTCATGGCTGATTCCAGAACTTCACAGTTCATTGAGCGTATTCCGGTAGGACCTTTGGCTTTGATGCCGCTGAAGTCCATTGAGCCCTTGGGAAAGAAGGTAAACGATTACTTGGTTACCTGGAGAACCAAGAGGGAAAGTGAGCATAAGGAAACTCTTGCTTTTTCAGGGTATCAGAAATCGGATTACATTGTTCCCACAAGAATTTCCCGATTCGGAACAGGAGAGGCAAAGGGAGAAATCCTGGAGTCCGTACGAGGCGTGGACATTTACTTGATGGTGGATGTGATGAACTACTCCATGACCTATTCCATTTTCGGCCATGTGAACCACATGTCTCCGGATGACCACTATGCGGATTTAAAGAGACTGATTGCGGCAACAACAGGAAAGGCTAAGCGAATCAACGTCATTATGCCCTTCATGTATGAGTCCAGACAGCATAAGAGATCCGGAAGAGAGTCCTTAGACTGCGCTATGATGCTGCAGGAGCTTCATGAAATGGGCGTGGAGAATTTCTTGACCTTCGATGCTCACGATCCCAGAGTCATGAATGCCATTCCCAGAGACTCCTTTGACAATGTTTCCTGCACCTACCAGTTCGTTAAGGCACTTCTGATGAATGTAAATGATTTGGACATTGATAAGGATCATATGATGATTATTTCTCCGGATGAGGGCGGAATGAATCGTGCCATTTATTATGCCAATGTCTTAGGCTTAGATATGGGTATGTTCTATAAGAGAAGAGACTACACCCAGGTGGTGAACGGACGGAACCCTATCGTGGCTCATGAATTCTTGGGAACGGATGTGGAAGGAAAGGACGTTATCATCATCGATGATATGATTTCCTCCGGAGAGTCTTTAATCGATACAGCCAAGGCATTAAAGGATAGAAAGGCAAAGCGAGTTTATGCTTGCTGTACCTTCGGCTTATTTACCAACGGTCTTAACAAGTTCGATGAAGCCTATGCAGCCGGAATTCTGGCGGGAGTTTTGACCACAGACCTGATTTATCAGCCGGAAGAGCTGCTAAAGAGAGAATGGTATATCAATGTAAGCATGGCGAAGTACATTGCCCTGCTCATTGATAATATGAACCATGACATTTCCATTTCCTCTATTTTGGATCCGGTGGGCAGAATCAATAAGAGAGTTTCTGAATATAAGGAAGCCAGAGCTTCCCAGACAGAGCAGTTTAGCTTAGAGTTGGAAGATGATATGTAAAGAAAAGAGAGGCTTGGAAACAAGCCTTCTTTCTATATTTCCCCAATATAGTTTTTTATTATCCCTTTTGGTGGTTTTTGTTCATAGCACCCATTTTTCCGTGGAAGAGTTGCAGAGCGTAGCAAGGCTACCCTTTTTTGAGAGCTCTTTTTTGGAAAAATGGGAGTTTTTCTTTTCGAAATTCTTAGGGCAGGTAGCGGTTCCCGGATTTTTCTTTGTCAGTGGCTACCTGTTTTTCCGGAATTTGCAGAGCCTTTCCCAATGGAGAGAGAAGCTTGAAAAACGCTTTTTTTCCTATGTCCTTCCCTATCTTTTCTGGAATACCGGAATGACTATCCTTTATCTTTTGTTTCAAAAGGCGGACTTTAGTATTCACGGGATTTTTGAGGGGATATTTCTTTATCGCTATCAGCCGGTATTTTGGTATTTTTTTCAGCTGATTCTTCTGACCTACGCCTGTCCATTCTTTGCCTTAGGTCTTTCTCTGTTCCGAAAATGTTTTTCTTCGAAGATAGGGAACCTGCTTTTTGGCGTTTTTCCTCTCTTCTTTCTTGGCTTGGTGTATTTTCGCCTGGATATACCTTATCTCAATGAGGATGCGGCTTTTTACTATAGCTTTGGTGCTTATTTGGCATTGCTTGGTTTTGGCATTTCCGAGGAGGGGAAGAGTTTATCTTATGAAAATACGAAGAAGAAATCTGCATTTTCTCCGTTTCTCCTCCTGCTCTCAGCCCTTCTTTGCTATGGCTATACAATCTTGGGAAAGACCATCGGGCTTTTGCTTTTGGCTACGGTTTTCTACCGTATCAGTACGGCAGTTTTCTTGCTTCTTCTTTGCCAAAGGGGCTTTTTTGCCTTTGGAAAAAAGTATGCGGACCATAATTTTTATCTGTATGCAGTGCATTATCTTTTTTTGCGACTTTGGTTTATGCTGCAAAAGCATTTTTTTCCGGAAGCGGGAGAGGCTTTGCTCTTTTGCTTTTATAGTTTGAGCCCAATTTACTGTCTGCTTTTATCCCAAGCTACGGCTTATTTTCTTCAAAAGTATGCGAATCCTTTATGGAGAATTTTAAATGGAGGAAGAGCTTCGTAGTATTTCGAGAGCCGAAATATTTAAAGAATAGAGCTGTTTTGGCTCTATAGGAAGGGATGCTTTGGCTCTATAGGAAAAAGAGGCTTTTAGAATTTTTTATGAATTAGCAAAAATCCTTTAACTTGACGAAGTATCCTATTCGGACTAAACTGATACTGTTGCTAGGGGCGCTGTATGCTGAGAGGTGAAAACCAACCCTTTAACCTGACCTGGATAATGCCAGCGTAGGGAAGCTATAGTGAGCCCTCCATTGTCCTTTGGACAGCATAGGAGGATTTTTTTATGCATAATAACACCAAAAAGATTGCTTTGTCCGGAGTTTGTGTAGCCATGTCTTTGGTACTGGGAATGATTAATCTATTTTCCCTGCCGATGGGAGGATCGGTTACCGCCTGCTCCATGCTTTTTGCCACTTTACCGGGATTTTTCTTCGGCGGAACCTACGGATTCCTGTCCGGTTTGGCCTACGGAGCTCTGAGCTTCATTTTGAAGCCCTATTTTTATAGCCCTGCCCAGTTTATTACGGATTATGTTTTAGCCTTTACCGCCCTAGGTTTATCCGGCTTATTTTCCCAAAAGAAGCACGGCCTCTTTATCGGCTATATTGTGGCTTGTCTAGGACGCTTTTTCTTCGCCTTCTTATCCGGCGTACTGTTTTTCGCTTCCTATGCTCCGGAAGGCATGAATCCCGTTTGGTATTCCTTCAGCTACAATATCAGCTATATTTCCGTGGAAATGGTTCTTACCCTTGGGGTACTTTTGGTCCCTGCGGTACACAAAGGCCTGTATCGGATGAAGGGACAGCTTCTTTCCGAAGGAGCTTATGCCCGATAGCTTACGAGTCTGAATTAAAACTTATAAAAGGAACTGTAAAATCAAAAGAGATTTCTAAGCAATATAGGTCTGAAGTTGGGGCACGCTCCCGCTAGCTTCGCCACGAAGCGGATACTAAGCGAAAAACTGCGATTCTCTTGTTTTTCGCAAGTACCGTCGGGCTCAGACTACCCCTTATTCAGACCTATATTGCCGAAAATCTCTTTTATTTTGATTTTACAGTTCCTTTTGTTTTTATAATCTAACGCGCATAAGCTC
>ERZ773196.734-NODE-734-length-20212-cov-7.998313_pt1 | contig 20212 bp, 20 predicted proteins | sample MGYA00581009_ERZ773196 | MGnify/ENA primary metagenome ERZ773196 (study PRJEB29015, sample SAMEA2738162) | human oral metagenome | biome: human oral; feature: human-associated habitat; material: saliva | place: China | collected 2243 ... | reverse complement strand
CACGGCAGTCGATTAGGCGGGCGTTTTCCGCACCGTATTCCATCGCTTTTTTGGGGATGGCGTTGTAATCGTCTTCGTCGGGCTGACCGAGGTTGGCGGTGTAGGCGTAAGGCAGCGCGCCTTTGAGTTTCATCCACAACAGCGCGGCGGAGGTATCGAGGCCGCCGGAGAAGGCGATGCCGACTTTTTGACCGATGGGGAGGTGTTGCAGGATAGTATTGTTTTGGCTCATGACAATTCTTCGGACTTAAAAGGGGTTATTAAAAATACCTTAACGGTTGAAACCCCGCCCTTCAGGGCGGTAGAATCAGAGACTGTTTGGGAGAAATGCAACCTCTTCCAAATCAGGGCGATACATAGGGCTGCGCTTTGTGTGTAGTCCTGTGTGTTGAAACATTATCTTATAAATAGAACACATTGTCAGCCGTCAAGGTCGTCTGAAAATGAGCCTTGCCCGTTTCGTTGAAAATCTTTTCAGACGACCTTGACACCACCCGCAACCCGACTCCCTCCCCTGCGGGGGAGGGTTGGGGAGAGGGGGCAGACAGCAGCCCTTAAGCAAACGCTGCCTGAAAAGCGCAAGCTCAGCCCACTCCCTAACCCTCTCCCACGGGAGAGGGAATAAATTACAGCACCATCAACATTTTTCAGACGGCATCGGTAAAGAAAACCTATTCATGAACGCTTTCAACCTCATCATCATCGGCGACGAAATCCTGCACGGCAGCCGCCAAGACAAGCATTTCGCCTTTTTCAAATCCCTGCTGGAATCGCGCGGGCTGAAGCTCAATCAAGTGCAATACCTGCCCGACGAACCCGATTTGTTGGTCAAACAACTGCGCCGCAGCTTTTCAGACGGCCTGCCGACCTTCGTTACCGGCGGCATCGGTTCCACGCCCGACGACCATACCCGCCAAGCTGCCGCCGCCGCGTTGGATTTGCCCGTCGTCCGCCATCCCGAAGCCGCCAAGTTCATCGAAGCCGTTACCCTTAAACGCGGCGAACCGCTCGACGCCCCAGAACACGCCCAACGCCTGAAAATGGCGGATTTTCCCGCAAACGCGAAACTTGTGCCCAACCCGTTCAACAACATCGCCGGATTTTCCATCCGCGAACATTATTTCTTCCCCGGCTTCCCCGTGATGGCGCACCCGATGGCGGAATGGGTTTTGGATACTTATTACGCCGACCGTTTCAACCAAACCGAACGCGGCAGCCGCAGCGTGTATGTGTTCGGTCAGCCCGAATCGCGCGTCGCGCCGATTATGGAATACGTCGAACGCACCTACCCGGGCGTGCGCTCTTACAGCCTACCCAGCGTCGGCTGGCAAAATGCGGACGGAACGGCGGTCAAACCCCATATCGAGTTCGGCATCAAGGCGGAAGGCGGGGCGTGCCGCGATTTGGACAAAGCATGGGATGAAGTATTGCAGCGTTTGAAAGATGTGGGCGCGGAGTTGAAAGATACGCCCGCTTGAGGCGCAGGATGAAATAAAAAGGTCGTCTGAAAACCTGTATTGGTTTTCAGACGACCTTTTTGAGTCTGTCAATCTTTTGCCATTATCTTGGAAGCCGCCAGAAGCTTTAACAACAAACGGCTGCGGAATACATGGCACAAAAGGCGTACGTCGCGGCGGCGGTTGAATTTGCTGGGATAGCCCGCCATTCGGAAATCGTAGCCGTTTTCTTCCAGCCTGCGGAACAGTTCGTCCGTAGAAACACCGCTTTTAAGCATCGAAACCAAATGGATGAATTGGAAGGAATCCCGTATTTCCAATAACCTGCGGGCAACTTTAGGCGGCTGCCCAGGCGTAGCGAGCAGGCGCGTATATTCCCTTACTGCCAAACCGATGTCGTCGAGGTATTTCTTCGTCTGCTCGGGCGTACGCTTGCTGCGCATAGCGGATTCGGGGTTGTCGACATAATCATAAACAACGGTATTGCTGGCAATGACGGTTTTGCATTGCAAAAAATACTCGGTCAAAAATACGCCGTCTTCCAAATATTTCATGCCTTCGATAAATTTCAGACCTGCTTTTTCCAACAGGTTGCGTTTGTAGATATACGCCCAAACGCACGACCAAAACGGATAGCGGTCCATATAATCCGCTAAACCGATAACCTCATCTTCATTGGCAGGATAGCGCGCATCAACATTGAATTGGAGTATATCCGCATCGGAACGTTTCATTTTTTCAACCAAATCTGTCATAAGCGGCGGATCAACATTGTCGTCGTGATCCATAAACATCACATATTCCCCGCGCACTTTGGACAAACCGATATTGCGCGCCCTGCTGACTCCGCCGTTGGGCGTATCAATCAACTGCGCCTGCAATTCGGGATGTTCATTGAAAAACTGCCTGAACTGAGCCGATGTATCATCGGTAGAACCGTCGTTTACAACAATAAATTCTATCCCTTCGATAGCCTTATGCAGACCTGCAAAATGACGGCACAAACCTGCCGCAAATTTTCCGCCATTATAGACTGGGACGATGAGTGAAACAGTTATCGACATAAATCTGCATCCTGCTGAGTAGGTTAACCGATTAAAGATAGACATTCACGGCGCATTTAAGTTTCAAGTTTAATATTAAAGACACTAATAATTTTACCCGGGTATTTAAAAAGGGATCGGTTTTGTTTGAAAGTATGATAAAGCAGCAGATGGTTTAGGATGGAGAGTTTGAAAATGTAGGTATTTGTGAATGAATATATCCTCAGGATAAAGGAGGCTCAATTCTATTGTATGTTTATCCATTTGACTATATAACAAATATGCAAGATAAAAAAGACCTTGTTTTAAACAAGGTCTTTTTTATCTGGTGGAGGTAAGCGGGATCGAACCGCTGACCTCTTGCATGCCATGCAAGCGCTCTACCAACTGAGCTATACCCCCGAAATTTGGTGGCGAATCAGGGACTCGAACCCCGGACACAAGGATTATGATTCCTCTGCTCTAACCGACTGAGCTAATTCGCCGTTTCGTGAAGTCGCTATTATATGTTGTTTTGAGTTTTTGGCAAGTTTTATTTTGTACTTTATGTTTTGTTTTTGTTTTTTAATGGAATAAAACATGGATGAGGTCGTCTGAAACTGTGTTTCAGACGACCTGTGTGTTTGGAGGATGGTTTGAGGTAGGGGATTTCAAAGTTTGTGGCAGATGTCGCCGAAGCGGAAACCTGTCCAGTCGATATCGATGTTTTTGCCAAAGGCGATGACTTTGAAGAGTTCGCCCATTTCGTGCTGGTCGGTCAGTTTTTGTACGGAGGTGCTGGTACGGAGGTAGTCTGCCGTGCCTGGAGGGGCGGTTTGTGCCAATAGGTCGGTAATGCCTAGGTTGAATAGGAAATGGGACTGGGGCAGGTAGCCGATGAGGTCTAGCCCGCCGTCGGTGCCTGCTTGGGCAATATCGGTAAAGTTGACGTGTGCGGTCAGATCGGTCAGACCGATATGGAAAAACGGGTCGTGAACGGTGTGGTGGCGGTAGTGGGCGATGAGTGTGCCTTCGTCGCGTTGCGGGTGGTAATACTGGGCGGCGTCAAAACCGTAGTCGATAAATATCATGCCGCCGCGTGTGATTTTCTGCGCGAGGGTGAGAATAAAGGCGTATTGGGCGGGGTGTAGCTCGCTGGTGTAGGGGTGTTCGGTTTCGGGAAAGTAGGTGGCGGCTAAACAGAGGAGGTCGGGTTGGTTTAAGGGTTGCGGGCTTTGTTCAAGCTGTCCGTCGGGGTGGATGGAGACGCCGATGTGTTGAAAGGTGTTTTGGGTGCGGCGGATGATTTCAATGGGCATAGCATCTAGGACTTCATTGCCGATGATGATGCCGTCGAAAGATTCGGGCAGTTCGGTCAGGTGGATGACTTTTTGTGCCAGTTGTGGGGTGGTGTGTTCGGCGATGAATTGGCGTTGGCGTTCGGCAAGCTCTGGTGAGAGTTCGATGATGTAGTAATGCTTGAGGTCGTCTGAAAGGCTCTTTAATAAGGTGGCGGCGAGATGTCCCGTACCTGCGCCGAATTCGTAGATGTTGCCGGCGGTTTGCGGGAGTAGTTCGGCAAGTTGTCGGGCGAGGGTTTGTCCGAATAATGGGGTGAGGGTGGGGGCAGTGATGAAATCGCCGTCTGTGCCGATTTTGTGGCTGCCTCCGGTGTAGTAGCCGTATTCGGGTGTGTAGAGTGCAAGCTCCATAAATCGTGAGAAAGGAATCCAATTATTTTGGGCTTTTATTTCCTGTGTGATGATTTCGAATAGTTTGGAACTTGAGGCTTGCGCGGCAGGGGAGGGGAGGGGGAGGTGTGCCTTCATAACTGTTAGATAATGTAAAATTTATGAATTTATTTGTCTATTATAACGTGAACGAAAAAGGGGCGTTTTTTCATTTTTTTATACTATATGTTGTGTCTAAATAATATTTGCAATACTACATATTGTGTTTTTAAAAACCAAATCGGGTAAAATGGGTGGTTCGGCTTGTTTGTTTGTTTGGTTAAAATACTGTTTTTTAATGATTTTGTTGTTGCATATGTACTGGGATTTTAGAGTAGGGCGATTTGACCGAGGCGTTAAAATTTTTTATAGTGTGGGCTAGTGGGGTGATGTGGGTAAAAGTGTCTGCATTGCCCAAAAAATTCCGATTTAAACCGATAGGACGAAATTGTGTTTGGTGGCGCTCACGAATTGAGTATTGACAGCAAAGGGCGGTTGGCGATTCCTGCCAAGTTCCGCGATATTTTGCTGCGCCATTATACGCCGTCGATTGTGGTTACTTTGGATTCCCGTCAAAAATTGCTGATGTATCCGGAGGCTGAATGGGCAAAGGTTGCCGAGCAGCTTTTGCACCTGAAAACGGCAGGAAATCCGATGTTGCAGCGTTATCAAAATCTGCTGCTGCACAATGCGGATACGCTGGAATGGGACAGCGCCGGCCGCGTACTGATTCCTGCCAATCTGCGCAAACGGGTGGATTTTGAAAAAGACGTTACCTTGGTCGGTCGCGCCAATCGTTTGGAATTGTGGGGCCGTGATCAATGGGAAGCTGAAATGACTCAGGCTTTGGATGATGATCCTGAAGAGTTGGCATTCCAATTAAGTCAGACGGATTTGCAATTGTGAGTAATGCTGAATATCAACATATCACCGTTTTGTTAAATGAGGCGGTTGATGCTCTGGCGGTTCGTGAAGACGGTATTTATGTAGATGGGACGTTCGGCAGGGGAGGGCACTCCCGATTGATTTTGTCCCGTCTGGGCAGTCAAGGTCGTCTGATTGTGTTTGATAAAGACCCGCAAGCGATTGAAGCTGCGCAAAAGCTGGCCGAGCAGGATGGGCGAGTTACGGTAGTCCATGACGGATTTTCAAGTTTTCAGACGACCCTGGATAAGCTGGGTATTGAAGAGATAGATGGTGCGTTGTTTGATTTGGGGATTTCGTCCCCGCAGATAGATGACGGCGCACGGGGTTTCAGTTTCCGTTTTGATGCACCTTTGGATATGCGCATGGATCCGACGCGCGGAATGTCTGCCGCAGAGTGGATTGCAACAGCATCGGAACAGGATTTGCACGAGGTTATCAAGAATTATGGTGAAGAGCGGTTTAGTCGCCAGATTGCGCGCGCCATTGTTGCGCAACGGACAGAAAGTCCGATCGATACAACCCGCAAGCTGGCGCAGCTCGTGGCGCAAAACGTCCGTACTCGTGAGCGGGGGCAAGACCCTGCGACGCGCACCTTCCAGGCAGTTCGCATCTTTATTAACCGCGAGCTCGAAGAGGTAGAAGCGGTTCTGCCGCAAGTGATGGGTCGTCTGAAACAGGGTGGGCGTTTGGCGGTTATTGCGTTCCATTCGCTTGAAGACCGCATCGTAAAACAGTTTGTCAAAAAGTATTCGCAACACCCTCCTTTGCCGCGTTGGGCGGCAGTAAAAGAAGCGGATTTGCCTCTGCCACCGTTAAAGGCGGTGGGAAAGGCGATAAAGCCGGGTGTTGAGGAAACTGCCTCCAATCCGCGGGCGCGCAGCGCAGTTTTACGCGTGGCGGAGCGGACGGGCGGTGAGATTGCAGAATAAGCATTATGTGGGGCAGGTGTCCTCGGAACAAACAGATTGAGGTCGTCTGAAAACAATGAATAAATTAAATATCCTTTTGTTGGTCTTGGTATCGGTATCTGCTTTTGCGGTGGTCACTGTGCAAGACCAATCGCGTTTGCACTTCATCGCTTTGGATAAAGCGCAAAAGCAGGAAATCAAGCTTGATCAGGACTATGCACGCTTGAAATTGGATCAGGCGCGGCTGGCGAACCACAAGCTGATTAAGGTGGCGGCTGAGAAGCAACGCCTCAAACCGCCCGGCGCGGATAATACCGTGATGGTGGAACGAAAAAAATAATATAGCCGGCTTATCCGGCACTGCAAATTGGTACCGTCGGATAAAGACACGGTTCGGGTGATTATGAATTGAGATGTTAAGATGTTGATTAAAAACGAATATAAACCGAGCATGCTGCCCAAGACAGCCAAAGCTAAAAAACCCATCACCAGTGATGGGCGGATTTCTTTGGTGTTGTGGCTGATTGCGGCTGCGTTTGTCGGACTGCTGGCTCGCGGCATCTATTTGCAAACCACGCAGCATGAGTTTTTGAAAAATCAGGGCGATCAGCGTTTTGTCCGTACCCTGACTTTACCTGCGTCGCGCGGCATGATTATGGACCGTAACGGCGCGACTTTGGCGTTGAGTGCACCGACTGAATCCTTGTATGCCATGCCTTCCGGTATGGAAGAAATGCCGACTGCCGAACAGATGGCTAAGTTGGCGGCTATTGTTGAGCTGCCTGTTGAGGCATTGCAGGAAAAATTGGCGAAAAAAGATAAAGATTTTATTTATCTGAAGCGTCAACTCAGCCAAGAAAAAGCGGAAGAAATTAAAGCTTTGGGCATTAAAGGCTTGGCATTCCAAAAAGAGCTGAAACGCCATTATCCGATGGGCAACCTGTTCGCACACGTTATCGGTTTTACCAATATCGACGGCAAAGGTCAGGAAGGCTTGGAATTGTCGCGAGAAGACAGTCTGCATGGTGCGGACGGCGCGAAAGTGGTTTTGCGCGACAATAAAGGCAATATCGTCGATAGTTTGGATTCTCCGCGGAACAGCGATCCGAAAAACGGGCAGGACATGGTTTTGTCTTTGGATCAACGTATTCAAACACTTGCCTATGATGAGCTGAATAAAGCAGTGGCTTATCACAAAGCCAAAGCAGGTACGGTTGTAGTATTGGATGCGCAAACCGGCGAAATCTTGGCTTTAGTTAACAGCCCTGCCTATGATCCCAACCAACCAGGCAGCGCCGATAGCGAACAGCGCCGCAATCGAGCCGTTACCGATATGATTGAGCCGGGTTCTGCCATGAAGCCGTTTACGATTGCAAAAGCATTGGATTCCGGCAAAGTCGGTGTGGCTGATCGTTTTAACACCATGCCTTATAAAATCGGTCCCGCTACTGTGCGCGATACCCATGTGTATCCTACTTTGGATGTGCGCGGCATTATGCAAAAATCTTCCAACGTCGGTACCAGCAAACTGTCTGCAAAATTCACGCCTAAAGAAATGTATGATTTTTATCATGATTTGGGTGTGGGCGTGCGGATGCACTCCGGTTTCCCAGGTGAGACAGCCGGTCTTTTGAGAAGCTGGCGCAGATGGCAGCCGATTGAACAGGCAACCATGTCTTTCGGTTACGGCTTGCAATTGAGCCTGCTGCAATTGGCGCGTGCTTATACCATGTTGACACATGACGGCGAATTGTTGCCGGTCAGCTTTGAGAAACAGGCGGTTGCGCCCAAAGGCAAACGCGTCATTAAAGCTTCGACCGCGCGTGAAGTTCGTGATTTGATGGTTTCTGTAACCGAGCCCGGCGGTACGGGTACGGCGGGTGCGGTAGATGGTTTTGATGTTGGTGCGAAAACCGGTACAGCGCGTAAGTTGGTCAACGGACGTTACGTTGATAACAAACACGTCGCAACTTTCATCGGTTTTGCTCCTGCTAAAAATCCCCGTGTGATTGTGGCGGTAACCATCGACGAACCGACTGCAAACGGTTACTACGGCGGCGTAGTGGCGGGTCCGGTCTTCAAACAAGTCATGGGCGGCAGCCTGAATATCTTGGGCGTTTCCCCCACCAAGCCTCTGACCAATGTTGCAGCCGTCAAAACACCGTCTTAATCCGAGTATCAACGAGATTATTTTATGTTCAGCAAGTTAACCCCTTTAGCTGAAACCAACATTCCGCCTCTGCTGTGTGCAAACGCAGCAGGGCGTTTGTTGCATTCAGACAGCCGTCAAATTAAACAAGGTGATATTTTCGTTGCCTGTCAGGGCGAATATACGGACGGCCGCAGTTATATCCCCGCTGCCATTGCCAACGGCGCGGCTTTTGTTTTTTGGGACGACGACGGCAAATTTGCGTGGAATCCCGAATGGAAAGTCCCCAATCAAGGCATCAAAGATTTGAAACACCGTGCCGGCATGTTGGCGGCGCAAGTTTACGGCAATGTTTCAGACGACCTCAAAGTCTGGGGCGTAACCGGTACCAACGGCAAAACCTCCATCACACAATGGCTGGCACAAGCCGCCGATTTGTTGGGCGAAAAAACCGCCATTATTGGCACGGTCGGCAACGGCTTTTGGGGTGCATTGGAAGAAACCACGCACACCACCCCCGCCCCCGTCGATGTCCAAACCCTGCTCTACCGTTTCCGTCAACAAGGCGCAACAGCCGCCGCGATGGAAGTCTCCAGCCACGGCCTTGACCAATCGCGCGTCAACGGCGTGCCATTCCGCAGCGCAATCTTTACCAACCTCACCCGAGACCACCTCGACTACCACGGCACGATGGAAGCCTATGGCGCCATCAAGTCGCGCCTATTTTACTGGCACGGCTTGAAACACGCCGTCATCAACGTAGATGACGAATATGGCGCAGAACTCGTAGGTCGTCTGAAAAAAGACCGCCCCGATTTGGCCGTTTACAGCTACGGCTTCAGCGAACACGCCGACATCCGCATTGTTCATTTCACCGCTTCTTCAGGTGGCATGGAAGCCGTATTCCAAACCCCGTGGGGCGAAGGCCGCTGCCGCACCCGCCTGCTCGGACGGTTCAACGCGCAAAACCTCGCCGCCTGCATCGCCTTGCTTTGTGCCAACGGTTATCCGCTTGATAAAGTATTGGATGTGCTGGCAAAAATCCGTCCCGCCTCAGGCCGCATGGACTGCATCATGAACAGCGGCAAGCCCTTGGTTGTTGTCGATTATGCACACACGCCCGATGCATTGGAAAAAGCACTCTCCACCTTGCAGGAAATCAAACCACAGGGAGCGGCTTTGTGGTGCGTATTTGGCTGCGGCGGCAACCGCGACCGCGGCAAACGCCCGCTGATGGGCACAGCAGCCGTACAGGGCGCGGATAAAGTCGTCGTAACCAGCGACAACCCGCGTTTGGAAAATCCGCAAGATATCATCAACGACATCCTGCCTGCCGTTCCAGTGCCCGAATGCGTCGAAGCCGACCGTGCCGCCGCCATCCGTTACGCAGTCGAACGCGCCGCGGCAAACGACATCGTTCTGATTGCCGGCAAAGGACACGAAAATTATCAGGACATGCAGGGTGTGAAGCATCATTTTTCTGATTTCGAAGTTGCAGAGAAAGCGTTGGCAGAACGAATATAAAATAGACAATACAAAGTTTTCAGACGACCCGAAGACCATCAAGGTCGTCTGAAAACGTTTATCCCCCACAATAAAAGCAACACAACCCACGCATTACGGCACGTCAGCCATTAAACCCATCACTGTTGTTTCAGACGACCCCGATTTGGAATTTTAAAGGGTCGTCTGAAAAACGAGGAGACCGATTTGATGCTGAAAATGCCGACAAAAACCCTTTTCATCAGTGCAGTCATGATTTTATTTGCAGGCTGTACCACCAAACAACTGCCGCGCCCGAACGCCGAAATTGCCGAGCTGAGGGCGAAAGAACCGCCGTCGGCGCAAAGCCTGCCCAATCCTGTTAAAGGCAAGCGTTTTGACGACACTTGGGGCGCGGCGCGCAGCCAGGGGCGCAGACATGAAGGCGTGGATATTTTCGCTAAGAAAAACACGCCGATACGCAGCACGACGCCCGGTATCGTAACCAAAATCGGGCGTAACCGATTGGGTGGCAAAGTCATCGGCATCCAAGGGCCGGGCGCATGGCACTACTATGCCCACCTCAACAAATTCGCCAGCGTCCGCCTGTATGAACGCGTGAAAGAAGGACAGGTCATCGGCTATGTCGGCAAAACAGGCAACGCCAAAACCACGCCGGCCCATTTGCATTACGGCGTGTATCTACCAAGCGGTGCGATTAATCCGTATCCGTTGATTAATCAGGATAAATAGGTCGTCTGAAAAAGAGTGAAGCAATGAACGCAAAAAAATTAGTCAAAGCCACAAACATTATCGGCATGACGGCAGTCGTGCTGCTGGTGTATTGGGTGTTTGTCCTGATTTTGACCAGCGTTTTCGGTCTTCGGATATTTCGCGAACATATTACAGAAATCTTTGCGATGAGCATTTTGGGCATTCTTGCCGTGATGGCGGGTGCGCTGATGCTGAATATTATGTTGAACCTGACTCGCATAGCTGAGCGCGGTCAAGAGGCTGATGTGAAAAACGGCAGAAAAATCCTATATCTGCTGTTTGCAGTCTTTCCTGTTTTAGCGGCGTTATTGTTTGGTGGTAACTATCTGACCGTGCAGAAAAAGCGTGAAATCCTGATTAAATCGGCAGAACGTATCGTTAAAGACAGTCCCGCCCAAATGAGCGCGCTGGCGGATTACCGTTTCGATTCGGCGTATATCAACAAATCGGCGGAAATCCTAAAAGTGATGGCGAAAGAAGATTCGGCTTTCGAATCCGCTTCGCTGATTGTGCCGGATACGGTCGGTGGCAAGCCGGTTTACCTGCTGTTTTCCGCCCATTCCCGCTTTGATGAGACCGTTGATGAACCTGTGCCAGAAGGCAGTCAGGAGCAAACCGACGACGGCGGTTTCGTGGTTGTCAGAAACGGTGAGAAAAAAGCAGTCAGAAAAACAGAATATCTTTACGCCCCAGACTTAAATGAGCGCGAATACCTGCAAAAAGTATTTGCCGGACAAACCGATGAAATACGTTATGAAGCGCATGACGGCAATTACAGCCTTTGTCGCCCCTACCGTCAAAATGGCAAAACCGCCGTATTGTGTTTTTCCGATTACCAGAGGTATGGGAAAATCGGCAGTTGAGTATGGGAAAATCGGTTTCAATATTACAGGAATACGTCAAGTGAATGATTTACAAGAAGTATTGCTGAGTAAATATGTAGAGATTTTAAACAAACCGGAACATCAGAACTTGTTGCATGCAATTAACAATAAGGACAATAAATTATCCAATATCCATTTGGGTTTTGTTCCTGAGCATTATGAAAGCGCAGAACACAAAATTCTGATTGTCGGCAGAGAAACACGCAGTTGGTACGATAGCAAGAAATTTGATGAATATCATGCCGAAAATGTAAGGCAACTGATGTCGTTAAGCAAAGATTTTATTTGGTGGAATTTGACTGGAGATTTAAAAAGAAACACAAAAGGAGCAACCTTTTTCAATTTCGTCCGCAAGGTTGCCAAGCGAAGTGGGCGTGAAGGCATCTTGTGGGCTAATATTTTTGCGGTGGACTATAAAACTAAACATCCCAAGTATTCGGATTGGTTCGAAGATATAAAAACACTTTCCTGTAAATTACTGCGTGCCCAAATTGAAATTTTAAAGCCACGGAGTATTCTTTTCGTAAGCGGAGACGGCGGTGTAGCGGCGCGGAGGGAGTGCTTTCCTGATTTGTCCGGCTCGGGTCAAGGCGTAAACGGCTTGAATAAGGGAAAACTGGAAAAATTTTCTTTTGAAGGTGATAAGGAAATAATATGTTACCGAGCACCTCATCCCAGTACCAGAAATCGAGAAGGAAGACATGTTTTAAAGGTGCTCGTCGAAGAGTTGCTGCCTTCTGCCAAAGTGTAAAATGCCTTTGCAACAAAACGCCTGTTTGAAAAAAAACAAACGAAAGAAACCATGAAACCACTAGACCTAAATTTCATCTGCCAAACTCTCGGCCTTCCGATGCCGTCTGAAAATCAATCCGTTTCGCGTATTGTTACAGACAGCCGTGATATTCAGGACGGCGATGTATTTTTCGCGCTTGCCGGTGAGCGTTTTGACGCGCATGACTTTGTTGAAGATGTGTTGGCAGCGGGGGCAACGGCAGTTGTGGTTTCGCGCGAAGATTGTGCGGCTTTGAAAGGCGCGTTGAAGGTTGACGATACACTTGCGGCTTTGCAAAAACTGGCGAAGGCGTGGCGTGAAAATGTGAATCCGTTTGTCTTTGGCATTACCGGCTCTTCCGGCAAAACGACGGTTAAAGAGATGTTGGCCGGCGTATTGCGTCATCGATTCGGTGATGAAGCTGTGTTGGCGACTGCCGGTAATTTCAACAACCATATCGGCTTGCCGCTGACTTTGTTGAAACTGAACGAAAAACATCGTTATGCCGTCATTGAAATGGGCATGAACCATTTTGGCGAATTGTCTTTGCTGACCCGAATCGCCGGTCCGAATGTTGCTTTAGTTAATAACGCTTTGCGCGCGCATGTTGGTTGCGGTTTCGATGGTGTTGGTGATATTGCCAAAGCCAAAAGTGAAATATACGAAGGTTTGTTTGCAGACGGTATTGCGCTGATTCCGTGCGAAGATGCCAATATCGCTACATTTGAAGCTGCTACTGCACAATTGAACGCTCAGACTTTCGGCATTGCCAGTGGCGATGTCCATGCAGAAAATATTGAGTTGAAACCGTTGTTCTGCGAATTTGATTTGGTGCGTGGCAATGAACGTGTTGCCGTGGTATTGCCAGTCCCCGGCCGTCACAATGTGCATAATGCCGTAGCGGCGGCGGCTTTGGCTTTGGCGGCAGGTTTGAGCCTTGCAGAAGTTTCAGACGGCCTGAAAAATTTCAGTAATATCAAAGGCCGTCTGAATATCAAGCAAGGCATTAAAGATGCAACTTTGATTGACGATACTTATAATGCCAACCCCGACAGCATGAAAGCCGCCATTGATGTGCTCGCCGCTATGCCTGCGCCGCGTATTTTTGTGATGGGCGACATGGGCGAATTGGGTGAGGATGAAGCCGCTGCCATGCACGCCGAAGTTGGCGCGTATGCACGGGATAAAGGCATCGAGGCCGCGTATTTTGTCGGAGACAACAGCGTTGAAGCAGCAGAGACGTTTGGTGCGGAAGGTTTGTGGTTTGCAGACAAAGATCCTTTGATTCAAGTGTTGAGCCACGATTTGCCTGAACACGCTACTGTGCTGGTCAAAGGCTCTCGCTTTATGAAGATGGAAGAAGTGGTTGAGGCATTGGAAGATAAAAAAATTGGTTGAGTAAAATTTTTTAATTTCGAGAAATAAAGTGGCTAAAAGGTTAATCGTAAGCGATGGTTAGAGCTTTTAGTGAGACAAATATTTTAGTTGTGGATTCTAGATGAACTTCGTATTACCTTTTGACATGATGGATGCTCTAAATAAGTCTTCTCGGGTTATTAAAAAACTACATATCCAAAGAAAAAATGAAATTAATTTTCTTATTATTCATTAGTTTGATTACTTCTTGTAGTAAAAAAGAAGTAAAAGTCAAAGCTCTCCAAGATGTTAATGTTTATTATGAGGTAGATGTTGCATTTTCAGAAGGTAGTTTTGTACTTTCTAAGGGGAGTGTTTGTACTTTGGGAAGTGAGATATATGGAAAAGTAGATAAATTTACTGAGATAGAATGTGGAGATAAAAAAGGTTTTATCTTTGAAGATGAGAAATTTGAACGAATTAATTAAAATTTTCTAAGTTGTCTGAAGCCTTTTCAGACGACGTAAGCCCAATCTTTAAACGGGCAATAAGCCCGCTGTAACAACAAAAACAAAAAAGGAAGCCCCATGTTTTTATGGCTCGCACATTTCAGTAACTGGTTAACCGGTCTGAATATTTTTCAATACACCACATTCCGTGCCGTGATGGCTGCGCTGACTGCGCTGGTATTTTCATTATTGTTGGGTCCGTGGACCATCCGCAAGCTGACTGCGCTTAAAGTAGGCCAAGCCGTCCGTACCGACGGCCCTCAAACCCACCTGATCAAAAACGGTACGCCAACCATGGGCGGCTCGCTGATTTTGACCGCCATTACTGTGTCCACAATCTTGTGGGGCAACTGGGCAAATCCTTATATCTGGATTCTCTTAGGAGTCTTGCTTGCTACCGGCGCACTCGGTTTTTACGACGATTGGCGCAAAGTGGTTTATAAAGACCCTAACGGCGTGTCTGCCAAATTCAAAATGGTGTGGCAGTCCAGCGTTGCCATCATCGCCGGTTTGGCGTTGTTCTACCTTGCGACAAATTCTGCCAACAATATCCTGATTGTTCCCTTCTTCAAACAAGTTGCCTTGCCGCTTGGCGTAGTTGGCTTCTTGGTATTGTCCTACCTGACCATCGTCGGCACATCCAATGCCGTTAACCTGACCGACGGATTGGACGGCTTAGCCGCATTCCCCGTTGTACTTGTCGCCGCCGGTCTTGCTATCTTTGCCTATGCCAGCGGCCACTCCCAATTTGCCCAATACCTGCAATTGCCTTACGTTGCCGGCGCAAACGAAGTGGTGATTTTCTGTACCGCCATGTGTGGTGCGTGTCTCGGCTTTTTGTGGTTTAACGCCTATCCGGCACAAGTCTTTATGGGCGACGTCGGCGCGCTCGCGCTTGGTGCGGCGCTCGGTACCGTTGCCGTCATCATCCGCCAAGAATTTGTCCTCGTCATCATGGGCGGCCTGTTTGTTGTTGAAGCCATTTCCGTTATGTTGCAAGTCGGTTGGTACAAACGAACCAAAAAACGCATCTTTCTGATGGCGCCGATTCATCACCATTACGAACAAAAAGGCTGGAAAGAAACCCAAGTCGTTGTCCGCTTCTGGATTATCACCATCGTCTTGGTGCTGATTGGTTTAAGTACCCTCAAAATCCGCTAAATCTCCAAAGGCCGTCTGAAAGTTTCAGACGGCCATTATGTAAGGTAAGCATGCTTGCCTGAATCCTACGTCCCAAAATAAATCCCGCAATAATCCACACAGAAAGTCTCCAAACATGTACCAATCTTTCGGCGGCGCAACCGGCATCCGCACCCTGACCGACCGTTTCTACGACTTAATGGAACTTGAGCCGAAATACCAAGCCTTACGCCAAATGCACGGCGAAGACATGACCCTGATACGCGAAAAGCTCTACGAATTTTTCAGCGGCTGGCTCGGCGGTCCACAACTCTTTGTCGAAAAATACGGCCATCCCCAACTGCGTGCCCGCCATATGCCTTTTGCCGTCAACGTACAAGTCCGCAACGAATGGATAGCCTGCTTTGCCCAAGCCATGAGCGAACTGGACATCGACAAAGCACTTGCCGAGCCGGTGTTAATCCAAGTTTTTGCGATGGCAGATTGGTGCCGTAACCAAAACGAAGACGGTGTCGAACCGCCTATGCCGCCAATGGCGGTTGACCCATGGGTGCGCACACCGGAATTGTAGCAGATTTTGAGTAGCTACGGTGTAAACGGATTTTTTGAGGAATTTTCAGATTAAGTCTGTTTGAAAATGCTGCTATGACATTAAAGAATATAAGAGAGAATGTAAAATGAAAAATTGGTTAAGAAAAATAGCAGTTGCTTTGTTTGGATTCGGACAGATGGCTAATGCAAGTGATATCCCAAATTTTGCAGAAACAGAGCAAGAAGCCAAACAAGGGAATGCTGCATCCCAATTTAATTTAGGTTTGATGTATTACTTGGGGAAAGGGGCTACCAAAGATTATAAACAGGCAGAACATTGGTTCCGTAGAGCGGCAGAACAGGGGGATGTTGAAGCGCAGAGCAATCTAGGGGGATTATATTATAAGGGACAAGGTGTTGCTCAAGATTATGAGCAAGCCAAATATTGGTTTCAAAAAGCTGCTGCACAAGGCTTTGCTAAAGCTCAGTATGATTTAGGAACAATCTATTTTTTTGGTAAAGGCATTGAACAAGATTATGATCAAGCAGCTCAATGGTATGAAAAGGCGGCAGAACAAGGGTATCTTGATGCCCAATACAATTTAGCCATTATGTATGATAACGGATTAGGTGTCGGTAAAGCTCCTGAGAAGGCGTTCCAATGGTATCGAAAGGCGGCGGAGCAGGGAGATAATCAAGCACAATATACTGTGGCTACAAGGTATATGCATGGTTTAGGCGTGCAAAAAGATTTTAAACAGGCGGTGCTATGGCTACATCGTGCAGCAGATCAAGAAAATATCAAAGCTCAATCAGATCTTGGCGTGGCTTATCATAATGGATTCGGTGTTCGTCAAGATGATAAGCAGGCCTTATATTGGTATCGTAAAGCAGCGGAGCAAGGAAATTCTGAGGCCCAATATAATTTAGGTGTTATGTATCATTACGGACAAGGTGTTCCTCAAAATCAATCTGTTGCTAAAGAATGGTTTAGCAAGGCATGCCATAATGGATCGCAACAGGGCTGTGATGCTTATCAAAAATTGGATCAGACAGGGTATTGAATCTTTTTAAAAGCCGTCTGAAAAATTAGGATAAAACAGAAACAATAATTGGAATGTGATGGATTTTAGAATGAAGGTTTCGATGAAAAAAATAATAATGGGCGTGATGGCTTGCTTTGGGTTAGGGCAGGCAGCTTTAGCTGAAAGTATTCCGGATTTTAAGAATATGTTGAGAGCTGCGGAGCAAGGAGATCCAGAAGCTCAATTAAGTATTGGAGCAATGTATGCGAATGGACAGGGTATTAGTCAAGACAACAGGCTAGCAGTGCAGTGGTTTCGTAAGGCAGCAGAGCAAGAGAATGCTAAAGCTCAATTTAACTTGGGTGTAATGTATCAGCTAGGGCAAGGTGTTGGTCAAGATTATGTACAGGCGGCAGAATGGTATCGTAAGGCTGCCGAACAGGGTGATACTGGAGCCCAAAATAATTTGGGTATGCTGTATCAAAATGGGCAAGGTGTTAGTCAAGACTATGCTCAGGCTGCAGAATGGTTTTATAGGGCTGCGAATCAGGAAAATACAGATGCTCAGTTAAATTTGGGTATGCTGTTTGCTAATGGGCAAGGTGTTAGCAAAGACTATGAGCAGGCGTTGAAATGGTTTCGTAGAGCGGCTGGTCATGGAGATGCCATAGGTCAGTATAATTTAGGTGTGGCATATGCTAACGGGGAAGGAGTGCATCAGGATTACATACAGGCTATAGGATGGTATCGTAAAGCTGCGGAACAAGGGAATGCAGATGCACAATATAATTTAGGCGATATGTATGCGAGTGGAGAAGGTGTACGTCAAGATTATGTAGAGGCGATTGAGTGGTACAGAAAGGCAGCAGAGCAGGGAGATGCTAAAGCTCAATTTAATTTGGCTGTGATGTACCTTCAAGGGCAAGGAGTTCGTCAAGATTATGTACAGGCAGCGCAGTGGCTTCGTAAAGCAGCAGAGCAAGGAAATGCTAAAGCCCAATATAATTTGGGTGTAATGTATGCCAATGGGCAAGGAATTCGTCAAGATGATGTACAGGCGGTGAGGTGGTATCACAAGGCTGCAGAACAAGATGTCGCTCAAGCGCAATTCAATTTGGGTATAATGTATGACCAAGGGCAAGGAGTTCGCCAAGACGATGCACAGGCAGTGCATTGGTATCGTAAGGCGGCAGAGCAAGGATATGCAGAAGCCCAATATAATTTTGGTGTGATGTATGCCAACGGAGAAGGTGTTCGTCAGAACTATAAGATTGCCAAAGAGTGGTTTGGTAAGGCATGTCAGAATGGATTACAACAAGGCTGCGAGGCGTATCGTCACTTGGATGGTACAGAATTTTGAATCAAAGGCCGTCTGAAACCCTAGGATAAAACAGAAATAATAATTTGAATGTAATGGATTTTAAAATGAATAAATTATTAAAAAAAATGATGGTAGCCTTGCTGGTTTTCGGTATAGGACAAACAGTGTATGCGGAAGAGGTTCCTGACGTTCAGAAAATTTTGTGGGTGGCGGAACAAGGTTATGTTCCTGCTCAATATATTTTGGGTGTAATGTATGCTGATGGACAAGGCGTGCGCCAAGACTATGCTGAAGCGGTCAAGTGGTATCGTAAAGCAGCGAAACAGGGAGATACCCGAGCACAATCTAATTTGGGGTTGATGTATGTCAACGGAAAAGGTGTGCGCCAGGATTATGCAGAGGCAGTGCGGTGGTTTCGCAAGGCAGCAGAACAAGGGGATGCAGCTGCCCAATCCAATTTGGGTGTAATGTATGTCAACGGACAAGGCGTACATCAAGACTATGCTGAAGCGGCGAAATGGTTCCATAAAGCAGCGGAACAAGGAAGTGCTGAAGCCCAACTTAATTTAGGTGTGATGTATGCTAATGGGCAAGGTATGATCCAAGACTATGTCGAAGCGGCAAAATGGTATAGAAAAGCGGCAGAACAGGGTGATGCTCAAGCCCAATATAATTTAGGTGTGATGTATACCGACGGACAAGGTGTACGCCAAGACTATGTCGAAGCGGTTAAATGGTATCGTAAAGCTACAAAGCAGGGTGATGTCAAAGCCCAATATAATTTAGGTGTGATGTATGCCAATGGACAAGGAGTCCGTCAAAACTATGTGCAGGCAGTGAAGTGGATTGAAAAGGCAGCAATGCAAGGTCATGTCAAAGCCCAATACAATGTGGGTGCGATGTATGCTAATGGACAAGGTGTCCGCCAAAACCTAAGAGTTGCCAAAGCGTGGCTCGGTATGGCATGTAATAACGGTAATCGGCTAGGATGTGACGGTTACCGTCGTTTAGAATCGGGTTATTGAGCAAAACCGAGAAAGAAATAAAACGTCGTCTGAAAAACTAGGATAAAACAGAAATAATAATTTGAAAGAAATGGATTTTAGAATGAATAAATTATTAAAAAAAATGATGGTAGCCCTGCTGTCTTTAGGCTTAGCACAGGCTGTTTGGGCTGATAATGTGCCGGATTTTAAGGAAACGCTTCAAGCTGCAGAGCAAGGGAATGCTCAAGCTCAATTTAATTTGGGTCTGAGGTATGCAAAAGGGCAAGGAGTCCGTCAAGACTATGCACAGGCAGTGCAGTGGTATCGCAAGGCTGCGGAACAAGGGGTTGCAAAAGCCCAATATAATTTGGGTTTGATGTATGACCAAGGGCAAGGAGTCCGTCAAGATGATGTACAGGCGGTGCAGTGGTATCGCAAGGCAGCAGAACAAGGGGTTACAGAAGCCCAATATAATTTGGGTGTGATGTACGACAATGGGCAAGGAGTCCGTCAGGACTATGCACAGGCAGAGCAGTGGTATCGCAAGGCGGCAGAACAAGGATTGGCTAATGCTCAATATAATTTGGGTGTGGCGTATGCTAATGGGCAAGGAGTCCGTCAAGACCTTGTACAGGCGGTGCAGTGGTATCGTAAGGCGGCAGAACAAGGGTTTGCGCAAGCTCAATACAATTTTGGTGTGATGTATGCCAAAGGAGAAGGTGTTCGTCAGAACTATAAGATTGCCAAAGAGTGGTTTGGTAAGGCTTGTGATAACGGACTACAACAAGGTTGTGATGCTTATCGAAAATTGGATCAGAAAGGATATTGAATCCTTATTCAAAGGCCGTCTGAAAAACCATAGGACAAAACCAAAATGACTTTTCAAAATAAAAAAATCCTCGTCGCCGGGCTTGGTGGCACGGGTATTTCCATGATTGCCTATCTGCGCAAAAACGGCGCAGAGGTTGCTGCGTATGATGCGGAGCTGAAAGCCGAGCGCGTGTCGCAAATTGGTAAGATGTTTGACGGGCTGGTGTTTTACACGGGTCGTCTGAAGGATGCGCTGGACAACGGTTTCGATATTCTGGCGCTCAGTCCCGGCATCAGCGAGCGTCAGCCGGATATCGAGGCGTTCAAACAAAACGGCGGGCGCGTGTTGGGCGACATTGAATTGCTGGCGGATATTGTGAACCGCCGCGGCGACAAGGTGATTGCGATTACCGGCAGCAACGGCAAAAC